>VTLG01012032.1_pt1 | contig 10930 bp, 10 predicted proteins | sample 4694571 | NCBI WGS metagenome assembly VTLG01 (sample SAMN12604809, study PRJNA352737) | marine metagenome | biome: ENVO:00000447; feature: ENVO:00000209|ENVO:00000569|ENVO:01000036; material: ENVO:00002151; isolation source: viral sequences binned using virsorter ... | reverse complement strand
CCACTTTGCTTGGTTGACTGCATAGGTAGTGCATTCGTAGATGTATGATTTAGTCACTCTCTTTCTTTTCTTGGGTGGTAGAGTTTGCTTCTTTGGTTTGACCTCAACCACATAGGTTTGGATCCTATTGTTATGTTCTTTTACTTTGATTAGAAAGTCTGGATAATACTTATGGATACGATTATCTTTTGGTGATACATATGGGATACTAATTTCCTCAGAAGCCCATGAGATTACACTCTCTTTACTATCACACCACTGACAGAATTTACGTTCCCAACTACTACGACAGATAATATTATTGGGGTTACCATTATATTTCCGTGGGTTGATTGGTTTATACCTGCTTTTAATACTTTCTGCCATAAACTTATATACATAATATATAAGGTCAAGTAATATTTATCAAATGCCATCAGTTACACCAAGACCCAGATCAATTTCAGAAGTAAAGCATAAGTTATTAAACCCTGCTCTTACTTCACACTTCCAAGTTGTTATTGGGAAACCTCCAAGGGATGACGGTTCCTTTAATAGGTTCCTGAATGAGAGTGGTGCTTATCATGATGCAGATAGATTAAATTTGATGTGTTGTGAGACTTCACTACCTGGTTCTCAGTTAGCAACATCGGAATTGATAAATGATTTTCATGGAGTTACAGAGAGACATGTATATAGAAGACAGTTTGATGATCGTATTGATTTAACTTTCTATTGTGATGCAGATCAGTACTTACCTATAAGATTTTTTGAAGGGTGGATTAAATATATTACCAATGAGAATGCACGAGGTGGACCAACAGGAAGATCTAGCGATCAAAACTTTTTCTATAGGATGAAGTTTCCAAATAGTTATAAGGGAAACTTAGAGGTTACAAAGTTTGAAAAGAATATGTATTCAGCAAGGAGAGCAAGACCATTAACCTATGCGTTTGTAAATTGTTTTCCATTATCAATTGCATCTATGCCAGTTACTTATGATGCATCTGACTTATTGAAATGCACAGTTTCGTTTGCATATAGTAGATATTATATGGAGTCTAGTAAGTCAGGACTTGCTGAGTTCTTAGATCCTTTAGCACAATCACTATTTAATAATGGTGGTTTTGGATTTAATCCAGGTGGTATTCCTACTATGGCCGCTAAGATGGCTGGAAATGCTATTCTTAATAGATTAACCCGTGGATAGGGTGCTAAATAAATTACACATAATATTATATTTGTTATGCCATTACCAAAGATTGCTACGCCAACTTATGAACTTGAGTTGCCATCGTCAGGGAAGAAGATTAATTATAGACCTTTCCTAGTTAAAGAAGAGAAACTTTTAGTACTTGCTTTAGAAAGTGAGGATACTAAACAGATTACTACTGCTATCAAGGCAGTAATTAAAGCATGTATTAAAACAAGAGGTATTAAAGTAGAGGATCTACCTACCTTTGATATTGAATATCTATTCCTTAATATTAGAGGTAAATCTGTAGGAGAAGTACTTGATGTTAATATTATTTGTCCTGATGATGAGAAGACACAGGTAGCTGTTACTATTGATTTGGATAGTATTGAATGTCAAAAAATTGAAGGTCATACTAATAAGATTAAACTTGATCCTAACCTTATGATGGAGATGAAGTATCCATCTTTAGATCAATTTATTAAATCTAATTTTGATATGAATGATGATAATCAATTAGACCAATCATTTGATTTGATTGCATCATGTATTGATAAAATTTATAGTGCAGATGAAGTTTGGGCATCAGAAGATTGCTCTAAGAAAGAGATGAGTGAGTTCCTTGAGTCAATGAACTCTGCACAGTTCAAAGAGATTGAGAAGTTCTTTGAGACTATGCCTAAGTTATCTCATACTATTACAGTAACAAATCCTGAGACAGGTGTTGATAGTGACGTGACGTTGGAGGGTCTTGCCGCTTTTTTCGCATAGGCATGATCCATATGGATCTGGAGAATTATTATAGGCTTAATTTTTCTCTAATGCAGTATCATAAATATAGCCTAACAGAGATTGAAAATATGATGCCTTGGGAACGAGACATCTATGTAGCACTTCTTAAACAACATCTTGAAGAAGAAAAATTAAAGCAGCAACAACAAAACTCTAATGGCTAAAGTATCTTCTAAAAAATTTATGGGTATTTCGAGGGAGGCTTTAGCTGAAAAAGTTTCTATCAATTCTCAGAAGATTACGCTACTAAAAAATATAATTAAAGCACAGAAGATAGATATTGGAAAGAAACTTGCGTCTTTATCTGGTGATAATCCATTAGATAATAGTATAGAAAGTATTAAGACTTCTGTTCTTAGTATTAAGGAGACACTAGAAGATCAGCATGAGTTAGATAAGGATCAAGCAGATTTAGATAGAGTAGCAGACCAACAGAAGAAAAGAAATTTAAAAGAGAAACTTGGAGAAAATATTAAGGGAGCAGGTAAATCAGTTGTAAAAGGAGTAGGTGCTGTAGTTGCACCTTTGCAGGGTGCATTTGAGCAGATGTTTGGTTGGTTAACTAAACTTATTGGTGCTAAGGTTGTGATGGAAATGATTGATTGGTTTTCTGATGAAGGGAATATAGGTAAGATTAAAACTCTGGTTAGATTTGCTAAAGATTGGTGGCCTGTATTATTAACTGCTGCAGTTGGTATTGTTGCTGCTGTGGTAGGACCAACAGGAATTGCTATAGGATTATCTGTAATGTTATTAGGGTTCCTTCCTAAGATTATAGATGCAACCAAGAAATTCCTTGGTATAACTAAGGGTGTTAATAAGGAAGCAAAGGAGGGTGAAGCAGCTGCAAAAGCAATACAAAAGGGTGAAGATAGTCTTACTTCTGGTGAAAATACAAAAGATGAATTGATTATTGATAGTTCTGTTACTCCACGAGGAGATAGAACTGATGCAGAAAATCAGAAGTTTGATGAGATGATGGATGCTAAGGGATTTAATAAGGGAGGTCAGGTTCCAGGTTCAGGTGATAGAGATACAGTTCCTGCTATGCTAACTCCTGGTGAGTTTGTTATGAGTAAGGATGCTGTTAGTGCATGGGGTTCTGATACTTTTGCTGGAATGAATGCTGCTGCTGGTGGAAAGAATACTGGTTCCCCTTCAAGAGGATTTAAAGAAGGTGGTGAAGTTAAAAATCCTAAGCAGTGGCTTGCTAAACATTCTCCTCTTTCTAAGAAAGAAAATAAAGAGGGTATTATATCTAAGGGATTTAGTTTTCTGAAGACAGCATTTGGTGGTGGAAGAAAGTCTAAAGTTCTTAAAGGTGGTCTTAATTTATTCATTGATAAAATTTCTAATCTTCCTATCGTTGGTCCTAAGTTAGCAGAAGCTGGTAAAGATTTGGTGACAGGTGTGCAAGAGATGATTGCAACTAATCATGTAGCACTTCATAAACATATGTCAATATCATCTGAACAGAATAAAAGAGAAGGAGTTTCTCCTCCAACTAAACCACCTGTAACAGTTGCTTATGCAAATGCTGCTGATAAAGCAGAAACTTATGGGGGTTTAGGTAAGAAGGCAGTTGGAGATGCTGCTGTTACTATTCCTTATTTTGATGCAGGTGCAAAGGTTTCTCCTCATAAAGTAAAGGTCTTGGGGATAACTAGATAATGGCAATAGATTCTGCAAAACTTTTAAACCGTCCTAGTAAGGGGGAAAAACTTTCAGCACAGAATGTTGAAGATTTTAGTATCATTGCGACCACTGTGTCAGATATTGCTATTATTATGAAGGGAAGTCTTGTCTTGGATAAGATGAGAGATAAGAAGAGAAGGAAGAAACAGGAAGATGAAAAAAGAAATTTAAGAGAGAAGGCAAGAGAAGGTTTAACTAAAAAAGTAACATCTCCAATAAAGCAGGCTGCTGCTAGTGCTGCTGATTGGTTGCAAAGACTTATTAAAGGTGTGTTATTAATTGGTCTTGTAAAATTATTACCAGTTTTAGAACCTTGGATTCCTAAGTTCACTGAATTTTTGGATAACCTTGTTAAAAGTTTAAAATGGATATTTAAGTTTACAGTGAACCTGATTGATGGTGCATATAAAATGTATGATAGTGTACGTGCTTGGATAGGAAATAAGTTTGGTAAGGGAGCTTTAGAAAAATTTGATAGTGCAATGAAGCATTTGAATAAGTTTTTAAATGCTGCTTTGAGTGCTGTAGTTGCTCTCTTAAGTTTTAAATGGTTACGTAAGTTGGTTAAGAATGTACTTAAGGGTGGTAAAACATTATTAAAAAATGCACTTCAAATTGCAAAGAGAGGTGCGTCTAGGATTGTAAAACGAACAATCTTAAAAGTAGGTGGTAAGAATGCTTTAAAAACTGCTGTTAAGGCAACAAATGTAGTAAAAAATGTTGCTAGTAAAGGTACAACACTTGTTAAGAAGGGAGCAACGGTTGTAGGTAAGAAAATTAGTGGGTTAGCTGGTAGGATATTTGGTAAGTCTGCTGGTGCAATAGTTCCTGGACTTAAAGGTGCATTGGGACCACTATCAAAGTTCTTTGCTAGAGTTCCTGTTATAGGGCCTCTTATTGTTGGAATATTCTCAGTACTTTCAGGAGAACCAGGAGGAAAGGCATTATTCAGGATGGTAGGTGCTGGACTAGGAGAGTTTCTTGGTGGTGCTCTTGCTGGTGCATTGGCAGTTGGAACTGCTGGAATTGGTGCATTAGTTGCTCCTGCTCTGGTATTACTTGGTGGAACAATTGGAACGTGGTTGGGTGGTGTATTATATGATTTGATTCAAGGTGGTGGCATCGGTGCCATGAAGAAGAAGTTAGGAGAATTAGTTAAAGGTATCTTTGAGAAGATATTAGATATTGGTGACTGGTTGAGAGGAGGTTTTTCAAGATTTATAAAAACTTTCTTACAAGAAACTGCTGTTCCAATAAAATCGGGTTGGGGTGTTCGGTCTGCACTTACTACGGCAGCTGAGAAATTAGGTATATTTGATTGGCTTAAAGAGATTGATTATGTTGGAGAAAAGGATAAGGTAGTTAAGTTCCCTAATCTATTGCAATTATATAATCCATTCAAGTTATTCCCTATCCTTAAAGATTCTTTCTTCCCTGTGAAGGATGCAGCTGCAGAAGGTAAAAAAATTACTGCTGAGAAGAAAGCTAAAGAGGATAAAGAGAAAGGAGATAAGGATACGGGTGGAGGAGAACAGTCTTTGGAAGAATTTCTTGAAGAACCTTCTAATGCAAAGACTGAACCTGTTGAAGCAGGGGATGAGAAGACACCATTAACGTTAGCAGAGATGGGAGATAACAAAGCTGATAGTGCTAATGGTTTAGATCAACATCCTTCTTATTCTGAGGATTCACCTGAAGGTAAAACTGCTTTCGTTCCAATAGCAACACCTGTAGGTGGTGGTGATACCACTTCTGTTGATTTAGAAGATACTTCATCTGCTTCTAATAGTTCTAGTGAGATGTCTGATGCAATGTATGCGGGTAGTTAAATAGATATATGAGCAAACAAGTACCATCCAGTGCTGCCTTACCGTCTACGGTAACTAAAGCAGAAATAAAATCTAACAAAGGTGGAAAGACAGCTGCCTTGACAAATGGTTTCGTCCAGTTATATTATTATGAAAGTATACTTCAGGATAGTATTAAGGCAGACTTTATGTATGCTGATGCAGGTAATACTGTTGATGGAAAGTCTGCTATGGAGGGATTACCTATAGTAGGAACAGAAGATTTTACTATAGAATTTGAAGACAACATTGGAAATAAACTTAAGTTTGAAGACCCTAATGGTTTCATTGTTAATAAAGTAACTCCAACTGATGCTGGTACTGGAAAGGAAGTTATTGTTTTAAATTTAGTTAGTGAGGAGTTTATTAGAAATGATGAAGGAGGATCTCATATTAATGTAAGAATGGATGGAAAAATTTCTGACCATATTAAACAGATCTTTGAGGATTTTTTAAAGACTGAGAAGGAATTGGATATAGAAGATACTGAGAACAATTATAATTTTGTTGGTAATAATAGGAAACCATTTTATATTTTGAATTGGTTATCTAAGTTTGGTGTTCCAAGTGGTGGAGAAGATGCTAGTGCTGGATATTTTTTCTGGGAAACGTCAAAAGGATATCATTTTAAATCTATTGATGGATTGTTTAAACAAAAAGCAAAGAAAAGATTTGTTTATAACGCTAGTTCAAATGCTAATTCAGTTATTCCTGCAGGATATGATGGTAAAATACTAGAATATGTAACCGATAATCGTATTAATTATCAAGAGAAGATTGCTATTGGAGCATATGGAACTAAGTTAGTAGTGTTTAATCCTTTTGATTGTTTTTATGAAGTTGTTCCACAAACTGCAGAAGAAACTGAAGGTCAATTAAAAACAGGTGGTGAAGAACTACCAGTATTTAATAAGAAGTTTAAGAACCCAAGTGAAGAGGAGAATTTTACACGTACAACATTTATGTTAGTTGATACAGGAACTCTTCCTTCAGGTGATACTAAAGAGCAGGTTGATAAAAATGAAGAACCTAATTTTGAAGCACAGAAGGTACTCAATCAGGGGATACGTAGATACAATCAGTTCTATGCATCACAACAAACTATTACTATTGCTGGAGACTATAGTTTACATGCAGGAGATGCTATCTATGTTGATACTCCATCAATTCAAGCTGATAAAAAGGATGATGTAAATAAGGAAACAGGGGGTCTATATATTATATCTGATCTGTGTCACTACGTTTCTCCTAAACAAACCTATACTAAGATGAATATTGTTAGGGATTCCTTTGGAAGAAAGGCAGAAAAGGCATCTGTATCAGCACCTGTATAATAAATATCAAGGTACGCATTTAATCTTATGACTACTAAAGTTCCAGAGCATGATTTAAACCACGAGGTTTATATTGATCCTAAAGATCATAAAGAACATGTTAATCATGGTATGATAGAATACACTGAAGATGATTTAAAACTTCATAATGATGCTTTTCATGCTCATGAAGAGGATGAAGCAAATCCTGGTGATGCTACAATAAATGACTGGCATACAAGACATCAAGATTCAAAACTTGAAGTCTATTGTGACAATCATCCAGACGCATTAGAGTGTAGAGTATACGACGAATAATTTATGGAAGGGTCTTTATTTAATTCAGGGTTCTTAGGGAACAAGTTTCTATGGTGGATCGGTCAGGTGGCTGATGATAGAACCTGGCGTGAAAATCAGAATCCTAAAAAGGTTGAAGACCCTGCTGAAGATACTCCTGCATGGGGATACAGATATAAAGTTAGGATTATGGGTTGTCATGATCAAGATGAGGCATCAATTGAATCTGATAACCTTCCTTGGGCTCAGGTAATGTACTCTGTCTGGGGTGGTGGTCTTGCAGGTTCCCGTCAGACACCTGGTATCAGGCAGGGTATGTTTGTCTTTGGTTTCTTTTTAGATGGACAGGACATGCAAGTTCCTGTTATCATGGGAATCTTAGGAGCAAATTCTAAGACTGTTGTTGAAAAATTAAAGACAGGAAAGGATGAGGATGGTGAGAACTTTACACCACAAAGTGGATGGGCGAATGCTCATGATGATGAGTCTAAGAAAGTTCCTGACTCTCAAATTCAAGTTGTCCCACCAAAATCTGTATGTACATTAGAGTCAACAGATTGTGTTCAGCAGAAAGACGTAGGGGATAAGAAAGAAGATGATGTATTGACTAGGAAACATGCCATCTCATCTCCAGATCCAAAAGCTCAATCAGATACAAAAAATATCCAAACTATTATGAAGCAATGTAGTGAGGAGATAAAGAAATTACAAGAGACAGAAAAATTATTTGAAGCAGCAGGTGCTTTACCAGTTAATGAAGTTTCTAGTGAAGTTGAGAAGATTATTAAGGATAAGGCTGGTGAGATGTCTGGTGCAATGAAAGGAATAATGGGTCAGGTTCATCAACTTACTAATGAGAAATTGCAGGAAAAGAGTGCTGAGATGATGAACTTAGCATTTCCTGCTGATAAAAACAAAATATTTGCAGAACAAGTTGAAGCGTTGGAGGGTATAACTTGTAAGTTTAATGCTCTTAATGCAGGTCTTGCAGCACTAATTGCTGGTGCATTATTAGGTGCATTTAAAAAGAGAAAGAAGCAAGCACAGTCAAGTGCAGTTCAAGCTGCTAATGCTGCTGATCCTACACCAGAACTTGATACTCCAGTTGATATTCCACCACTGCCACCGAAAGGATACTATCAACCAGATCCTATATGTTCTACAGAAGAATTGATGGGTGAAGTATTGGGAAGTACTATTAATGAGATCACTTCCGTATTTGGTTCTGCTCAGAGTGGTGTTGTATCAAATATGAATGATGGTAATAATCCTGATATGAATACTCTTGCAGGTTCAGCACCTGGTAAATCAGTTGATATATCTGCTAGTGAAGAAAATGTTGTTGTTGCATTAGCAAACGGTGCTCTTGTTGGAGGTATGGCAGGAGCACTTGCTGGTGCATTGGGAGTTGATAAAAATATTATTGGATCAGTAGCGACTGCATTTAAGGCAGGGAATTATGGTTCTGGTTTGGCATCTATGATGAGTCTTGCTGGAATTTCTCCTGATACTGGTATTATTTTGAATGCTCTAGGAGAAAGGACTTTTCTAAAAGGAAGTCCTGCTGACGTATTGAATATTATAGGTAGTGGAGATATAATGGGTGGATTTACAGAGGCTGCTGGAGCATTAGGGTTACCTGTTGGATTGATGTCTGGTATGGGTGATGCATTTAGTGCTATTAAGATTGGTGATATGTCCTCTCTTACTGGTGCAATTCAAGGTCTTGCTGGATTTGATTCAGGTATTTTAGGTTCAGTTGCAGCAATGGCAGACGGTCTTCCTCTTGGTGGGATGGGTGCGATGGGTGGTATGGAAGTTGATATTGCAGAGTCAATGAACTTTGTTCAATCTGTTACACAACTCTTTGAATGTGATCCTGAACCAGAGAGTTCACCAAATGATGAAATTACATTAGATCAAGGTGGTAATGGTGTTGAAGAACCAAATTGTGCATCAATTGCTGAGTCTGCTAACAATGCAGCAGCAACACCTAAGTTACCTTCAGCACCTAAGATAACTCCTCCTAGTTTTAAATTACCTACACCACCAAAACTTCCTCTTGGAGCAAGTGATTTACCATCTTTAGGAGACATAGCATAATGGCAATATCAGAAAGTAACATTCATATAGGATACGTTCATTATAAAGATGGATATGTTAAGAATAAGTCAGTTGCTGATGCAAATGCTTATGAAGAATTATTTCCAGGTAGTGTCTTTATTTTCTTTGATGGTGATAGGAAACTTCATTACTTAAATATAGATGAAGTTAATAAACTTACTGTCAATGATTTACTGAGGAAAAATCCTTGTGATACCACACAGAAACCTTGTGGTCCTCCTACATTTCATTTCTTTGGTGGAGGTGGAGTAGGTGCATCAGCAAATCCAGTGATAGATAGGAACGGTAAGATAATTGCAGGTGATATAATAGATGGTGGTGTTGGATATAAAATTCCACCTCAAGTACAAGTAATTGATCCTTGTAAGAATGGAACTGGTGCTGTTCTTAAGACAGAGATTAAAGATGGTGTAGTGATAAGAATTATTTTTAATGATGCTGGTTCGGGATATCTTCCACCACAACCAGCAAGTCCACAGTATCCAGCACTTATTAAGTTAACAGAAGTTCGTGTTGCAAATCCTGGTATCAATTATGAGTGTGGTAAAGATAAGTTGACAGTCACACCTAATAATGGTACAGTATTATCATATACTTGTAATGCCTTTGGTAAAATAAAGGCAGTTAAAGTTGAGAAGGGAGGAAATTTTACTGAACTTCCACGCATAACAATGCCTAGTGACACAGGTATAAACGCAAGGTTTACTCCTGTCTTTGATATTATTCGTGACCCTCTTACTCCAGAGGTTGCATTACCCGATGAAGTTGTTCAAGTATATGACTTAGTTGGGTTAAATATTAATGGATATGTAGATGGTAAACCCTATTATGGGAATGTTTATTTCTCAGAAGGAGTTAAGTATGCTGGTACTCAACAAACAGGTGGTGCTGTGGTTAGAGTTTATGACACCATACAAGAAAGTGTGAGTGGAGGTTCTAACTAATGGCAGAGAAGGGAGACAAGAAGAATTTTTGGGCTCAAGAAATAGGAACTCAGAATGGAGTTATTAAATTTGGTGCTCTAAGTCCTACTGGTGACGTTACTGCTAGTGTTCAGATAGTTGGTTTAGATGGAAGACATTTCATCGCCATGGAAGAAGACGGGAAACGTAAACAATGGACAACCATGAATGCTCCTGGTGCATTTAATATTAATGCAGGTGAAGATCTTCTTGTTGTTGGTGAGAACCCTTCTGGTGGACGTGAGAATAAGGTAGAACAAAATTGTATCTTTATTAATGCAGAGAATGGTGATGTTACTATTAGAGCAAGAAATGGTAAACTCAGACTTGAAGGACTTGATATTGAGATGGTTGCAACAGGTAATGATCCTGAAGGAAATTTGTTGATTAAATCAAATGAAACTATTAAACTTGACTCAAAGAATATTACAATAGATGGAAAATTATCAGTTAATCTTGTAAGTACAGGTGTTGTTCATATAAGATCTTCTTTAACACAAATAACTTCGGGATTTGTGAATGGAATAACTGCTGCTACATTAACAAGTGTTATACCGAAAAGTCTTAAATCACTGACTAAACTTCTAAAATAAAATGGCATTATCATTCGACGAAATTTGGTGTTATGGTGGGCAACTTGTTGTCTCTGAACCTGGTGTTTATGCTAAAGCATTGGGTGGAGGTCTTACTAAGATACCTCATTCAGTATACATTCAAGGGCCATCT
>VTLG01010258.1_pt1 | contig 10930 bp, 13 predicted proteins | sample 4694571 | NCBI WGS metagenome assembly VTLG01 (sample SAMN12604809, study PRJNA352737) | marine metagenome | biome: ENVO:00000447; feature: ENVO:00000209|ENVO:00000569|ENVO:01000036; material: ENVO:00002151; isolation source: viral sequences binned using virsorter ... | reverse complement strand
AAATGCATTTACACCTTTTGTATATTGTATTATTAAAGGTGCATCATATTTAGAAAGACCTCTTTCTTTTCTACTTCTTATTTTTTTCATCATCCTTATTCTCCTCTTGTTGTTGAGGTTTAACAAAAAACTTCTGTAACATTTCAAGTTTATCATGGTAATCTGCTATCTTACCCATTTCTATTTCAATAACAGCTTGTATATCTTGGTGTGAATCTTCACCAATACCTACAGGATTTGTAAGTAATACTTCCATGTTTGCTACATGTTTATTAATCATACCCATATAATAGGTTCTTGCTGCTCCAATTAGTATTTCTCTCATAATTTTACTCCTTTTTAAAAATTTATCTTCATATAAAGACCGTCAGAGGGGTGAAACACACCCTCCGAAGGGTAACATACCTGATTATGTAGACTGTATATCTACGACCTCACAGACTCCAGCACTACAGGCTAACTCTTTTGACCCTGCAGTATTGTCTTCTTTTTCGTAATTTTGTAGTAATTTCCAATCTATACTCTCAGGCATACTATTTTTTAGCTTTTCATACTCCTTTTTGTTTATTTCTTGATAAGGTGCTTGTGCATATGTATGATCGCTATGGGGTAGAAAACTAATTCCTGATATGTCATCAAAGTTTCTGTAGACCCATGCACCTACTTCCATCCACTCTTCTTCTTTTACAGAGATAGTTACAGATGGTTTGTGTTCACACCAATACTCTTGAAACGTCTGCCATAAATTTAATTGGTTTATAGCTGACATTTCATTTCTTGTTGTTGCACCTTCAGGTGCTTTCATAGGAAAACTAAACACTGTTGTGCTATCAGGTTTCATAACATCAGGTTCGTTTGGTATACCACTCTCTTTCATAAACTGTGTTAGTGGGTCTTTGTTGTCACCACGTACAGTACGAATATAATACTCGCTATGTCTAGTATGTATGCCACTTGCACTATCGACAAGCTGAGAAACCGTACCACTTGGCTTAACACAAGTGATTGCAGTTGACTGAGGTATGCCAAGCATATCTGAATACTTTTTATTTGTTTCAATTGCTTTCTCCTTTAACTTTGTAAGAATACTACCAACTCTTGATCCATCAAATACTTGTTGACCATCTTCAAGAAACATAGTGTTATAATCATTAAACAATTGATTGTCCATGATACCTGTAAGAGATACACCAAGTAGTCTTTCTTCTTCTGTATTATCTTTCCATATCTTACGTAGATATTTAAAATCTGTAAGTGTAGCTTGAAACGTGCCTAAGATTGTAGCCATCTCTACTTTTTCTAATAGAGTCTTTTCTGTATCTTCTGCTCTTATAACTACTTCAGATAAATTACAGAACTGATAAGGTCTTAATATAATCTCACTACAAGGATTACAACCAAAAGCATAATCAGTTTTACGTCTACCATTTCTACCTGCTTGTTGAACAGCAGACTTACGATTAAATATACCACGTTCTCCTGATTTACTTTCAACAAGTGCTAACCATTCACGCATGTATGTCTCCATACTAATTTTACCTTTGTATGCTACACTGTTATTAGCCAATGCTCTTTGTCCTTCATTCTCCCACCATTGACCTGACTTTGCGTGTCTCATTTGATCATCACCTAAGTTAGATAAACTGATAAGAGCAGAACGTCTAACACCACCAACAACTACAACTTCACCTATCTTACACATAAGATCGTGACACTCTATTGGATAGAGTCTTCTACCTGCTGCATTCTTAAACATACTAATACAGAACCTGTATAAGTCTACAAGTGGTTCAGGACCTGATGCTCTACCACCAAATGTTTTAAGTCTTGCACCTGCAGGTCTTACATCTTCAACATCAAATATAGGAACTTGTCCTACATATAACATAGCAATAAGTTCACGTAGTGCTTTTGCCCAACCTGAACGTGAGTCACCTACTTTGATAACTGTGGTGCTATCTTCAAAATGTTCATTAACAACAGGTAGTTTATCCACATTCTCTCGTTCTACAGAGAATCCTACACCTGTACCACACATAAGAATATACATACATTCATCAAAAGCACGAGGACTGTCAACAGGTAGATAAGAACAGTTGTAACCTGCTACATGACATTTATCAAGTGCTTTACCTGCAGTCATCAATGCTCTCATACTTGGCATTACATTTAAATTAGTAATATGATGAAACAATCTATCTTGTAATTCATAATAAACTTTTTCATCAAAGTCGTAGTTCTTAACAAGATGTTCTTGCATATTTGTTAAGTATCTATCTACTGTTTCTGACCACTCTTCTCTTCTACTTTCTTCAGGTATCCAACGTGCATATCTTGAAAGTGCTATAAAATTTTGATAGTCAGTAGGTAACTGATTTGCTATGTTTGATTTCATTTATGTATCTCCTCGCTTGTTATTCTAAAATTTTTTATTTCAGCACCTTCTAAATCATAAAATGCTTCTCTCACAAAATCTTCTATTTCATCATTTACTTTTCCATCGGCAGGTACAGTATACTCTTCTGTATCTACATCCAATGTAATCATCATTTTAACTCGTATTGTCATTTCTTATCTCTATTAGTTTAGATAGATACCATTGTGCTTTTTTCAAGTCCTCTGATCCATTTTTATAATCATATCTCCAAAGATACTTTAATATATTACCTTGTAGATATGCTTCAAAACCTTTACCTGTACAGGCTTTTATAGCATCTATGCATTCAATACCATATTGATTATAATGTGGTGGATGATTTACCATGTCAGATTGTATTGTCTCACCTTTTTCAAACTCTATTATTTCTTTTATACTTGCTGCCATTATGCATTCCCCTTTGTTTTAAAATTAAAGTGTATTACATTACCTTCATGTTTTATGTGTTCTTCAGGTTCTTTTATAAAATCTTCTAACTTATCAGCATACTCTGCATTCTTTTCCATAAAAGCAACAGAACTTGCAACAAGTTGGCTTAAATGTAATAGGTCTCTTTTACATTCTACAGGCATTGGATTATCTTTTGAAGATATAATATTTACCTGCAATCCACCTAGCCAAGCATTATTTTCATCAAGATCAGGTAAAAGTTCTATGTAAAAAGCTGCAGGGTTTTTATCTGTAATATTTATTGTCATAATTAACTCCTTAATTTTTTTCCTAAAAACTTTATGAATTTAGGATGGTTGTTTTTTCCTTTTTCTTTTAGCCAATCTTCAGGTATGATACGAGTGTTATATCTAAACCCATGCTTTATACACCACTGTGCATAAGTTGACTTTGCATTCTTATATAGTTTTCTATTACTGTTTTCAAAAACAAATCTTATATCTAAGTTAGGATGTTGCTTCTTTACACATACATGTTTTCTTCTGTCAGCAGTAGTAAACATACCTTTTGTTTCTATTATAATACCATTATCAAGTACAAAGTCAGGGGTATAGGTGCGATAAGCAAGGTCTTCCCATTCTATTTTTACTTTTTCATATAGAAAAGTTACAGAATTATCTTTTAAATATTCAGCAACCTTGTCTTCTAAACCACTCCTATACCCATTTTTACGTGCTATTTGGGTAGCACTATATGCTGACATCTATAACCAATAACGTACAGTAGAACCATAGTCATAGCCAAGTGCTTTCATTTCTTCACGCACTAACTTTTCAGCTTCTTTACGCTGTTCAATAGCATGACGTAAACCTTCTGATCTACGTTCACGATATTCTTTTTTAAGATCAAAGAGTTCTTTCTCTTTTTCCTTAATCATCTCTGCCATTTCATCTATTTTTAAATCTGTCATTATTTATCTCTCCATATTTTTTTTGCTTCTTTCTTTAGTTTATCACTCCAAGTCCATGAGTCAAAGTTTGGATAAACTAATGAAGCTAACTCATGTCTATCATCACTAATAGACAAAAACTTCTGTATACCAAAGGCTACCTTTTTAAGTTGTTTTTTGTATACAGATAAATCTTTAAGTGTAAACTTTTTATAGTCTTTTGGTGTAGCAAAGAATAAGTCTACACTATTATCAGGATATGCCATAGAGTAGAATGCCATCTGTCTTTTCTGTGCTTCAGTAGGTTTGTAAGGCATTCTTGCAGATGTTTTTAAATCTACAATTTTATTTTTAAACCTAAAGTCAATATAGCCAATGACAGGTATAGGCATATCATCAAACTGTACTTCAACTTTTTCTTGATAATCTTCTAAGTTTTTATACTTAAAGTTTTTATCAAGAATTTCACCAAAGTTTTTTAATGTGTTTCTTTCTTTCTCTACTTTAACATCTCCTAAATCAATATTAGATTCTGTGCATTTAGTCATAAACTGCATCTCTAATAAATTAAAATCAAACTTACCTGTTTCATATTTATTAGCTAACACAGACTCTTGCACAATACCTCTAATTGCTGCTGCACCACTGTCTGATTTAATACCAAACAGATACCTAGCTACCCACATAGGCATATCGCTTATGTAGGTATTCATACTGCTAGGCGATAGGTAGTTAATATTATGTACTTGAAAAGGATTATTTTTTAGCATCATCTTCCAATTCTACGTCAACAAAGTTATCAACAGTTTCTGCATCTTCTTCTGATACTTCACTCTGTCTCTCTTGAACTATGTTATCCCACGCTGTACATACACCATCATTATAGTTTTTAATCCAATCAAGAAAGTTAGAAAATGTTTTATGATCTTCTTCACCTATACCTATAGTTTTTGATAGGTCAACATGTGCAACAGGTGTATAGAAACTAGAACCATTTTGCATTGGATTTTCTTTACTCTCTTTTAATACCATATAATGATTTAATGGTAACTTTTCTTTCTTGGCATAGATATTAAATTGATCACCTATAGTTTTATAGGCTTCTCTATTATCTACTTCCCATATGAAAGGTACTTCATCAAGAACAACTTCTCTACCATACATGTCTGTAGGATCATCTAATTTAATTGTTCCAAAAACGACACGTACACGTTTGGTCTGCTTTATAAGGTCTTGCATGTGAACAGGAAGTGCTTTAAAATCTTTTATATATCCTGCAGGTTTACCACAATTAAAATTACCTTTATTATCTTTTAAATCTGTATTTAAATTATCAGACATAATTGTTTTATGAAATGTACCTTTAGGGTCTCCTTCTTTTACATTGCTAAAAGACTCATATCTTTTTAACATATATCTCTGCATAAAAGGTCTTACTGTGGCTGTCTTTGCATAGTAATATGTAGATGTATCATCATCTACTAACTCTAGTCTATACACACCACCTTCTACAACTTCTACTTTCTTTAGTTTGTTGCCAACCTTCTCTTCACCCATGATAGGTGAATGCCATATTCTTAATCTATTTAAATTATTAGATGTCTTTGTGCCTACAGTAGCACCTGCTATGCCCATAGCCTTTGCCATGACTGCATAATTGTCTGTATTTATAGTTACTAAATCACTCATAGTGTCTCCTTTTTAGTTTAGTCTAGACGTTATATCACATTACGTCTTGCATGTCAAGCCAATTCTTACCTATTTTTGCTTCTAATAATAATGGAACATTTAAATCTATATTAAAATGTTCATTAATAGTGCTTGTCATATCATTGTTAGTATATTTTATTATACTCTTTACTACTTCTACTTCATCAGGGTGTACATCAATTACAATAGAATCATGTACAGTATTTACTACACAAGATTTATATCCATTTAATCTTCTATCTATGTCCATCAGTATTAATGGAACTATATCTGCAGTAGCAAAAGATTGCACAGGATAATTTTTAATTTGTGTAAAGTGTGTTACACCACCATTTGTTCTTCTAGATACATCAGGAAATGCAAACTCTCTACCTGAAGGTGTCTTTATCTTAAAATGTGTTACAGCTTCTTTAGCCAATCTGGAATGCCATAGTGCGATTCCTTTGTACTTTTTTGTAAACTGCTCGTAGTAGGTTGCTTCTGCAGGTGATCTTCCAAACCCTGTTGCACCGAAGAGTGGTGCGAAGGTATGTGCTTTTGCTTCTTGCCTACTAATCTTTTGACCAGCACTAGAAATAACTTCTTGAGTGTAACTATGTACGTCAAAACCATTTTCAATCTCCTTCATTGCTGTTTCATCTTGTGACAAATATGCAGCAGTTCTAAACTCTAACTGTGCAAAGTCTGCTTCAAGTATCAGACCACCTTCCCATCTAGATATAAATACTTTCTTTACAGGAAATGTACCACCTCTAGGCATATTCTGCATGTTAGGCTCTGCTCCACTAAATCTGCCTGTAGCTGTTCTGTGCTGTAATAATCTAACATGTAGCTTTCCATCATCTTTAATGTAAGTATTGATACCTTCAACAAAAGATGATAGGTATGTATCAAGTGCAGATAGTCTTTGTAAATCATTTAGAAAGTTATATGCTTCATCAGACTTATTTCTTTTTGCAACTCTCTGTAATATACCTAGCATATTTTTATTAACACTAAATCCATTTGCACTTACCCACTTTGCTGAAGGTGCTTTAAATTTTAACCCTGCTACCTTATTAGTAGGTGTAAACAAATATCCTGAACCATCACAATTAGGACATTTAGTATCATTCTTATATGGTGTACCATCTTTCTTTATCTTCTTTATAAAACCTGAACCATAACATTTCATACACTTTGTTGCTACAGTCTTGTAAACAATCTCACTGTTGTCCTGTATCTTTTCTTGTAAGTCTGTTTTACTCATGTAAGGTGTAAAGTTATTTAGCCACGTAGCTTTCTCTTTAGGTCTACGACTATAGATAACCCAAGACATCTGTTCAGGACTGTTAAGATTTATCTGTGTATCTCCCATAAGTCTTTTGACTTGAGAAGAAAGTCTCTTCTCGACATCAATCTTTTCTTTCTCAAACTCTGACTGTACTTGTTTAAGAGACTCTGTATCGACATTAAACCCACGCTTATATATATTAGCAAGAGTAAGGGCAACACAATTGGTATGAGCAACAGTATTAACAAGACCACTATGCTCATCACTATAAAGTTTTTTATATAATTCATCTGATAACTCCTTTGTAGCATTTAAATCTGCAGACAGATATTCTGATAACTCTTCTTTTGGAATATCATCTACACCTAAACCTTTCTTAAAGTATTCTTTTAGTGTATCTTTTTTCTGTGTGTTGAGATTATATCTTGCAGCACATGCTTCTAAAGACAGTGGCTTCTTCTGTCCACGTAACATAACATACTCAACAAGCATAGTGTCAAAGACATTGCCATCATATTTAAATCCACATTCCCAAAGCCACATGAGATCATAAGATATGTTGTGACCAACTAGGATAGTAGTGCTGTCTAGTAACTCTTGCAAACCATCAAAGCCTGTCTCGTAATGAAACAAATGCTCCTTACCATCTTCTGTAATACAACCAACCATAATCAATTGATTGTCTTTTTCAAATGGATCAAGATGCATTTTATCATCTCGTTTTGTTACTGTATTTTCTACATCAAGTATTAATTTCATATTGTTTTACCTAACTCATCTATTCTAACATTATAACAGTCTGCCTTAACTGTATAATTATTTGAAGGGTCTACATCTCCCTTTCTTAAAAATGTAGCTTTATCATAATAATCATTTTTTGTCAAGACCCCTAAGAACCAACCTTTAGAAAAATCATTTAATATTCTAACAAAAGCATAAGCATCACACTTTTGATTTGTGTTTAATTTAGCTATGCTACACTCGTAGTGTGGTAGAGGTTTTACAGAAGTTTGTTTTGTTTTAACATCTACTTTTTTATCATCTACAATTAAATCATAGTCAAATGTATTATCCCACTTACCACCTAAGACATGTAAGCCTATTTGTTCTCCTATAAAACCTGACATATTACCTCTGCCACGTAGTATAGAATTATGTAGCTTACCCATCTCAACTGATTTAGCCCTAGCTTTAATTAACATATCGTCTGTTATATCTACTTCAATCATGCTTCATATCTCCCTATTTGATAATTAAGCTGACAGTTGACCATACCATGCCATCCTGTTAACTTATTTTTAACAATATTTAAATGCCTTTCTAAATCTTCACCTTCACCATCATCTTGCTTTGGTGGGTTCTTGGCAATCAATATCATTAGGTCAGCTTCTGCTGCCTTACCTGTCCTACTACCTTCCATCATACTTTGATTTAGTAGAACTTTACCTTCTGCATCTGCAGATAATTGTGACATATAAAACATGGCACATTTGTGTTGCTTTGCAATCTGTCTAGCATGTATAGCATTTGCTTTTAGTGCTTCATCTGCTCTTGCAAAGCCACTTGTTCTTGCAAACTTATCACCCATGTCTAGTAATACTACATCAGGTTTATAAGACTTACAAACAGATTCTACCCAAGCCATGTCACGACCTGTGGCATCTTTAATCTTTATTCTATTCTTGATAGGCTCATACAGATCACGAGCCTTTGTAGGATTATCTTTTATCTCTCGCATTGTCATGCCTGTTGAAGCAGTCAGATATCTAGCACCAACTCTGTGACTACCTTCTTCATTACATAAGACAATACAGTCAGCACCTTGATGTGCAAAACCATCAGGTGCAGCAATCATACTAGCATGAAAAGATGTCTTACCTGTGTTAGGTCTAGCACCTATCTCAATTAAATGTCCTTCATTAACTCCACTTATCTGTCTTGTCAATGCAGGTATATTAAAATGCCATCTTGCTTCTAGTGCATTCTTTGCTAACAGTGTCTCAATGTCAATGTCATCCCACTCTACATTTAGATCAGGTGTAAAGTCATCATTGTACTGCTCTAGTAATAATCGTAGTGGCTCAAGACTTGTCTGTGTACCATTTACGTAATCAAATCCTAAGTTAGCAATGTCTTCTCCAACAACCTGCTGAAACAACTTTGATAACACTTCCTGTGCTATATCTTTGCCAAGAGGTTTCTCACTCTTAATCTGTCTAAATAGACTTGAGTATGCTTGTCTCTGTGCTGTTGTTAATGCAGGATTGTCAGACATAAACAATGCTTCTATCTCATCAGGTAGTACAGACCTTTCGTATCTGTCCATAGCCTTATCAATAGTTTGTTTTATCTTTCTTGTGTCTTTACTAAATAATCTGTCAGGACATCTAGCACCACGATGATCTTCGTAGAATGCTCTGTCCATAAGACTTCTTACTAATGAAAGTTCCATGTCTGTTTCTCCTTTGGGGTTAGGTTATTTAAGTTATCTAAATCTATTTTATTTCTATATTTTAGATCATCTTTTAGTTTAAGAACACGTACATCTTTTACGTGTCCTCTTAGTTCTTTTGCAAAAGACAGTGTTTTGGGTAATGCGTCAGGGTCTAATGCTATGATGGCAGTAGAAAATTGTGCAATATACTTCTTGTGTATTTCAGAAAGAGATGTACCCAACACAGCTACCCCAACAAATACATCACTTCCTACAACTGCAGCACTCACACAATCTTCAACTACTACTGCCACCTTACCACAACCAAAAGAAAAAGGCAACCCACTATTGCCATATTTCTTCCACTTGGGTAATCTTTTGCCAAGTGACCTGCCAATCGCATCTACAATTACATTGTCTTTGTATATAGGAAAGACAACTCTATGCTCTTTTACATCATAATACAAATCTAAATCATCTGCATTAATCGCCCACTTGGCACACCATGATATTATATCAAGGGTGTTTTTTCTATCAACTACATATTCAGGTAACATAAAATCATTCTCTTTGTTTGATTCTACAGTTTTACTAAACGTAGTTTGTATATCCTCTACAGATAAGTGTACACGTTTCTTGCCACTAACATTACAAGATGCTTTGTAACAATTCCACAATAGAGAACCCATATTATTTGTTACTGTAAATGTTTTATAACCTTTACAGACAGGGCAATCTACTCTACGTGTATCACCTACAGTGATATTTAAACTATATATGTAATCTAACACTTTCTATGTTCCTCTATGTAATGATAATATGTAAATATCATAATTTTAAACGTCTGTCAAGTTTTTTCTTTGTGTTAATGCTAAATTTGCACTTGTGTATGTGTTTTTCATGTATGGTTTTACACTTTGTGGGTTAGCATGACCTGTTACAGACATAATATTACCCATCGACACACCTGCATCTACCATCTCAACAGTTCCTGTACGTCTGAGATCAGACAAACGTAGTTCATCAGGTATATTGGCATCCCTCATTACCTTTCTAGCCACTCTAGGCAGCCTATAGAGCGAATAAGGCATATATTTACCACCTACAGGTCTCACTCTTGGTGCTACATAAGGTTGAAAACCAAAATCTTTCTTCTGTTGTACAAGCATCTCACCTAAACCATCACTGATAGGTAAAAATACTTCTGCTCTACGTTTAGATTGTTCTATATGCATTCTTTGTTCAGATAAATCTAAGTTAGACCATTGCAATAAACGCATATCACCTAATCTTTGACACCAATCGTAAGCCATATGTGCAATCAAGCCTATGCTACGTGTGTTAAAATCAGAGTAAGCTACATCTAAAAAATTTGTAACATGTTCTTTTGTCCAAACTTTTTTACGTACATCAGGTGTTCTCTTTTTTACATTACTAAATGGGTTCTGCCCTATTTTCTCCATATTTATGCCATAGTTAAAAACGACTCGTGCTACAGACATAACATGGTTTGCTAGATGCACACCACGATTACACCAATCGTTGTATGCATGTTTAGCCATCAAAGTTGTTATATTATTTATTGTAATGTTACCCAACTTTTTATCTTGGTCAGGTAACATTGTGTCCAAGAGTACGCTAAGAAAGTATTGATATTGTTGTTTAGTTTCGTCACGTAAACTCTTGAACTCAAACGATAAATAATACTCTTTAATTAAATTTTTAAGAGTAAGATAT
>VTLG01003255.1_pt1 | contig 10931 bp, 13 predicted proteins | sample 4694571 | NCBI WGS metagenome assembly VTLG01 (sample SAMN12604809, study PRJNA352737) | marine metagenome | biome: ENVO:00000447; feature: ENVO:00000209|ENVO:00000569|ENVO:01000036; material: ENVO:00002151; isolation source: viral sequences binned using virsorter ... | reverse complement strand
ATTCCAGTAACATCAGTTCTAATTGTAGTATTAGATGCAAGAGTATTACCATCAGAATCTTTTATAGTAAGAACATTAGTAAATGTATCTGCGGGACCTTGACCACCCCAGCAACCTGCAACACCACATTCACCATTCTGTGCATCAATACTAGAGTCTAATGTTATACCATTATCTAACATATTTTGTGTAATAGTATCGGATAATAAATTAAAATCCTGTTCTATAGAACCACTATTACCAAACTCTAAATCTTTAGTAGATGTAACTCCATTTAATTCACAGCAATCATTTAATACCTGCACATCTCCAGATGTAGTCCACCCATTAGCATTGCCAGTTTCAAAGTTACCATTAGTAACTAAATTGCCTGTTGTTATTGTGTCACTTTTTGAAGAAGTTGTAAGGATTAATATCATCAGCAAACTTACCAATAATGTACATCGCATATACTACTCCTATTATTATTGCTAATATCCAAATCATTGTGATAATCTATCCATATGTGAATAAATACGACCTATAACTTTATCTAAAGATAATATTTCTGTTTGAAGCATAGCTACAATTGTTTGTAATTCTATTAAAGTTATTAATACCCAAGTACTAAGCCCCATAAGTATTGTGCCTAGCAATGCAATTAAAGCTGTATTAGTTTTTCTTGTCATGTCTTCTACGCATATAATGTTCTGATGGCTCATAGTCCCATCGTTTACCATGATGTCCTCTTACATCTGCATACCACATTCTTAATTTAACTATCCACTTTCTTACTGGTCTCGGCATTATTTAGGTGATTCCCAATCTATAGGTTTTAATTTTTCTATTTTAATTTTTTTATTTCTTTCTTTATCAATTTTTTCAAATTCTTTAGTCATTTTAGCTTCTTCTTTAAGTCTAATCTTTTCTAATTCTTTTTCCTTTTTCTCTCTTTGTTTCATACGCTTAACATATATATCATAGTCTGGTCTTTCATTATCATACTTAGACCAAAGAGCTTCAGCTTCTTTACCAATTTTACCATCAATAGGACAAGGTGTTCCTGCTTGAATCATAGACTCAAATACTCTTTCATCTTGACATAATATTGCTACAGCTGCTACCTTCATACCAAAGTCATTAAGTATTCTAGCTAACTTTAATCTTTCACAATTTTTATCTATAAAATGTTTTCCACCACTAACACCTATTCCAAAAGTTTGTACTCCCATTGAAGCACCTGTGCTACAAACATCTTGTGTCATAGAATTATAAGATGGTGCTGATGCTGATGGAGGTGATGACCTAACATTAGAATTTGTTGTATTACTTGTAGTGCTATTTGAACTAGATCCAGATTGATAAGTTGTTGTAGCACTTGATGTATATCCTCCTTCAATAGCAGTATTAGACCCAGATACATTTGACTGGGTGCTTCCTGCATGTGCAAAGGATGTAAATAATAACATAAATAATATTGCGAGGGTTCTCATAATTAAGTATCTTCTTCTGATGGTTTTATTCCAGCACATACAAATTTTATATACATACTGTGTTGATTAATTTCTTCTCTACCTATTTCTTCCATTTTTAAAATAGATTGTTCATAACCTGTCATTAAACAAGTATATTCATCTTCAAATTCTGCAGGAAAATAATGGGGTGGCAGACATTCTTCTGCTACAAAGGAACATAAAAAAAGTATTAAGCCAAACTTCACTTATCGTAGCCTGAAAACAACCACTCAACAAACTTATTCCAAAGACTCTTTATCTTTTCTTTTATTTTTTGAATCATTTTTCTCCTCCAGTTTTTTTATTTTTTCTTGAGCATCTTCTAAATCTTTATTGGCATGCTCTAATTTTTGTAAACATCTTTTATTAGCTGCATCTTTAGACTTACCTGCATCTTGTAGTTCAGCTACTTCTTGTTTTAATATACGAACCTGTTCTTTGTATTCGTTTATCAGTTCAAAACTGTTATCGGACATTACTTTTTCCCGTTACGGAAAATTTGTGTACCCTTAATACCATATATGCTTGCAACAACAAGAATCCAAAGATTGGTAAACCAACTTGGAAGTTGTTGAAATTGCTCAAAGAACATTCTTATCTTCTCTGATGCGGCTGGATCTTCTGACCAAACTCCCCAAGCAATCACAAAAATTGGCAGCGTTAAAACGACCAATACGAACTCGTCTTTCCAGTCCGATTGTCTTGCTTCAAGAAGTTTACCTTGGTAAGCCTCTTCTCCACGAGCCATACGATCAGCATGTAAATGCTGTGCATCTGCCATTTTCATTTTTGTTTCTTGTTTCTTTTTGTATATATGCGTTGCCGCATTTAAACCTAATTTTAATGCACTAAACCAAACCATTTTCCTCCAACCATTTTGGCACATCAAATGATGGACATTTCTTTTTATCCTCTACTTGATAGTGACCTATAATTTTTTCTATGTTATATTTATCTTTTAGTTTTAATAATATACTTTTTAATGTTTCAAATTGTACAGATTCAAAATTATTTTCCCAACCCATATCTACTGTACCACCACCAACTAATGCTACACCTACTGATGTACCATTAACTTGTACCGCATGTGCACCTGTAACATCTTCATCTCTTCCAACTTGTAATGTGCCATCTCTCTTAATTAAATAATGATATCCTATTGTATCAAAGCCACGTTCTTTATGCCAAGCTGTTACTTTTTCTACACCAAAATCCATATTTGCTGGAGTTTGTGTGCAATGTATTACTATTGTATCTGTTTTTGTTCTTTTGTCCATTAGCCAAATAGTCCTATTAATGTTAGTATTGTTGCCCCTAGCCCCCCCAATATTGCATAAAGTAGGGTGTCTACTTTTCCATGCAACTTATCCACATCTTGATGTAAGTGTTTAAGATGATTATTTTTTATTTGTGAAATTTCTCTCTTCAACCCTGTGATATATCCATATAAGGATATTAAGTGTTCGCTAGTTGTTTTGGGTTGTTTAGCCATTATTTTTCTCTAGGGTTTTTCTTAACTGTATCCTCTCTAAGACCTAATCCAAGTCTATCTAAATTTCCAAATACAATATTTGCAATCGTACCTTTTAATACACCTAAATCAGAAATGTTATCAGTTATTGTTTGATCAAAAACAAATTCTAAATTTTGTTCAGTTAAAGCATCTATAACTTGTTTTAATGTTTCATTTTCTATAGCAAGTAGTACATCAATTTTTTCTTTTTTAATTTCTGGACTATCTGTCCCTGCTCTTATATCATTTCTTGCTGCTCTAGATTTTAATATTTTAGTTTCAACAGCTTTTAGCATTGGCGATATTCTACCAAATACTAATACTTCTTCTTCAACTGGACCATCAAAGTCTTCAAAATTTTCTAGTGTTCTTATACCTAAACCTACTAGAAATGACTTGTTACGCCTTTCTAAATCCATTTGCGTATAGTCTACTTGTTTTAATTCTTTAGCTCTTCTAACTATTTTTTGCCATTCTTTATGATATTGTGAATTTTTTATAGGGGCTGCTACTTTAAATCTTCTAGTAACAATACTGGTTGCATTTTTTAAACTTGATAAATCTGCTTCATCCTCTCTTTTTGTTGGGGATGTTCCAGCACCTGGTATTTTTTCTTTTGTAAATTTTTCTAATCCTGAATTTAATATATCTACTGGATATTGTGCCATACCTGTAAGATAAGCACCTATTAAATAATCCATAGTAATAGGACTCATAGAGGGTTGTAAAGATCCTTTTTTAGTATTTAAAGTAAAATTATATATATTAGTTGCAACAGTTGCTAATTCTTTTGCAATTTTTCTAGTTGAAGGTCTATATTGTAACTCATTTATTTTTCTCATTTCATATATACCAATAACAGGTGCACCAGAATAAAAATTTTTATTAAACATTGTTTCTATTATTGGTCTTATACCTGATGGTATTGGCATACCTGGAGATATTAAAGAAAATGATTCTGCTACATATTTTGCTGTTACACCATTACTATTTTTATACATACCATCCATTAGTGCTGTAGCAACATTTGCAAATACACCTAAGTCATATGGTTTAGGTATAGCATAAAATGGTAATTCTGGATCTAAAATTTTTTTACCATTTTCATCTGTTGTGTAATTTGGTATTAAATAATTTAATTGCTTAACTTGATTTGGAACTTGTGAATATTCTTTATGTTGATTATTTAAATGATATAAAGCTATTTCAGGAGCAACAATTGTTGAAGTAATTATAGCTGCAGCTCTTTTAGGCTGTTCAAATAATACTCTACCTGTTCTATATAATCCTTGAATACTTGCATTAAAAAACATAGTATTTCTATTAATAGCATTTATTATAGAGCTAGAACCTCTCATACCAAAATCTGTTGCAACTTCTCTACCTGCAAATGATGCAGCTATATCGCTAAAACCAGCAGCTTTAGCTAGTTGATATTCTCCCATACGAGTTGCATACTCTGCAGATTGCACTAATTTTTTATATTGTCTACCACCATAACCTAATGGTCTACCAAATAATCTTTTTAAATTTGTTGTATAGTAATTAGTAGTATCACTTAATACACCCAAGGTTGAACCATTTTGTATTAATAATTTTATATTTCTAGGTGCATTATTAGAAGTTTCTGTTCTTGATGAGTACCCTAAACCATTTAATAATGCTTTTTTATATTGATCAGTATGTCTAACAGTTGATATATAACCTTTTGCACTTGTAAATCCTGGTATAAATCCTACTTTTTTATTAGATGCTATACCAAAAGCTGAATTTACAGTTCCAGCTAATGTATCTCTTATAACGTTAAACGCTACAAAAGGTGGTGAGTATGTTATTGCTTGAGATGCAAATCTGGCATATATATTAAATATGCCACCTTCTCCAAACATATTAAATAATCTGTCTGCTCCAGCATCACCTAATCCTTTAAATGCTTCTGCTAAATTAGGATCTACTATTTCATATACTTCTGCTTTACCATTTCTATAAACTATATCAGCAAAATCTGCAGACCCTGTATCACTTTTTCTAAAAGTATCAGAAAAAGTTACAACATCAAGACTATTTAAATTATCTAATGCTTCTTTTCTTTTTTTACCCACTCTAACTGGTATATCTTTATCTGGATCAAATTTTGCACCAGCATTAGTATATGCTTTAGTTATTCTTTCAATTGGAATATTTTGTATTCTTACTCTTTGATTTGGAGTAACTAATCTTACTATACTATCTTTATCTAATTTACCTAACTTTTCAGCTTTTTGAATCATATTGTAAAAAGCTATTTTAGCTCTATTTTTATCACCAGCTAACACAGTTTGATAAGTATAATTAACTAAATTTTTATATAGGTTAATATCGCCTTCTTGTTTTTGTTGTGCTAATTTAACAGCACCTGGTCTAGCAACGCCTAATAATTTTTGAGTTTGTTGTTTTACTGCTGATATTATGCCAGTTTCACTTGCTAATTTATCTCTAGTTAATGGTATAAAAAATGGATTTTCTTTTAATATTTTTCTAGCATCTTTTCTAGATAGTAATCCTGACTGGACCTGATATTCTAGTAGTTCATCTGTAAATTGTTTATATTTAAGTAAAGCAGATGTAAAATTAGATTTTCTAACTAAATCTTTTCCATACTTTTTTTTATATGATGACGCATTTAATTCTGCAAAATCAATAAACTCTTGTCTAGTTGCTTTATCCATAGGTAAAGTTTTATCTAATGTAGGTCTTCTTTTAGATATAGCTTGCATTCTTTTTGCGGCAACATAACCTAAAAATTCATTTACTTCATTTTGTTTATCAAAAGGTTCTAAAATTTTGTGTAGTCCTTGACTTTTACCTTTTATATAACTTGCTGATTTTGCAGTTGCAGATGGTGGTAAATATATACCATCCATTATAAAAGCATTTGCTCTAGTGCTTGAAGCAGCTAACATTCTTAATTGAAAGTATGGTTCAAGTATTGGATCAGTTTTAAAGTCACCTGACTTATATAATTTTTTTAATGAAGCAACATCACCCTCAACACCCGTGAGTTCTTTTTGTAATACTTTTACAAAATCCCATTGATCTGCTAAATTAGTTTTAGCTGAACTTGCTGCATCAGTTATTTCACTATTTAAAGATTCTGATTTATTTTCATTATCAGGAGATTTTTTAGAATAATTTTTCATTTTACCATCTGGTAAATTATTATTCTTAGCTAATTTTAAATTAATAATTTTATTTCCAAAATATCCAGCAGTTAATGGTACAAAAAATCCAAGACCTGTTGCTGTCAAAGCAACTGTTCCTGTTCTTACAGGATCTAAAGTTTCTCGTAAATCTAAATCTCTTTCTACTAGCTGGTTGGCAATATCTATTGTACCAAATCCTGCACCTTCAACTCCTGCCATAGAAGCAGATCCTTTTAACAATGCTTGTTTTTTTGCTGATGCAGATAGCTTAGATAATTCTTCAGGACTATTTAACAATTCTTTTGTAACAGTTTTTTCTACAACTTTTTTCCCAGCTTTCTTTTTTACTTGAGATTTTATAACTTCTTGTCCAGCTTTTTTTAATACTTGTTTACCAACTTGACCACCTACTAGCCCACCAAATATGTTTAAAGGATCTAATACACCAACACCTAAATTAGCAAAAAATCCTGATGCCCCTCTACCACCTTCTTCATAAAAATTTGGTAATTCATCCCAGTATCTAGTTAAATATGATAATCTAGCTTTTTGATCTTCGCCAAAATTTTCTCCAGTAACATATAAAAATTCTTTACCCATTGCAAAAGTGTTAGCTTGATTCCAAGTTCTATCAGATATAAATTTATCAACTGCCTCTTTATCAGTATAACTTTCACGATTTTTATTAGAATAATAATCTTTAGCAACGGACATTAATTGTTCATTATCATAAATATTATCAAATGTATATTTTAAAGAACCATCAGCATTTTTTTGTATAGGTATAAAATTTTTTATAGTTTTGTCTTTTTTAATTTTATTTTCATCAGGCGGTAATTGTTTATTAAAATCTCCTAAATTAAATTTTTTAGGAGATGCACCTTCAGCTGCTTGTTGATTTATATTAAAATCACCAAGTGAAAATCCTTTTGTCATATTATCTCTTTAAGCCAGTTAACTTTAATAAATAATCTCTTACACTTGTATTATCATCGAATAGCACAGTTTCAGGAAAACTTTGTGCAAAATATCTTTGAGCTTCCTGCCCACCATCTAAATTAAATAAACCTTGTACTAAATATTCCTTTTTAGCTTTATCAGTTTTGTAAGTGTTATCAAAGTTTTGACTAAAATCATTTCCATCTGCAGCTGCTATACCCTGGTCAAATCCATCAGCACGCTGTCTACCATATATTACATCAGTAGTTTGCTTTGTTAAAATATTACTTCCTGCCGTCATTGCAGCACTTACATTTACTTTTCCATCTTGATCTAAATAATTTTGTGCTATTTCTTGAGTAATATTTCTTAAAGCACCATACTCATTTCTGTTTGTTTCATTTAAATTTACTTTTAATTCTCCAGTTCTTTCATCTTGTGTAAAAAATTGACCAAACTCTCTCATTGTTGATGCAACTTTTTGAAACTCACTTTCAGGTATATCATAACTAATAGGTGATGTTACAAAATAATCAGACAACTGAGTACTAGCAAACTCTTGAGGAGCCTCTGGTGTTTGACCAGGTTGTTCCATAGTTTGATCAGTTTGCCCTGGTTCTGATAATTGATTTTTAATTGTATAAAATCCCATACCACCTTGTTGATCAATTCCTATTTGTTTAAGTAAAGGTTGAAATTTTTCATTAAAAGCTATCCCTCTTTGATCATACCTAGTATTAAAATCTGTTTCAAACTGAAGATTTTTAAATGCCTCTGGATCTTTTAATTTATTTTTTTTTAAAAAGTTTTCAAATTTTTCCATACTAGCCTCATCTCTAGTAAAGTCATTTATATCACCTAACTCTGCTATGTTGGGATTATACATAGATGCTAAATTATTGTAATTTTTTCTTCTTAATTCTTCTGCTGCTCTTTGTTCAGGTAAAATATTTGTAAGAAGATCTTTACTAGCTGATGCTAATACTTCACCTTTTAATCTATCTGCAGCCTCTGTATCTGCTATCTTTGCACCAAGATATCCTGTAAGTATTCCTCTAAATGCACTCATTATTCTGTCTCCTCTTTTTTAGGTTTAGACATTAAACCTTCATTTTCTATTTTTTTAATATCTTTTTTAACACTTGTTGCAGCTTTAGCAGCTGTTTTAGCTTCTTGATTATCTAATTTAATTTTAGTAATAGCTTGCATATCTTTATTATTAGTAATGTCTTCCATAGACATTCTAAAATTTTCTACACCACCTTTCATACCCATAGCTACAATCATTTTCATTATAGGTTCTGTAATTATAAAAGCTACATCAGGTGTCCACTTACCTTCCATAAAACCATTGAATACTATTATTCTTCCTATTGCCTCTACAGGTATACCTGCATCTAGCATAGCTAAAATTCTCTGTGCAAACTCAGGTCTATGCATTCTTTCCCATACATAATCTGCAGCTTCAGATGTGTCAGTAAATTGTGGTGGATGTTCCCAAGGATAATTACCTGGTGTATCTGTTAAACCTTGACCAGGTATTGGAGCATCAAACGGATTGTCTTCACCTTCTTTAAATTGATCCATACTTTCTCCTATGATTTTCTATTAAAATATCTCATATCAACTAGATATCTTTTTAATCTATAATTCCATTCTGCATTTATAGTATCTGCATCTACTGTTTTAACAGGGCTAGACATACCTCTAGCACTACCTCTTCTTGCCATACCTGGTGAACTAAAACCCATCATACCTCCTGAACTAGGAGGTGTAACTCTAGTATCTACTAATTGAAACTCACCACCACCAGCTCTTTTACTCATTAAACTATCTGCTAAACCACCACCTATCTCAGCACCTTTAGCTGCTCCAACTGGTCCAAATATACTACCTATAGTTGATCCTGCCCATGTAGCTGCTGATTTAACTGCTCCTTTAAATATATCTTTTAACATTTATTCTCCTATTTACCTGATAATAAATCAAAACCAAATTTACCAATCATTTGATACATTGCATCTTTAGATGCTTTATTTTGTAAGTCTACTGCTGTTGATCTTTCTAATGCTGCTATAGCTAAGTTATGGTTTCTATTAGATTCGTTTTCTGAAGATGTATTAACCCACGATGCTTCATCTCTCCACTGTTGCCATGCTGATGATAAACCCCAGTTAGAAAGATTTAATAAATTTTGTGCATTTGTTTGGTTAGATGCATTTACTGCAGCTGTGTTAGCTGTGTTAACTGCTCTTCTCCATACAACATTTGATTGATCTATTTCTCTTTGATTTTGTACATTAAATTGTTGTCTTTGATTTGCTAATGTTGCATTAAATCTATTTACAGTTTCTTCCCTTTTTGCATTAGCTTCGTTAACTGCAATTGTATTTTGTGCATTTAATGCATTAGCTTCTGCAAATTTTCTCATTGCATCTATTCTAGCAGCATTTTGATCTGCAACTGTTGTTGATAATTTACTATAAAATTGATTTACTTGATTTTGACTTGTTGCATTAAATTGGAATGCAGCATTTGCAGCTGCTTGATCTGATAGTAAAAAATTCTGTCTAGTATTTATATTTTGTAAATTAGCTTGCTGTTTATTAGACAAATTAGCCATATCCATTCTAAGATATGATTGTGCATTAGTAATAACTGCTTGTTGATTATTAGACAGATTTTGAAATATCATCTGTTTATAAGTAGCAGCATCTTGTGCAGCTATAGGTATAGCTGAGTTCATTATACCTTCAGCTAATGCTTCTGCAGCCATTGAACTTGCACTTAAACCTCTATTAGCTAACGCAGCTTCAGTTGCTTTTGCAGCACCTCTAGCCCATACTGGTAAAGGATTACCAGATGCTAATGCAGTTTCTACTTCTTGTTGTAATCCTGCTAATTGACCTTTTACTGTAGCATCAGATGTAATAGTTCCTTGTGCAGCCTGTGCTATTGCACCAGTAGAAAGCTGACCTTGTGCAGCTGTCATTGTAGGTGTTTGACCTGCAACTTGTGCAGCTGTTATTTGACCAGCTGTAGCAGCTGTTGGAGCTGTTACTTGTGTACCTGCTAAACCTGCAGTAGGTGCAGCTATAGTAGGAGCAGCAGCTGTTGTTGGTGTAGCTGCAGCTAAAGTTCCAGTAACACCTGGAGTTGCCATAAGTTCTGTTGTAGCAACTTGCTGTAGCTGTGGTGATATAGTTGTACCTGTTGGTAAACTAGGTTTTGTAATTAAACTATCAATTAATGAAACAGCTTTTTGGCTACCAGTTTGTTCTTTTTGTGCAGGTGCTATTGCACCTTTTTGTAATGCTACTGTATCTTCTGTTTTTGCCATTATCTCCCCTGTCTTCTATATTTTTTTGTCATTCTTTTTTCTGCTTTATTTAAATTTTTTTTATGTCTTCTTGGTCTTTTTTTAGGTTTTGGTCGTGGTGTAAAATTTTTAAAATTAACACGAGCCATTATAATTATGGTTTAGTTGGAAATGTAGCGTTATTACATTTTTCAACAGTGTCTTTACCTTCAGGTAAATCTCTTAATTCTTGTCTGTATGTTTTCATATCATCTGACATAGTTACATCAGATAATGCATAAAAGTCTGTTTCAGCTAATAGTTGATTTCTTCTAGATCTAAGATTAGCCTGTGCTCTTCCTAAAGCACCAGCTTCCCATGCTTGTTCTTCAGCATCTCTAGCTGTTTCCTCTGCAGCTGTAAACTGTACTATGTTTCCATTTATATTATGATATCTTGGCATTATTTCTCCTTAATTAATTCCGTATAAACAAATATCTCCACTA
>VTLG01001532.1_pt1 | contig 10931 bp, 6 predicted proteins | sample 4694571 | NCBI WGS metagenome assembly VTLG01 (sample SAMN12604809, study PRJNA352737) | marine metagenome | biome: ENVO:00000447; feature: ENVO:00000209|ENVO:00000569|ENVO:01000036; material: ENVO:00002151; isolation source: viral sequences binned using virsorter ... | reverse complement strand
GATATTAATTTCTATCAAATAGGTAGAATTGAAAGTGGTTCAATGGTTGATATTAAAGCAAGAGCTGCTGGTAGTTCTATTGCATCTTCAATCGCAAAGAGTATTCATGATGTTAATGGAAACTTTGTTATTAATCCATTTATATTCACAGTTAAAGAAAATTCACAATTTACAATAGACCCAACATCTCATACAGCAGGTTCTGCAACAATTAGAGCAACTACATCTATTAAAACTCTTACTGCAGCTGACCTTGCTGGCAAGACAATAGAAGCAAGTGGAGTTCCATTAAAAATTCTTAGTGCAGTACAGAACCCAGCTGGTAGTACTCCTGCATCTTCATATACAGATATTTTTGATCTAACATTACAAGATGTAAGTAGTGGTACTGTTGGTGGGGCTGTTCCTTCTTGGTTGACTACTGTTTCAGAATCTGCATTAGATGTTAATGATCCAGATAATTTTCAAGCAACAGTCGCACCTGGCCTTGCTTATATTGATGGATTTAGATATGAAACTGTCGCACCTAAGAAACTTGACTTAGAGAAAACAACAACTTCTAAACACGTTTCAGATTCGTTTACATTTTCCACAAACGTATCAAGTGGTAACTATCTTCCAGTTACATATCAGAGTGGAGAGTTCATTGCAGCTGACTTTGCATTTGGAACAAAGGTTCTATTATTCTCAAGTAAAGAGGGTGGTGCTAAGGGTTATGCTCATGGTGGTATGGAAAAGAAAGCAATTGGAACTGCAAGAGTAAAACAACTTCGTAGAGATCCTGTTGGTGTTGCAGCTGCAACATTCGACACATTAGAAGTTTATCTTTTTGATATTAAATTCAATGATGGTTCAACTGCAACAACTCCTGGCCCAACTACAGCAGGAACTGCATTAACCAGAATAACAAGAACAGTTAATGATACAACCAATTGGGCCGGTGGTACTGCAAATGGTACAGTAAATACTGCTGGTCAGAAGGTAGTTCAGTTTGCGAACTTAGCTGCAACTGTTACATTTACTGATGGTGATCCAACTACTGTATCTGGAGGAACTGCTGACTTTGATACTACGGTTAAAGCAAATGATTGGATAGTAACTGCTGGTGGTAAATATTATAAAGTTAATACTATAACTGATACCAGTAACTTAGAGATATATGTAAGTGTTGGTGATGCTGATAGTGCTGGTATTGATGGTACTGAAAATAATGTAGCCGCATATTTAGCAAATGAAAATCTTCTTGGTGCATCGTTTGTTCATGAAGGTGTTAGATATCGAATAGTAACAGTTGATAACAACTCTAATCAGGTTACTTTAAATATCAATCTTCAAGATGAAATTGCTGATGATACAGTATTGAATTTTGATTTTGATTCACGAAATATTAAATCAATACGATTTGGGGTTAATGATAATACTCATGCATCTGCTGATGGTGCTATCTATGATGTTAATAGTAGTGCAGAAGTTGCAGATGCAAATAGTTATTCTGCTACACAACTTCAGGAAACTGATAAGAAGAAATTAATATTTCCTATATCTGAACGATATGTTGAGTCAATAAAAAATACAACTGTTATGTATTACAAAACATCTGCATTAACATCTAATGGTAGTGGTGTATTAACTCCATCATTACTTAGTTCTTCAAATGGTACAGAAAGTATTGTTCAGGATATAAACCAAGTTCTTATTACTAATGCAGCTACTGGTGCTCATATAAGTGCAACTGCTATTAGTTCCAGTACTGTTACTTGTGGTACTGCAAGTACTGCTATGTTAGTATCAGTTCCTGTCATAAGAACTTCAATACCAACAGGTGGTTTTGATGGTGACCTTTCTATTCCTACTGATTACATATTTGGTAATATAGTAGATACTGACTTGTTTAGTGCAAGTAACTTTGTTGATAGTGCAGCTGGTCAAGTTAGAATACTTGCTGGTACATTTGCAGACGGTGCAGTTACAAGTACTGGTGCTAAGAACTGGAAACGAATTGGTCTTACTGGTGTAACTAAGTTGGTTAAGGTATATGAAGAGGTTGGTGCTCAAAGTGGTAGTGACAATTCATTAACTGATACAGCTAAATTTACAGATATAACAAGTAACTTCGATATTGATTTTGGTCAATATGAAGAATATGTTGATCAAGCAAAGATTGCATTAAAAGCTGGTGCTTCTATTCCATCCCCATCACAAGATTTAATAGTTGTTGTGGATAGAGTAAAAACAACAACTGATAGTGGTGGTGGTAATATATTCTATAGTGCAAATTCTTATTCTACATTATATAGTAGTTTAATTCCAGCAGTTGATTTTGGTGAGACTCTTGATTTCAGAAGATGTGTTGACTTTAGGCCACGTGTTGCAGAAACAGCTGCTGGTACAAATACAGCTACAGTTGGTGATCATTCATTAACATTTACTGATACTGCTACCGTACCTTTTGCTTCTAATACTAACACCATGACAGGACAAATAACATCTTATTATGGTCGTAGAGATAAGCTATTAATTACAAGTGATCTTGATATGGAGATTGTACAAGGTAAACCAAACCCAACTCCAGAATCACCAGAAGCTGATGCAAGATCTTTGGTATTGTATGATGTTTCAATTATACCATATTCACTCAAGAAAACAGGTGTAAATGTTAAGAGTATAGATAATGCACACTTTACTCAGAGTGATATTGCAAGAATTAATGAAAGAGTAGAAGACCTTGAAAAAGACACACAATTAGATAATGTAGAAAATGCTATTTTGTCTGCTGAAGTTAATAGTAGTACCAATACAAATTTATTTAAAACTGGTGTATTAGTTGATTCATTTAGAAATCTTGATGTCGCATATCCACAATCAGATGATTTTGTTGCTTCATTAGATCAAACTAAAGGGATATTACGTCCTGCATTTGATACATATTGTCTTTCTGTTGATTTTGATGAAAATGATGCATTATCAACTGCACAAGAAACACCAGATGGTATTTTACTTGCTCCATTAGATGATACACCAAGTGAGACAGTAATAAAACAGGTAACAGCATCTAAAGCAGAAAATATTAATCCATTTAATGTTACTACATTTGAAGGAACAACAAAAATGTTTCCAGAAAAAGATTTCTGGAAAGATGAGAAAATATCAGATGTTGTTATTCAAGACCAAAGTAATGCAGAGGCTTGGAATACCATAATGAATGGTAAACAGAATCGTGTTGAATATGGTTCTTGGGAAACAAAGTGGACTGGACATGAAACACGAGAAAATCTTGGACAGACACTTACTAACTGGATGGTGCCTCCTGGCCATAAAAAGAAGGATAGATTTAGAACAGGTCGTAAACTAAAAGAGATAAGAAAAATAACTTATAAAGCAGAAATTAGAGAAAAGACAATAGGTTCAAATATAGTAGACCAATCGGTTATTCCATTTATGAGAAAACCACCTAATGGTTCATATGATTATTTCACTGCTGATTCTTGGGGTGCGAAGAAATCTAATAAAACACGTGCTGGTATTCATTTCAATGCTGAAGGTATGAAACCAAGAACTACTGTCTATCCATATTTTGATGGAACGGCTATCATAGATAATATTAGACCAGCTATTGTTATAAAGGTTGCTAATAATTCTACAAACTTGGCTGTGTATGGTACATCAACAACTGATAATTGGGAAGGTGGTGCTCGTGATATTGGTGCATCATTCGTTGGTGGTTCTAAAAGAAGTACAGTAACATTATCTACATCTGCTGTAACAGGTGATGATGCTAAATGTATTCTTGTTCTTAAATCTGCTGATGTAAATAGTTTATATTGGCACGTTGTTCCTCCAACAAGAGCTAGTGGATTATATGGTATAACAAAAATAGCTGATTTTACTGGTGGTGGAAGTGCGAGTACAATTGCTATAGATGGAACTTCTATGACTATAACAGGTATGGTAAGACCAAAATTAGCTGGTGAGTTTAGAATGAGAACTGATCCAACTGGTGCTGTTGGTGGTATTTTTGAAGTACCAGCACAAACATTTGCAACTGGAAATAGAACACTATTATTAACAGATAGTACAACTTCTGATATAACAAGTGCAAAAACATATTCCAAAAGGGATTTTAGTTCAAGTGGTATGAAATTGACAGTAGAAAATCAAATACTTCAAACTCGTGTTCCAGTAAAACACGTTGATGTTAGTTACGAAGATGGCGGTGCTGTTAGTATGCACGTCGGCACAGTTAGTTTTTAAAATAGGAATTATAAAGGTATGGCACAAAAAAACTTAAATCCACTTGCACAAACATTTAATGTTGACTCTGAGAAATTTCCAGCTGGATTCTTTCTTCATTCTGTTGATTTATGGTTTTCAAGTAGAGACAATTCTGTTCCATTAAAGGTTCAGGTAAGACCAGTAGTTAATGGATATCCTCATGCAAATCAGGTTGTTCCATTTTCTGATGTATTAGTTAAACCTCATAGAATAACTGTTACGGAAACACCATCATTGAGTAATGCTACTAATATAAAATTTCCAACACCACCATATTTAACACCTAATGAATATGCTCTGGTTGTTCTTGCAGATTCAAACAAGTATGAATTATTCATATCTCGTATAGGTGATTTTGTATTAAGTCAAACTACTGGATTAGCAACACAAAGTGTTATTTCTGCACAACCATTTTCTGGTGTTTTATTCAAGGCATCAAATAGTTCTACATTTTTACCTGTTCCAGAAGAAGACCTTATGTTTAAAATTAATAGATGTAAGTTTAAAACTGGAACATTTAATGCATTATTAAATACACAATTTGATGATGACCAGACAGAAAAATTGGCTGCAGCTCCTGTTTCAAAATCAAATACTGTTCATTTTAATCACGATAGTACTGGAAATACAGGTAAATTTACTTATAATGCATTTAGAGTTAATGCTCTTGAAGTAAAAGATTCTAAAACTGTAACTCAACCAACATATCAGTATTTGGATAGGATTATGACTGATGAGGTTACTGGTGCATCTGTAGCTTCAACATCGTATAAAGATTTAGAAGTTAATAAAACAGTTTTTAGAGATAAATTATCCGATGATGCGATTTCGTCACCAGATAATAGAACTGGTACTGGTATTGTAGAGGAAGACCAACCAGATTCATTTAATATTAAAGCTAGTTTTGGATTGGGTGATGATATTGTATCACCAATAGTTGATACTCAGCAAATGAATGCAATATTCATACAAAATGTTATTGATGATGTAGAAATTAATCCTACTGTAGATATTACTATTAAAGATGGTGGTACTGGTTTTGCTGTAAATGATGAACTTCTTGTATACAATAGTGATTTAGGAACAGTTCCTGCATTGACTAATACTACCACAACTGTAGATGCAGCCCAAACTGGTTTGAAGGATGGTAGAGAAACAAATCCTGGCAAGTTAGTAGTAAGTGCAATTAGTGGTAAGACCGTATCTGGAACAGTTTCATCTGATGCATTTAAAGTTGGTGAAGTAATAACTCAAGCAACCACAAGTGCAGCTGGTGTTGTTGTTGGTACTGATGGTAATACAGGTGGTACAGGAGAAATTGCATATACAACAACCAGTGGAACTTTTTCTGGTAATAATAATATTACTGGTGCAACTTCAAGTGCTACTTTAACCAGTACTCTTACTTACGATGCAAATGCTGGTGCTATTTCTACACTTAGTCATCCAACATCTGCAAATGATGCGAATAGACCAAGAAAACTTACTGGTTCAGTTAGTATAGGGTCAACATCAATAACAGATGGAACTGCTACAAATGCACTTCTTCAGTTAAATGATGAATTAGATCCAGCTGGTGGTATTGCAGAAGCAAGATATATAACTAAAGCATTGACACTAAAAGAAGGATTTGAATCTGAGGATATTAAGGTACTCGTTAATGCAGTTAGACCAAAGGGTACTCAGATATATGTTTACTATAAGATTAAAGCTGCTGAAGATACTGAAGGATTTGATACACGACCTTACAATAGATTATATGAATTAACGAATTCAGATGATGTATCCCAAAAAGAAAGTGATGTTTTAGCATTAGAGTTTGTTTCATACAAAAAACTTTCTGATGGTAATATAGACCAAGCTACTGTTGGTGGAACAAGATATTCATCCAATGGTTCAAATTATGAAAAATTTAGTGAGTATGCAATTAAAATAGTAATGGCATCTGATTCAACTAACACAGTTCCATTAATCGATAGTATGGGTGCTCTTGCACTTATCGACCCAATTCAGCCTGCTACATAATTATGAGAATTAGTAGAGGGGATGAAGAATTAACGGTAAGTTCAGACAGAAGATATGTCAAAGTTGCATCTGGTTCTATTGTAGCAAAAGACCGAATGGCTCTTAATGAATATAGAAGAAAGAAAGAGAATAACGATATGGAAAGAGGTGTTATAAATAATATCAGACAAGATGTTGATGAACTTAAAGGTGATATGTCTGATATTAAAATGTTATTAACAAAATTGATAGAGGATAAGAAATAATGGCAGTACCAAGAAATCCAATAACAATCGATACCAGTGATACATTTAGCACTTGGTTGAGCAATACAAATCTTGCCATCAATGTTCTTAAAGATATTATCACAGATACAGTACTAACTCATCCAAGTGCATCAGCATTTACTGCTGGTTCTACTATTACACAAGCAACAACTGGTGCTTCTGGTGTTGTACAAGTATCAACTACAGAATCAACTACTCTCTCTGATTTAGGAACAGGAACATGGGGAACATCTAATGATGTTACTCAAAGTGCGCCAACAAGTGTTACCGTATCTGCTGGTGACCTTGATGCAGTATCAACAAGTCATCTTGCAACAACTGGTGCGGCTCTTACAACTCCAACAATAACAACTCCTACTATTGTATCAAATATTGTTGTTAATGGAAACACATTAACTCTTCCAACTTCAGCAGATACACTTGTTGGTAGAGCAACCACAGATACATTAACCAATAAGACATTAACTTCTCCTTCCATTAATGGTGGTACTGGAGCTGGTATGACTCTTACAGATCCTACCATAACGAGTATTGCAACAATTTCTATTGATAATGATGGAACTATTGGTAGTGATGGTGATGCTGATTCTATGACTATATCATCTGCTGGTGTAGTAACTTTCTCACAAAGAGATGTTCATAGTGCAGGGATTACGATTGCTAATGCTGGTCAAATAGGATCAGCAGGTGACCTTGATGCAATAACCATTTCATCTGGTGGTGTTGTAGCAATAACAGCAACTACTGCAAATACATCTGCAACTGATGGTGCATTAACTGTTGCTGGTGGTGTTGGTATTGCAGCTGACGTTACAATAGGTGATGATCTACGACTTATATCCGATGCTGCGATACTTTCGTTTGGTGTAAATAGTGATGTTACAATAACTCATGTACACGATGATGGTATTATACTAAGAAATACGGTAAGCGATTTTACACGATTAGCTATACACGCATCTAAGACAGATATTTCAGATGGAAACCTTTTGGGTGAAATATCATTTAGAGCAATTGCTGAAGCTGCTGGAAGTGATGCCGTGTTGCCAGCTGCAGCCATAGCAGCCAGATCTGAAGGTGATTTTAGTGCAACCAATAACGCAACAGAATTGGTATTTAATACTGGAGCATCGGAAGATGCAAGTGTAGGTGCATCTAATGGTAAGATGATCCTTTCTTCTGTTGGATTACTTACAATTGCAGACGACCTCATGATTAAAGACGGTGGTACTATTGGTGTTGCCACTACTAATGACGCAATAACAATTGCCTCTGATGGTATTGTAACTTTCAAGGACGACATAAAAATCAAGGACGGTGGTACTATAGGTAATGCAACATCAGCAGATGCTATGACTATAGCTGCAAATGGTGTTGTAACCTTTACAGACTCTCCAGTTTTTCCTAGCGCTACTGTAGTATTCGCTGGTGTTCTAAAAACTGATGATACAACAGAAGCAACATCTACAACTGATGGTTCACTACAAACTGATGGTGGATTGTCTGTAGTTAAAGATGCAGTTTTGGGTGATGATATAAAATTAATAACTGATGAATCTGTAATCCACTTTGGTGTAAATAGTGAAGTTACTTTAGCCCATGATCACAATAAAGGTCTTATTCTCAAGAATACTGCTGGCACAGAACGAACCTATTTAACTTTTCATTCAGGTGATAATACTATAATTGATGGTGATATTTTAGGTGAGTTAGACTTTCAAGCCATTGCAGATGTTGGTGTAGATTCGGATGTAATAGCTGCATCTATAGGCGCAAGAGCAGAAGGAACTTTCAGTGACTCATCTAACGCCACTGAGTTAGTATTTAACACAGGAGTATCTGAGGATGCAGGACTTGACGCAACTAACGGTAAAATGATACTTTCTTCTGCTGGTGACCTAATATTAGGAGCTGGTGATGCAAAACTACAGCATGATGCAGTCGTACTTTCCTTTGGTGCTAATGATGATGTTTCATTAACTCATGTACATGACACTGGATTATTATTGAACAGTACGATGCAATTACAATTTAATGATGCATCTCAATATATTAATGCACCGTCAAATGCTATTTTAGATATTAATGCTACTGATGAGATAGAATTAAATGCAACTTTGATTGATGTTAATGGCAACTTGGATGTAAGTGGCACAATCGTTGGGGCAAGTACATTATCTGCTACAACAGGAACATTTAGTGGTATTTTAAAAACTGACGATGCAACAGAAGCAACATCTACAACTGATGGGTCTTTACAAACTGATGGTGGATTGTCTGTAGTTAAAGATGCAGTTTTTGGTAATGATATAAAATTAATATCTGATGATTCTGTAATCCACTTTGGTGGATCTCCTACTATTACAATAACTCATGTAGAAGACGAGGGATTAAGCATAAGGAATAACCATACTACTGGTAATAGTGGTGATGGTTTAATTCTTACACTACAAACTGCTGATACGGCTATTTCTGATGGAGACAGATTAGGTGTGCTTAGATTTCAAGCTACAGGTGAAACTGGAACTGATGCTCTAGCAGTAGCCGCATCTATTGCAGCTCGTGCTGAAGCTGCTTTTGATGCAACCAATAATGCTACTGAGTTAGTATTTAACACAGGTGTAAGTGAAGATGCAAGCATTACTACAACTAATGGTAAGATGATTTTATCTTCAACAGGAATGTTACGAGCAAACGGTTTTAGGTGTATTGGGGCGGTTGAACATCCACAAATTGATCATGGTACTGCAAATGGTTCTGGTGGTTGGGGTAATGTTACATCCAATACCAAATATGGTTGTATTTCAACACAAACAACTTTGAGTAGCACTGTTACTGATGGTAGTACTTCTAATATTGGAAATGCCACTTTCTACGGTGAGTGTTATAGTGGTGGTACTGGTGATGAGCCATCAGCATCACCAAGTTCTACTGGACAAAGAATTGGAATAACTTATCCTGATGGTGCTCAGTATGGTGAGGTAAGACTTACTTTTGCTCATGCTTTTGAAGGTTTAGTAAAAGTTTCTGTTAGTTACATTGCCCAGGCTGGTGGTGATAATGATAGTTTTCATGAATTTTTTATGTATTGGCGAGATATGAATTCTGCCCAGATGAAACCATTAGATATAGTGCCACAAGGTGCAACTGGTGGTGGTCATCGAGATCTTGGTGATGGAGGTGATGGTGAATATCAATGGATGAGATCGGATGTAGATAATTTAGCTTATACGCCACGTACAGAATCTACATGGGGATACATTACTGCAACGGCAGGACAAACTCTACAATTTGTGCCACGTATTGCATTCAATACACCATATCAAACTGATGTTAATGTGTGTACACAAGCTAATTATATGTTTTTTGGATAGGAGGAAATATGGCTGCACCAGAATTAATACCACAAGATGCAAGTCGTGTTAGATTAACTCGTGATATAGAATTAAAAAAATGCGACTGGCGAGTTATGCCAGACTCACCTTTATCAGATAGTAAGGTAGCTGAATGGAAAACATTTAGACAGGCATTAAGGGATATCCCTACTCAAGCAGGATTTCCTACTAATGTTACTTGGCCTACAAAACCATCCTAAATAGTTTATGAGGTGATTATATTATGATTAAATTTGAGAATAATGTTTTTGAAAATAAGCAATATGTGAGTTTGTTTACAAAAATTAATGATTTAGATCTACACATTACTGATGCATTTCGTATCAATCGTTTAGTAAAAAAACTTGATGAATTGTCAACAGAATATACTGGATTAAGAAAAACTCTTAATGATAAATATGGAACATTAGATGGTGATATAGTTAAAGTAGAAAAGGATAATGTTGAACCATATACTAAAGAACTTGGTGAACTTTTGGTAATCGAGCATGAATTAGATATAGAACTTCTTCCTCTCCCAAAAGGTATGGAAGAAAATATTTCAGCTGTTGAGATAGATATTGTTGAGAAGTTTTTTGATTTAAGTTCATTAAACTAAATAATTAAGAGGATATTAATATGCCAGATGAAAAGAAACCAGATATAGACCCATATTTGTTTAAGCCTGTACATATGCAGGATTTCAAGTCATTGGTTAAAGCAATTCCTAAGAGAATAATTGGTTTGATTAGTAAGGCTGTTGGTGTCAAGATGCTACTATTTTATGTAGCAACTTTCCTCCTTATGCAATTTCCAGATGCGTTCCCTTGGTATGCATGGTTAGTTGTTTATATTTGTACAATGTTTGGATGGGATGGACTCAAATTTATTAAAGAAATTAAGAAGTAATTAAATGGCATACTCAAGAGCGCCCGTAACAGTAAATTTAACCGATACAATAGAAGAAATGAGAGTTGAGGTCAATGCACTTAGT
>VTLG01012031.1_pt1 | contig 10932 bp, 16 predicted proteins | sample 4694571 | NCBI WGS metagenome assembly VTLG01 (sample SAMN12604809, study PRJNA352737) | marine metagenome | biome: ENVO:00000447; feature: ENVO:00000209|ENVO:00000569|ENVO:01000036; material: ENVO:00002151; isolation source: viral sequences binned using virsorter ... | reverse complement strand
AACTACACCAGTTATTGCAGAGATAGATTCAGGTTCTACAATTACACTTGATGCAACTACAGATATTGTATTAGATGCTGGAGGTGCTGATGTAATATTTAAAGATGATGGAACTAGTATATTAACATTAACAAATAATTCTACTGATGTTGATTTTACAGTTGCAACACAAGATAAAGATATTAATTTTAAAGGTGATGATGGTGGATCAGGTATAACAGCATTAAGTTTAGATATGTCAGATGCTGGTACAGCTGTATTTAATCATGATATTAGAATAGCTGATGATGGCCAAATAGGATCAGCTTCAGATCCAGATGCTATGACAATTTCATCAAGTGGGGTTGTGACATTTAGTCAAGCACCTGTATTCCCAGATGGTGTTGTACCTTTAGTAGATTTAGATATTGATGGTGGTACAGATATTGGTGCAGATTTAACTACATCAGATTTAATTATAGTAGATGATGGCGCAGGTGGTACTAATAGAAAAGCTGCATTATCAAGAGTTGTCACTTTAATGACAGCACAGGGATTTGTAACAGATGATCCTACAGCTTTAGCTATAGCTTTAGGATAAAATAAATATTGATTTTTTTAAAAATAACAGTATAATATATATAAGTAAATAGGAGAAAATAAATGGCAAATACTTTTAAGGTAGTAACATTTGCAGCAGAACCAGCTTCGGCAGGTACAGCGTATAAAATGTATACTTGTGCTTCAAGTACAACTACAGTTGTTCTTGGATTAATCCTTACTAATATTCATAGTTCTGCAGTAACAGCAGAGGTAGAATTAGTTAGTGATACAAGTAACAGAGGCGGTGCTAATAACGTTGCAAACGGCACATCATTTCTTGTTAAGGATGTAAATATTCCTGCAGGAAGTTCACTTGAATTGTTATCAGGTGGTAAAGTTGTATTAGAGGCATCAGATGAAATCAAAATAGATTGCTCTGTAGCAGATAAACTATCAGGAACACTTTCCATAATGGAGATAACATAAGATGTCTTATATTGGACAAGAACCAAATACAAAAGCATTAACAGCTTCAGATATAGCTGACGATTTAATTACATCTGCTAAACTGAACTATAGTGAATCTACACTAACAGACCAAGCTACTGTTACTTGGGATGCTTCAACACAAGATGTTTGTAAATTAACTTTAGGTGGTAATAGAACAATGGCTGCTCCTACCAATAATACTACTGGTCAATTTATATCTATACTTGTTATTCAAGATGGAACAGGTTCAAGAACTTTAACATGGAATGCTGTATTTGAATTTGCCTCAGACACAGCTCCAACATTAACAACAACAGCTAGTCTTGGAGATGTATTTGTATTTAGATACAATGGCTCTAAGTGGTTAGAGGTTGGTAGAAATCAAGCATTAACATTATCGTAGGAAAATTATGTACGCATTAGTAGAATCAGGATCTATTACAAAAATATTTACTAATCCTAAAGGATTTGTATTAAATAATAATCAATACCCAGCTGATATATTTAGTAAATGGACTAAAGCTGAAAAAGAAGCAATAGGTATTTATGAAGTTGAAACTGATAGTACAAACTTTAAAGATGAAAAATGGTATATTAATACTAATGAATCATATTCATTTGGTAGTGGTAAAGTAACTAGATCATGGGGTACAGCTACAGCTAAAGCACATGCTGATACTTTATGGACAGAAGAAGATAAAACAGATGGATTAATACCTAAAGATGAAGATGTAGGTGATGTTGCAACTAGAGGGTTAAAATATAATTTAATTCAAGAAGTTAAAAAACAAGCTGCAGAAATATTACAAGAAACAGACTGGTATATAGTTAGAAAAGCAGATGCAGGTACAGCAGTACCATCATCTATTACAACCCATAGAGCAGCAGTAAGAACTAAAGCAGCAGAGATGGAAACAGCAATAACTAATGCTTCAGACACACCAGCTCTTGAAACTTTATATACTTATACAGAACAAGAGGATGGATCTGTAACAAGACCATTAGGTGAACTTCCTGAATTGGAGAGTTAATGCCAATTAATAGTTTTCTTTATCCAGGAGCTAAAGTTACACCAGCTTATAATGTAGATAACTCGTGTAGGTTTAATGGAAATAAATATCTAGTAAGAAATAAAACAACAGCAACAAATGTAGAAGATTTTACAATTTCAGTTTGGGTAAAAAGATCAGTGATAGCAGATAAAAGCTGTATAATTTCTTCTTGGGGTGGAGACAGTAATAATACAGGTTCAATTTATTTTACTGATGGAGATAAATTAACATTCGAAGCACAAACAAGTAGTTCATATTCAGCTAATGGTGGAGTAAGAAAAATAACAACTCAAGTTTTTAGAGATGTTGGTTCTTGGTCGCATTTAGTTTTTCAAAAAGATGATGGCGTATATAAAATTTATCATAATGGCACAGAAATAACTGATTTTGATACTAATACTCAAAGTTCTGGTACAAATGTATTTAATAATGCTTCAGGAAATACTACTATTGGATTAGAAAATTTAGCATCAGCTGGTGATCCATTTAAAGGTTATATTACAGAAGCTGTTTTAATAGATGGTCAAGCATTAGCACCAACATCATTTGGAGAATTTAATTCTGACAGTCCAACAATATGGCAACCTATAAATGTATCAGGATTAACTTTTGGCAACAATGGATTTTATTTAGACTTTGAAGATAGTAGTAATCTTGGTAATGATGCAAGTGGTGGAACAGATTTTACATCAAATAACCTAGCCGCAACAGATCAATCCACTGATACTTGCACTAATAATTTTTGTACTTTAAATCCTTTAAGTTTTACTGAGGGAACTTTATCAGAGGGTAATTTAGAAATAGACCAAAATGGAAGTGCTGGTAGATTTTGTGCTAGTACATTTCAAGTCACACAAGGTAAATGGTATTATGAAGCAAAAATTTTAAATTATGGTTCTGACCCTAGACCCTCTCTTGGTGTTGGTAGAAATGAAGAAACTTATACAGGAAATGCACATCAAGGAGCATCAAGTATAGTTTATGGTTTAGAAAATGCGGCTGTTTTTAAAGGTAATACCTCAGTTTTTGACCATAATAGTAGTCCATCTTCAGGAGACATTTATGGGGTTGCTTTTGATATAGATAATTTAAAAATATATTTTCATAAAAATGGCACTTATTTTAATTCAGGCGATCCAGCTAATGGTACAGGAAATGTAACAACATTAGTATCAGGAACAGATTATTCTCCAATTACAGGAGCATTAAACACAAATTCTAATTCTGTAAGAAATAATGATTGGCAATTTAACTTTGGTTCTCCAATGTACTCAATATCATCAGGTAATAGTGATGCTAATGGTCATGGAAATTTTGAATATACTGTACCATCAGGGTTTTTTTCTTTATGTAGTAAAAATTTAGCGGAGTTTGGATAATGGCTTATACAACAATAGACAATCCAGCAGAATATTTTAATGTAGCTATTTACACAGGAAATGGTGGTACTCAATCCATAACAGGAATTGGACATCAACCTGATTTTGTATGGATAAAACAACGAAATGCTGCAGTATATCATTGGTTAGCAAATAGTTCAACAGGTGTTACAAAATATTTAAATAGTAATGATTCTAGAGCTGAACAAACAGAAACAACACAGATAACAAGTTTTGACAGCGATGGTTTTAGTTTAGGAAATAAAACAAACACCAATGATAATAGCGACACCTATGTTGCTTGGGCTTGGAAAGAATCTGCAACTGCTGGGTTTGACATTATAACTTACTCTGGAACAGGAAGTGCAAAAACTGAATCACATTCACTTTCTGCTACTCCGCATTGGATAATAACAAAATGTAGATCAGATGCACAATCTTGGGCTACACATCATAAAAGTTATTCAGCAACAGAAAAAGTCATGTACTTAGATAATGATAATGCTGTTGCAAGCACCGATCCTGATTGGCTAACTGCTGTTTCTAGTTCTACAATTTCTTTAGGCGGAAGTGGAAGTGATGCAAATACAAGTGGAAGAACTTATGTAGCTTATCTATGGAGTGAAAAACAAGGCTTCAGCAAGTTTGGAAGCTACACAGGAAATGGAAATGCAGATGGCCCTATGAATTATTTAGGATTTAAACCAGCATTTGTTATAACTAAATTATCATCTTCATCAGGTGGTAGTTGGAATATATTTGATAATAAAAGAGAAGGTTACAACGTAGATAATGACCCTGTATTTGCTGATGTTGATAGTGCTGAAACAACAACAGATTATTTAGATTTTTTAAGTAATGGTTTTAAAATTAGAAGAAATTCAAGTGATATAAACACATCAGGTGCAACATATTTATACATGGCGTTCGCTGAATCACCTTTCGTAAATTCCAATGGTGTACCCAACAACGCAAGATAAAATTAATTAAGGAGAATAAATGGCATATATAGGAAAACAACCAGTAGTCGGAAACTTTCAAGTTTGTGATGCTATATCCGTTGTAAACGGACAGGCAGCATATACTATGCAAGTAGCTTCTACTAATGTGGAGCCAGAGAACGCTAATCACATGCTGGTTAGTTTAAATGGTGTCTTACAAAAACCAGGTAGTTCTTTTACTATCTCAGGTTCCACAATTACATTCGCAAGTAATTTAGTTACGAACGATGTTATCGATTTTATAATTTTATTAGGTAATGTATTAGATATAGGAACACCTTCAGACGGAACTATAACAGAAGCAAAACTTGATACTAACTCAGGCGGTATTATTGATTGGCAAGCTGTGGTTACTTCCAATACAACAATGGTTTCAGGCAGAGGATATTTTGTTAATACAACTAGTGGTGCTATAACAATGACTTTACCCTCATCAGCTAATAGAGGCGATGAGGTGCATGTAATAGATTATGCTGCAACAGCTGATACAAATAATATTACTATTGGTAGAAATTCACATAAAATACAAGGAGCTTCATCTGACTTAACAGTAGCAACTGAGAGAGCTGCATTTACATTAGTATATGTTGATTCAACTCAAGGTTGGTTATTAAAAGAGAAGTAAGATGGCAAACTTCAATACTATTCGTTATAATAACCCATATAGTGCTGCAGGTAGTCTTGTAAAAATTTCTAGTGCTACAGCTAGTAGTGATTCTACTATTAGTTTTACATCTGGGATTGATAGCACCTATAAAGAGTATATTTTTTATTTTGTTAATATTCATCCAGCTACAGATAACGCAAGTTTTTCAGTTAATTTTAGTGCAGATGGTGGCTCTAATTATAATGTTACAACTACATCTTATTTTAGATCAATTCATTATGAAAGCGGTACATCAGCATTTGGATATGATAGTGGTGGAGATTTAGCCCAAAGCACAGATTTTCAAAATATTATTACAGTTATTGGTGCTGATAATGATCAATCAGGAGTTGGTTGTATGCATTTATTTAATCCATCTGATACGACTTTTGTAAAACATTTTGTAGTTAATGCACAAAAAGCTCACTATTCAGATATAAGTGTTAATGAATTTTATGCTGGTTACGCAAATACAACTAGTGCAATAGATGCTGTGCAATTTAAAATGTCTAGTGGCAATATAGATTCTGGAACTATAATTATGTATGGAGTAAAATAATGGCAAATTATAAAGATATTAGATATAATTTTGCCTTACCTTCAAACGCTGAAGTTGGGTCAATGACACTTATTAAAACCATAACGGCTAGTTCTGATTCTACAGTATCTTTTATACATGGAAGTTCAGATGTAGTTTTTGATAGTACATATCCTATTTATATGTTTAAGTGGATTAATACTCATCATGCTACAGCAGATAAAGAATTATGTTTTCAAGGCACTACAGATGGTAGTAACTTTAATGTTACAATGACATCATCATATTTTTATGCTTATAATATGGAATCAGGAAGTTCTCCTACTTTAGCTTATGATACAGCTAGAGATCAAGCACAAGGTACAGGATTTCAAAATATAACACTTCCAGTAAGAACAGATAATGATAGTGGTGCTTCTGGTGAAATGTTTATATTTGAGCCATCCTCAACTACATTTGTAAAACATTTTATATCAAGATCAGCTGGTATGGGAGAAGATGCTTATGCTCAAGATGTAAATGTTGCAGGTTATTTAAATACTACAAGTGCAATTACAGGAATACAATTTAAAGCAGAATCAGGTAATCTTGATTCTGGTACTTTTAAACTTTATGGGATAAAAAATTAATATGGCAACTTATGCAAGTATAAAATATGATATGACTTTATCTAGTAATGCTACAGGTGGAGGTTCTTTAGTTTTATTATCTACGCAGAATGCCAGTTCTAGTTCTGCTATAAGTTTTACTACTGGATTAGATTCTACTTATAAAGAATATATTTTTAAATTTATAAATATTCATGGATCTATTGACAACACACATTTTTATATGGATTTTTCAACTGATGGTGGGTCAAGTTATGGAGTAGCAGCAACAACTTCACTTTATAGAGCACAACATAAAGAAGATGGAAGTGATCCAGCTTTAGAATATTTAGGTGGTAGTGATTTAGATAACTCAACATCAGAACAAAGAATAATTCTTTCTCAAAGTCATGATGATGATCAATGTGGATCTGGTTATATGCATTTATTTGACCCTTCAAATACAACATTTGCTAAACAATTTTTTACAAGAACATCAGGTAGTTGGTATTTAGATTATATTTTTGATATTCACGTTTCTGGTTACATAAATACAACATCAGCTGTGGATGCAATACAATTTACTATGTCATCAGGAAATATAGATAGTGGAACAATAAAATTATATGGGGTAGCATAATGTCACTCAAGTTTGCTAACAACAACTCCCTATCAGCCATAACAGCTTTACCAGCTGCTGTAAGTGGAGGATCATTAAATTTAATTTCTACGCAAACTGCATCAAGTTCAGCTACAATTTCTTTTACAAGTGGAATTGATAGTACCTATGATGAGTATGTGTTTAAATTTATAAATATACACGGAGCATCAGACGATCAAGTTTTTTCATTTAATGTAAGTATAGATGGTGGCTCTAATTATAATGTTACAAAAACCACAAGTAATTTTAGAGCATATCATAGAGAGGATGGTGGTGCTGCATCTTTAGATTATCAAACAGGAAATGATTTAGCGCAAGGAACTGGTTTTCAACATCTTTTTTCTTATATAAATACAGATGCAGATATGAGTTGTGCTGGCACCTTACATTTATTTAATCCTAGTTCTACAACTTTTGTGAAGCATTTTTTATTTAGAGGAATATCTCCTTATCCAAGTTCAGACAGTGATGGTATGAAAGATCAGTTAGTAGCTGGTTATGCTAATACTACTTCAGCAGTTAATGCTATTCAATTTAAAATGTTATCAGGCAATACTGATGCTGGAACAATTAAAATGTATGGAGTTTCTTAATGGCGTTAGTTAAATACAACAACAATAGCATAAGTGCTGTAACCTCTGCTGCTGCAATACCAAGTGGAGATATGACACTTATTAAAACTGTAACTGCTAGCTCTAGTGCCACAATATCATTTGTAGATGGAAGTTCAGATGTAGTTTTAGATAACACATATCCTATTTATGTTTTTAAGTTTATAAATATTCATCCATCTGGAGATGCAACTGATTTACAAATAAACTTTAGAGATGGTAGTACAGCTTATGATGCTACTAAAACAACAACAACTTTTAGAGCTTATCATAATGAAGCTGGTGATGATACTACATTAAGTTATCAAACATCTTGGGATTTAGCACAAGGCACAGGAGTACAATTAATAAGTCATGGTATAGACAATGACAATGATGGAAGTGCATCTGGAGAATTATATTTGTTTAATCCATCATCAACTACTTTTGTAAAACATTTTTTAGCAACAACAAATGCTATGAATGGTACATATTCACATCAAAATTTTATAGCTGGTTATTGTAATGTAACAGCAGCTATTGATGCAGTACAATTTTCAATGAGTTCAGGAAATATAGATGCTGGTACAATAAAACTCTATGGAATAAAGGATAGCTAATGAGTATAGTTAAATTAAATAATAATGGAGTAAAAAACGCAACTGCATTTGGAAGTATTACAGGATTAGGTAGTATAACATTTATTAAAAAGCTAACAGCTTCTAGTTCTGCAAATTTATCTTTTGTTGATGGGAGTAGTTCAGTTGTATTAGATAGTACTTATAAGGAATATCTTTTTACATTTAATAATATTCATCCACAAAATGATAGTGTTAATTTGCAAGTAAATTTTAGAGATGGTGGTTCATCTTATGATGCTACTAAAACAACTACAGCTTTTATGTCTCATCATGCAGAAAATGATGCTTACACTGAATTTAGTTATGATGGTGGTGCAGATTTAGCACAATCAACAGGTTCACAAAAACTTGTAGCAGCGACATCAATAGGTGGAGATAATGACCAAAGTTTATCTGGATTTTTGCATTTATTTGACCCATCAAACACAACTTTTGTAAAACATTTTATTGTAAGAACAAATACAAGTGGTTCTGGAGATAGTTCATCAGATACTTTTATTGCTGGGTATTGTAATGTTACTGCTGCAATTGATGGGGTTCAATTTGATATGTCATCAGGCAACATAGATGCTGGAGATATTTGTTTATACGGAATTAATTAATAATAATAAGGAGAAACAATGCCAAGATATCATAATATAAATGGTGTAAGAGTTCAGTTTACAGCTGAAGAAGAAACAGCTAGAGATGCTGAAGAAGCTGCTTGGGAAGCTGGTGCTTTAGGAAGAGCACAAGCTGATCTTAGATCTAGAAGAAATAATCTTTTAGCTGAAACTGATTTTTATGCTTTATCTGATGTTACAATGTCAGATGACATGAAAACATATAGGCAGGAGCTTAGAGACTTCCCTGCAGATAAAAACACTGTTGATAAATGTAAAAACGCTACATGGCCAACTAAACCATAATGGCTCGTGTTAATTTTAAAAATTTTACACCTAGACCAAAACCAAGAAAAAGACCAGGTAGACATAAAAAAAGATTAAATAAATCAGAAAAAAGATCATATAAAAAATATAGAAAACAGGGGAGATAATGGCAACACCAGACGAAATCCAATTACAAAAGGGAACTATAACACCTGCCCAAAAAGAACAAACGGGTAGTGCAAAAGCTGTTAGTTTAATTGAAAGTTTAGCTGCAGGTACACCTAGTTTACCTACAGGTACAACTATATCACCACAATTACAAAGTGTAGCATCAAATGAGTTAATGGGAACTGCGGGTGTATCAGGAACACTTGCTGCTGCAATACCAACAACAGCTGCTGCTCCCACAATTGCCGCCCCAGGAACATTAGCAGGAACACAAGTAACAGCACCAACTGCACAAACTGCTGCTTCATATACAGCACAACAAGCTATTGGTCAAGTACCTACTATGACTGGTGCAACAGGTACAGTTACTCAACCTATGACTGCAGCTACAGGAACTATTACATCTGATGCTACAGTAAAAGGACAATTAGAAAGTTTACAGAACGAAGTACAGACAGCATTATCATCTGGTAATCCTCTACCAGTATGGGCTAGAGGTGCAGCAAAAGCTACTGAAGCTGCAATGGCTAATAGAGGTTTAAGTGCTAGTTCAATGGCAGCTGAAGCATTAGCTGAAGGTATTATGAACTCTGCTATACCAATTGCAAAAGCAGATGCAGATACTTATAAGCAAATGATATTTCAAAACCTGTCTAATAATCAACAGGCAGCTATTACAAATGCACAAGCATATCTTAAAATGGATTTGGCAAACTTGTCTAATGCACAGCAAGCTAATTTACAAAATATAACTACAAGACAAACATTTTTATTATCTGATCAAGCTGCTGCAAATGCTGCATTTCAATTTAATGCATCTAGTCAGAATCAGGTAAATCAATTTTATGATAAGTTAAGTACAACTATAGCTGATCAAAATGCTGCTAGATTAGATGCAATGAATAAATTTGCAGAAGCAGAGAAAAGTAAAATTAATGCATTGAATGCACAAAATACAATAGCAGTTAATGAAGCTAATGCAAAAAGAGAAGCAACTTTAAATCAATACAATGCAACATTAGCAAATCAAAGAGAGCAATTTAATGTTACTAATCAAAGAGAGATTGATCAATCAAATGTTGTTTGGAGAAGAGCAATCAATACTGCTAACACAGCAGCTGTAAATGCAGCTAATCAGGTTAATGCACAAAATTTATTAAATATATCAAACTGGGCTTTATCATCTATGTGGCAACAATGGAGAGATGAAGCATCTTGGGTAAATACTTCTTCACAAAATGCTGCTAATAGAAATCATAATTTAGCTATGGCAGCTTTAGAAAGATCTACAGTTTTAGATTTACAAGACAAAGCATCTAAAGATTCATTATATGAATTGATAGGTAGATTTGGATTTGAAGTATATAACGCAAGTAAAAATCCATAGGAGACTAAATGAAAATTAAAGACATATTTAAAGGTGCTGCAACAGCCGCTATTGTTTTTGGTGCTAGTAAACTTTTACCTGAACCAATAGCAAAACCTGTAGGTACAGCATTATCAAAAGCATTATTCTCACCTTCAGGTGGTGGTGGTAGTGGATCTGGCAGTGCCTCTGAAGCATTTGTACCAAGAAGAGTAAATTTAACACAATTTGGAATGGGAACTTATGCTGCAGGTTCAGCAAGAAGTGACCCTATAAAACAAATAGCAACAGATCCTGAAACAATATTATCAGAGTGGGATTATAGATTAACTCAATATGCTAGAAGAGCATACATACAAAAACGAATAGCAGCATCAGCAAAAGTATAGGAGAAATATATGGACGAAATAAAAGAAGGTGTTG
>VTLG01017212.1_pt1 | contig 10934 bp, 14 predicted proteins | sample 4694571 | NCBI WGS metagenome assembly VTLG01 (sample SAMN12604809, study PRJNA352737) | marine metagenome | biome: ENVO:00000447; feature: ENVO:00000209|ENVO:00000569|ENVO:01000036; material: ENVO:00002151; isolation source: viral sequences binned using virsorter ... | reverse complement strand
TGGTAACTCCTTTTATACTTACGGGCCTTACTAGAATATGATAGCCCGGTATTTCTGGTAGAATACTAGGATCTTTAACCTCATCCTCTGTAATCCACATATCATTCTTCATTGCATTTCCTAAATGAACCTGTTGCATTTACTCCTCGTCATCATACATTCTTTTTTTAAGAATAGTTGTAAAAATTTCACGACTCCATTCAATACCTTGAATGTGGCCGACTAGCTCTCGGTAACGTGAATAACTTTCAGCACCACCATCAGCTATAATATTTGTTAATCTTAGTAGTTCAGTATTATATTCCTTTACTACTTCATCCCAAATTTCCATTATTTAGGAATATTTCCATGAAGATGGATCTCTCTGGTTTAAGACACCTTTTTGTGGTCTAGCACCAGCACCACCATCTTTAATAGATTTCTTTGTAGGATCTCCATATGCACCACCATCACCATTAGGTACATGTGTTGGATAACCACCTTTTGTTACACCACTAACATCGTTAGGGTAGTGTACTCCTATATTTCTAGGCATTGTTATCTCCTTTCTTATCGGCTATGTTTGTTAATAATTCGGCTGCTTTTATATCTTTATCTTTTTCAATATCAGCAGCTTTCTCAAGCATTTTTCCTTTTAGATTCTTTTCATCCATTAGGATCTTCTGATCTTCTATAGATAGTTTAGCTAGAAGATCTAGAGCTTTCAATGTTTCTTTACTTGCTCTATCCAGTTCTGACTTCTCTTTCTTGAGTATGGCAGACTGTCCTTCAGCAGCAGCTTCCTGTAGAAGTTTTAGTTGTTCCAGTTTAAGTTTCTGTACATCTAAAGCAGCTTCTGCTGAATTATTAGCAGCATCCATTTGTAATTTCTGCTGCTGTAATTCTACTTTCTTCTGTTCTAAAGCAACTAATTGCTGTTCAGGTGATTGGGCTATACCCATTGCCTGATTAGCATTCAGTACTTGTTGTGCAGCTTGAGCCATAATAGCCTCGGCTACTTGTGGTTTCTGAGGACCAACTTCCTGCATACCCATTTGAGTTACACCTGTCATCTGCTCCTGATATTTAAGAACCATATGTTCTTGTATATTAGATTCCAGTACAGGTTTAATACGTTGCATAAGAGGACTTGCTCCATTCATAGGATCTTGTAAGTAAGCCATCTTTACCTGTATATGTGCATCATGGTTCTGACCGGGGAAAGCTCCAATAGGCACACCTTTAACAGCAGCCATAATATCTGATACGGGATCAAGAGGTTTAGGCTGTTGCTTTGGTGGAAGTATCTCTTCCATATTCGGCATGTTGGCTGCATTTAATATTGTTCTATTTAATGCTTCCAAGTTAAACATGCCGGGGGGTGATTGCTGTGCCATTTGCATAGCCATTTGTGCAATCATAAGACGGTGAGCATTAGATGGAATATTAGGATCGCTGACGGGGATCACGTCCACTCTTCCATCAAAGTCGGCTTTAAATATATTCCGACTTTCATATGGCACATCATAGGGATAATCATTGGGTAGATAGTCGTAGTCTATCCTAGCCAAGATCCTAAATTCATCTCTCTGGGATTTATGCAACCTCTTATGGATTGCAGAGAAGAATTTACTGGATGCTTCCAGTAGTGCCATAGTTGTACCTACGGGTCCGTAAGAAGATGCTTCCGATACAATTTGTTCTGTACTGTCGGCAAACTTCTGACCTGCTGCTGTTACGAAACCCAACATCTGGAACAAGGTCGAGGAAGGCTCTTTGTAGGGGAGAGGAACGATAGCCTTTGCCAAGTCCATACCTGTAGATTCAACTTCTTTAAACTCACCGGGGCTGATAGGATCATTGTCACCAACCATCCTAACACCTTTTGCCTTGAACCCACCCGGCAGGTTTGCAAATTGACCTGCATCAATAAGACTTCTCATTGCTGCTGTTGCACTCATGGTAAGATTACCAAGGAAGTGCATAAGGCCAAATCCATAAAAACCAAAACCCGGAACGAATCTATAATGAACAAAGTGATTTATCTTTTCCTTATTCTTATCATCGGGTTGATAGTTTCTACGAATACATAAAACATTTCTGGATTGTTCTTCTATTGTTACAATGTAGGGAAGTGCTATTCCCTCTTCTGCATTAGGTTCGTCTATCTCTAACTGACAATGCTGTTCCAATAATACATACTGTGGATCAGTATCCTGAGATGGAGAGAACCCTAATATAGTATCCATCTTTGATGCAAAAGCAGTAGGCTGTGGATTAGTAGCCATTGGTAATTCGGTATTGGAATATATACCAGATCGAATATCTTTTGCCAAATCAATTGGACTACGATATATTACATGTGTATACCTGTCAGCTTTGGAAAGATTACTGGAATAATAAGATACGTAAAACTGGTCAATAGGAACAAATTCGGATACTGGTCGTTTAAGATTTCCATCGTAATATATTTTCTTAAATGCAGAGCCTATTAGTGGGAGATGAAAGAGCATCTTTTCAAATTCGTCAAAGTACTCTGGCATTTGCTCTGTAAGCTGATAGTTCATAAAGTTCTTGACACGATTGGCTTGCATCTCTCTATCTGGAGTAGACTTGCCAAGTATCTGTGTCTTGATCGGACCTGCCGATGGAAACAATTCTTGTGATGCTTTACTCTGGAACTTAACGGCTGACTCTACGAGTAATGGATGTACTGCTGTACAGGCACCATCGAATGGTTCAGAAGATTCCTGTATCTTCAGGCCAAGTAGATCAAAGCCACGTTCAAACATAGACTCCCATTCCTGTCGGGAGTTCTTGTCTGCATCGTAGTTGTTATATACTGTATTAGATATTTCCCCTAGTGTTTCATCGTCCAGTGTCTCAGCCAGATTAGCATACCATTCCTGTACTGGAGCTTCTGCTATCATTTCAACTGTGGTACTAGTGAAGTCAACTGTTACACCACCATCAGGTTCTACTTCAAATGTAGCTTCCTGTTCTTCACCTGCTGGTACAGGATTCATAGGAACTACGTTTGCTATCTCCTGTGGTATTTGATCAAATGGATTTCGTTCTGTTGCCATTCCCCTATATTCCCCTTATTCGTGTATAATCTCTGCGTGGTTGTACTAATAAACCACCTTTATATTTGGTTAATATATGACTAGATCTATCAAAGTCTTTTGCAAATATAGATTTAATCTTTCGTGGATCAAGTAACATATATGAATTTCTACCTTCTCCTTCATATATATTTTGATAGCTAAAAGAATCTTTATTTGTTTTCTTTAAAATTCGTCTTAATACTTTTAACCATTCATTATATTGTTCAGGTTCCCACTTATCATATAGATTATGAAGTTTATCTTCATATGACCCATCATCTATAGAGTCAGTTAACTTTTTTTTATACGTTTTATCTTTAAGTACATGTTTAAAAATCTCTTGTATCATTATTTTATAATCTTTAGATTGTATCTTATTCCTTCCTGAATACTCAACTTTTTTAGGCATACGTACATATACATCTAGATCGGGATGAGCTTTTATAGCTTCTTCTTCAGGAAAAATATTAGCCATACCTCTTTCATAAAACATTCCCTTTTTCTTTTTAGGATGGTGTGGACTTCTTATATATAATTTATTTCCCGTTAATTCCTCAATCCAATTAGAAGGATTAGAAAATGTTATCATATCTGGAATATGTAATGCATTTTTTATTACGTTAGTATCAGCAACTAAAGGCATAATACTCCAATCAGTGGCTGTTTTTCCCGGCCACCAACCAAGATTGTCTTGAGGATCTGCTTGTGCTCTGGTTTCTGCTGTTTTTAAATCACCTAGATGAATACCAACATCTGGTACACGATCTATATCCTTTCCTCCTTTTGGAGTAGGAGATAAAGATCTAATTCGTCCAGCACGAGGAGTAGCATGGTATACAGGTTCTGTATACTTTTTTGCTGCTGCCTTTATTAAATATTTAGTTAAAGCTGGACCTGCCATTTATCTATCCACTGGTATTTCAAAATCATAATCATCGTCATGTGCTGTAGGTGTTGGACCCATTGTATATGCAGCAGCTCCTATGGGAGTAGTACGTCTAAAGATTGTTAAAGCATTTAGTAATCTATTTAAAGAAGGCTTTGATTCTTTTGGACCTTCTATTTGTTTTGTACCCTTATCTTTCTTCGTAGCTAACTGATTTAATAATCTTCCTATTGCCTGTGTTCCTGTTGCTTTAGCTATATCTTTTACTCGTTCTCCTACAGGACTAGGAAGTTTTAGATTTTCTGGAACTGCTTCCCACGGAATATCTTCTATATCTACTTCTTTTTCTTTTTCATATTCTGGGATTGCTCTTCGTAATATATTAGGTATAACTTGATTTGTCAGATGATCGAAAGCATTTCTTTGATCTTCGTCTAATTCTTCTCTTGGTAGTTCACGATATACGTCTGGTCCTTCAGACATCCCTGCATACTCTGGTGTAGGTAACTTCCAAGGTTGTAACGGATGACCATGTTCTGTAAAGTCAGCATCCTGTAAATCATATTGTAAATCAGTAATTTCCTTAGAAAATATACTTCTTCCTTTATCTGTATCAAATAACCAATCTACAAAGTCATCAGGATACTCTTCTTTAAAAGAGCTTTTTAAATCTTTCATAGCACTTGTTATGGCAAGACTGTTATCATCGACCTCATCTGCCATCAACTGAAGATCCTCAAGATGGGTAGGCCAAGGCTCATTAGGCTCATTTGCTTCAAATTCAGCTAGTTGATCCATAGCATTGTAATAAGATAAAGTATATCCTTCTGTAATCACATCTCCAGCAGCTTCAGCCATTGCATTTCCATCTGCTACTCCAACAAAGCCCTCACCAGTAAGAACTCCTACACTTTCCGATAACTCTTCACTCCTTCTGAGTAACTGTGCAAAAGCTCCTGTAACAGACATAGGTGATGCTACTTTTGTTGTAGATATAATATCGGCTGGAGTAAGATCTGCTATAGCACCGGGAACGGAATCCACAAAGGCTCTACCTAGTGTTGCTATACCACCACGTAAAACTTCCCTCCGATCTACTTCAGGTATTATATCAGGTAAATTTGTTTTCTTATCGTCATCAGCCATTATATTTTCTTATTTGATATATTATTTAGTTAAGTGGATTTTCGGGAACGATGTCTGATCCCCGTCCTACTTCTTTTGGTGACATCATATATAAAAAAGCCCCCGGAGGCGAACTCTTTTTAAATAATGATAGAGCCTTTGTTAATGTATTTATAGATGGTTTTCTATCCTCTGATTTCGGTTGTGATTGGGATGTCCCTTTTCCTGCTAAACGAGTAAGTGAATCGGCTAAAGTTGTTAAAGCTACATCTCCTACTTTCTCTGGAATAGTAGATTCTTCTTTAGGAATAGTTTGTTTATAGTCACTATATATTCGACTTAGTTCGGTAGGTACTACATTTGTTTTAATATCTTGGAAGTATGCTTCCTTATCGTCTTCTCTCTTTTGTTTAAAAAATTTCTGTCTTCCTGTTATATTTGGAACTGTCTCAGATTTATCAAGAGAAGGACGAGGATCTCCTTGTGTCCATCTCCATACATCTATATCATCATCTGGATCTGGGCTAAACAAATTATACCTAGGATATTTATCTTCAATACTAGTAATCATATTTGAAAATTTTTGTTGTCCTTCAGGATCTCTCAAAAGATAATTAACAAATTCTTTAGAATAATTTTTATATAAAACATTTTCTAAGTTACTTAAATCAGCTTTATAGTCTTCTTCTCGTAAGAGAACATTCTCCATCCAATCTCCAAAATTCATTTTATCACTATACATATCTCCCTGATCAGGATATATATCATAAGTAGAATATTGTTCATCCATTTGATCTTCAAACTGCTGTTCTATATCATAAGGTAAAGCTAAATAGTCTTCATCTAAATTACGTAGTATAGCTTTAGAAGGTATATGATTAGAACTATCATGATCAAAAATAAATGTATTTATATCAGGTGGCAAATCAAACTCTTGATCTAGGATAGCTCCAGATACAGCTACATTTATTAATGCTTTTGTAACTTCTTCTGTATTAGAAGTTTGTTCAAATATTTTTGCTAAATGTTCTAGATTAACAGAATCAGCTACTTCCTGTCCTAATCCACGCAAGCCTGATTCATCCCTAGATGGAAAAGGTATTACATTTGTAGGTAATTTTTTATCATCATCAGCCATTAGATCCCCCCGTTACGTCTATTATACACCTAAGACCTCCAGTATGCAACCTTTTTCTTTCTAGGTTCCTCTTCCCATTCAGGATCTTCAGGATGGGTAATATGCCATGATTCTCTCATGTAATGTATAGCCATTGTCAAAGCATCTACCTGATCATCATGGGCTGCATTTGGAAACTGTAATAATTCTTCTACTAACTCGTCTGTCCACTTCTTATTCTTTGGAACCCATACTCTTCCTGATTCGATTAAGGGAGAAGCTGCATATACTCTGCTGACTTTATCCCTATCAGGTAGATATTCTCTTACAGGTAGTCCACCTCTTCTCATATCCTGTATGAGTGACTGACCACTAGCTTTCTTCTCCACTATACATACATCAGGTTTGAATTGATGAAATAGTATCTGTGACATTCTACGTAACTCAGGATATTCAAATCGTCCTCTCATATTACCTAGTAGAATAAGATGGGATACTATACTTTCTCGTCCATATTCATCTTCATTAGGTAAGGAGAAGATGCCCCATGTTTGAATAACACTGTAATCAGCACTCGTGCTTGTCGAAAAAGCTGTATCATACGTTTGTAATATAAAGTCACAGGTGGGTGGTTCTTCATATTCCCAAAATCGTAGCCATTTCTTCTTTATCAGTCCACCTTCTTCTGGAGTTGGATCTTGCATGTACAATGCATTCCAGTATCGTGCTCCATTCGAGGCTTTAATCTCATTCTCATCAATTTGTAATACTTCTGTGGGCTTCCATTCTGGAAAGTATGAGGAACCTACTGGTAGCTCTAAAAGTTCTGCTGCCTCATCATCCAGCCATGCGGGTATTCGTATAACTTCCCACGGAATAGTTTCATATTCACTCATATCTTCCTGTTGTTTCAGGAGCCATCCACATAAATCATCATAGTGATACCTTGTATTAATGATGAGTATGGAACCATTGGGCATTATACGTGTACGTAGACCAGCAGGATACCATTCCTTGACATATCTACGTCCAGCTTCGGAATATGAATCTTCTTCGGACATAACATCGTCCAATATGGCTATATTAGCCCCTCGTCCTGCAATCTGGCTACGTACCCCGGCTGCGTAGTACGTACCGTTTTGATTTGTTTTCCACTTCCCGGCTGCTCTAACGTCTGTTCGTAGTGAAACTCCTTTAAATATCTCCTGAAACTGTTCAGAGTTAACAACGTCACGAACAGAACGGCCAAAATCACTAGAAAGTTGATCACTGTGAGAAACAGTAAGAATTTCATGCTCTGGATTTCTCCCTATATACCATGCTGGAAACAATTTGGAACAGATAACAGACTTGGAACTACGTGGTGGTAGGAATACCATCAGTCTTTTTATCTCTCCAGACTCTAATTGACTTAATTTGTTGGAAATAACCTCAATATGTTTTCCCATTTTCCAATCTGAGACAAGAGTTGGAGCCATCAAACGGACAAACGTAAGGAAATCCGCTTTAGTGTCCTGCAATACATTTAATCTAAGTAGACTATTCAGATTTATGAAGGGATTTAGTATATTTTCTTGTTCTAATTCCATTTAAATCCTTATGAAAAAGTAATAAAAACAATAATATAGTAGTAAAATAATAAAATAATAAAAATAAAACACCAAATTAGCTCTAAAATTTACGATATCATCATATATTATATATAATTATACACTAAATTAGGAGTAAGTCCAAGGGATTTTTTCGGTAGCCCTAAAATATTTGGTCAATATGTCACACCCCCTATATATATATATCTCTCTCTTGACTGTTTTTTCCCTCCCCCTATCAAGATGGGAGTATATTATAGGTTTTCCCAAGTAAAATGATACCTTTGATGAAGGAGACTTGTAAAATCATCCTCTGAGAGGTTATATAGTAGGATTTACCTTGTTTTACTAGGGAAAATGGCCGAGAACAGATCGAGAACAGGATGAGAACAAAGGGGGAACGATGAAGATTTGGATGAGGCCGTTAAGATAAGAACTACTAATATAAACTCTAAGACTCTCTAAGTACCTCTTAGGAAGAAGTAGTTCTGAAGGAACTACTTATTCCTTAGAGGTACTAAGAGTCTCTAAGAGTTTAAGTAGTTCTAATCTTTACGGACTCACCATTCGGTGGGGCCGAACAATTTGAATGGAGGTGCCAAATGGCATTTAGAAGAAATAAGAACGTCCGTCTTGAGCAATTCATAGACGGAAGCTGGAAGACTTGCAAGACTGTGAAACTTGGCAAGGGACATAGCCTCTATGAACAGAGGAAAGCAGAGGGAGTTCTCATGAGGCTCTTTCACTTTCAAGGGCCAAACAAAGGCTCTTGGCATATGCTGAATAATGGCCTTGATCCTGTCACTGGAGCAAAGGGCCACTCTGCCAAAAGAGCAAAGGCAGAAGCAGAAAGAGAGGCTAATGCTTCATAGAGCATAGACTCTTTGAGAGAGGGGATACCTCCCATCCTCTCTCTCTTTTTTCTTTTTTTTTTTTTAACTAATGTCAAAGGATACATCACATGTCCCATTATCAAAAGCAAGAGGGTAGCTTTGTATATAAGAATGGATCTCCAGTGGAATTCAATGTATACAAAGTCAAAGACGGTTCCCTCTTGACAAAGCAAAGGTGTGGTAAGTGTGGTGGTCAAAAGGTTTTTAAATCTCCTGCCTTTCAACAATATGAAGCAGGGGGAATTAGTGGTGGATGTTTTAGTTGTAATGCAAAAGGGTTCTTAACTGTAAGAGCTTATGCAACATAAAAGGAGGATAGTTCTTGACAGTCGAGGCATGACTGTTTATATGGTTAGTTTACAGCACGATTGTTCTTTTAATAAACTACTATCCTTAGTAGTTCTGAAGGAACTACTAAGGTAGTAGTAAAAATAAATTGGAGGTTGCGATGAGAGTAGAAGAGATGGAAGCATTGCTGAGAAAATCAGTAGGCGTGGCTGTTAGCTCAATTGAAATGAGGAAGTCGATAATAACAGTGATTGAGGAAATGTTTAAATCTATTGAAAATCCAGACTTTGGAACAGATGCACTGAGGGTTTGCTTTATGCTTGAGTGCTTTGAACATATGAAAAAGTCAGGAATATTTGATACTTTGGAATCAGAGGATAAATTGCTGGATATGTTTGGGAACCAACCTACTGTATCAGAGTTCATTGATACTATAAAAGGAGAGTAAGCTATGTCTAAAATAGCTGGCATCGAACCCCATCCTATTTGCTTGAAAGTACCAGAGGGATGGAATCTACATATCTCTAATATTATAGAGTGGCTGGAGTATAATGATAAAAAGAGGAAGGAGTATGCTCGGCTGGCTCGGAAAGGACAGAAGGGAGCATTAGCTCAGAGCTTGGATCATGAGGGCTATCTTAAAGAGATAAAGCATTACCTCAGAACAGGGGATTGGATCTCTGATTACTTTGGCAAGTATCAAGAGAGCTTGACCTATCGTGGAAAACTAAGTAAAAGGAACAAAGCAGATGGATGATATCTTTTGGAAGGATGACTTTAATGGCAAGGCTAAAGGTCTGTTCATTAGGTCTAGCATTAACAACGACATAAAGAAACTCATAGATAAATGGGGCTTGAATGTTGTTGGTATCAAGATAGATCCCGATGGTGGATGGAATACTGAGCTTATCATAGAGGATGAGAGTGGTATAGGTGTAGATGAGCATCGGTAATGGATGTTAAATGAGCCTAATAAAAACCCTTAATCTCTTGGTAGTTCTGAAGGAACTACCAAGAGTTAAGGGATTAAATGAAACTAACGAGGAGATTGCGGCATGATTGTTGAACATAGAATTACTGATGTGATAGGCATGAGGGTTAGATTATGTAAGTGGAAGGATATAGAAAGTTTATATCTTATAATAGTAACTCCCGATGTTGAAGTGGAAACTCTTTTATGGGGATACGATGGAAAAATTCCAGCAGATGTATTAAAGTATTTTCACCTGCATGAAATTGAAATAAGAGACTACAGGGATGAGGAGTAACGAGCATGCTTATATCTAATATAATGGAGTTCACCCAACGTGCTTATGATAACAAGTGGATTTGTTGGGAGCTAATGGATAGTAAAAAGATAGGACAAACTTCTACTTGGCCTCGTTATAAATGGGTTATCACTGGAGTGTGGAAGGATAAGCCTATAAAATTGATGGATAAATACCAAAGTAAATTTGTAAGAAGGGAGAAGAATACTAGTGGTAGGTATGTCTATCGGTTTGAGATTTAGTATTTTAATAAACTACTACGTAGTAGTTATGAAGGAACTACTACGTAGTAGTTAAAAATAATGTGGTTTGAATGAGGATGAAAAATGAAATCAGGAATACACATATCTAAATTATCAGGCAAGCTGGCAGAATTTCGTGCCATCTCTGTTAATACTTTGACTAATGATTTTTGTGGCAAGATGCACAAGTCAAAGAAGAAGGATCATATATGCCCCAAGTGTTACAGCTTTGCATTGCTAACGGGCTTTCGTAAAAATGTAGCACCAGCATTGGAACGTAACTCAAAGTTATTAAGCGGTCATTTGATGGAATGGGATGAGATACCATTTATAAATGATGCTTACTTTAGGTTCGATGCTCATGGTGAGCTGATTAATCTTACACACTTGGTTAATTATGTAACCATTGCTCGTAAAAATAAGGGCTGTACCTTTGCATT
>VTLG01012602.1_pt1 | contig 10935 bp, 12 predicted proteins | sample 4694571 | NCBI WGS metagenome assembly VTLG01 (sample SAMN12604809, study PRJNA352737) | marine metagenome | biome: ENVO:00000447; feature: ENVO:00000209|ENVO:00000569|ENVO:01000036; material: ENVO:00002151; isolation source: viral sequences binned using virsorter ... | reverse complement strand
TCTTCTTCTGGCATAGTTACTCCTTCCTATGTTAAAACTCATGCAAGATGTCCTCTGGACTATCAATTGTTGCTAACACTTCATCGTCGTTTAGCAGACGCATTTCCCCACCATCTATTTTGATTCGGCTACCTGCATATCTTGCAAACATAACCCAATCTTTCTCCTTGCACCATGGACCTTCAGGATACCTCTCTTTATCCTGATAACATTGTGGACCCATAGCCATAACTAAACCAACTTGTGAAGCAACTTGCTGTCTCTCTAAAGTTGTTTCAGCTAAATGTATTCCACCTTTAGTAGTTTCTTTCATTTTGAAAGGTAAAACTAAAAGTCTCCACCCAGTTGGTCTTGGTAATTTTGGTTCTTCTTTTGTAGGTTTTACACCAACAAGTTTATTGTTTGGTGTTAAGATTGATGACTGTTCCTTTTTCATTTTGCTCCTTATCTTCCAGCAGGTTAGAGAGTTCCTGTCGTACAGCTTCTAAGCCGTTTATTTGTCCTATTATATATCTATACTTTTCCATATTGTCAATACTACCGGATGTAACCGATATAGACAAAGCTTGGGTTCTAGTATTGATAAACTTTATTAGTCTATTAATTATTGTTTCTAATTGCATTTAACATTTCCATCTTCTCCGTGCTTGTCTTATTCTTGAATTAGGATCATTTCTTGTTTTAGCTGATGCTCTTTTGAGCTGACCTAGTGATCTTGCGCAGTATGATTTTCTACGTTTAGCAGCTTTTGATCCCGGCTTCACTTTACCAGTCACGGCTGTTTTTAATTTAGAACCGGGATTTAATCTTCGGTATGCTTTGACACCGGCTCGTGTCATACCAGCTCCAGACTTTGTAGGTCTAAAGTTCTTTTTGTTTCTTGCAGGCATTGTGCCTTTTGAATAATATTTTCTCATGGTCTTACCTTTTTTCCATAAAAATTAACTAAACTTGGATTAGATACTTTTACTCCACCTAAGTCTCCGGATATGTAACTACCCATATAATTTTGTTGTGCTTGTTTCATCATAGGATTCATAGAGCCACCCATATTTGCTTGTTTTCTTTTTGCAAATGTTGCTGCTCTTGATGGTGTTGGTCCTGTATTTGCTTTAGCTTGTTTTCTTCTTACGGCACCCGCACGCTGCCCTTTGCTCATCGCTCTTGCTTTTGCAATAGGCACGCATTTTGGATAATTTTTTCTTTTTTCTCCACCACTTCTTCCACACTTCGGGTATGAGCCATCGGATCGCTTGTTCGCAATATCGACCCAGTTTTCCTTTACCCATGCTCTTAAACCTTTTTTAGCCATTACGAATTCTTTCCGTAAGCTCTGCCTTTGCCTTTCACCGCTAACTTACAAACTTTACCACCAGATTGATAACCCATTATTCTTCCACCCATGGCTTTATCTGTTCTAAGAGCTTGTTTTTGTGCAAGATCTTTTTTTCTAAATTCTTCTGAAATTTTTTTACCTGCTTTTTTTACTTTTTTTATTTCTGTTCCTGGTAAATCTCTTGGATTTCTATAGCTTGGCATAAAACCTAAATCATCTACATTTTTAAAAGGACTTCCTTCAGCACCTTTAATTTCTTTTTTAAAAATTTTATCGACACCTTTTTTTATAATGTTAGGTGCTCTTTTTACTGTGGTAATAATACCCATTAGACCATCCTTGTTTTTTTCTTTCTATCAGACATGATAGCACCACATCCTCTAGCAACAGCTCCACCTTTGCTATACATTCCTCTGTCCATCATCATTCCACCACCCATAGCTTTTTTTCTTTTATCAGGTATAGCATATAAACCTTCGCCTGGATGTTTAAGTCTTTCTGTTTTAATTTTTGGTGTTTTTCCTATTCCAAAAATTCTTGATCCACTTGTTTGTTTATCAGCTCCACCACCTTTATTAAATTTTGGTCTGTTCATCATTCCACCACCCATAGCTTTTTTTCTATTTTTCTTGCCACCTGGTGTAACTTTACCTGAACATACTGCTGATGCATACATATTAGCATAGGCCGATGGGTACACTTTAAATTTTCGCTTTGCTGCGGCCTTACCTCTTGGACATAGTTTAGCCATTATATTACCTTCTTTTTATTTTTTCCGTTTTTCTTTTTAATAACACCTCTACCAATTAAAATATCTTTAAATGTAGTTTTGCCATCACCAGATAAATCAGGAAAACCACCTTTAGCGTTTATTCTTTTTTTAGGGGCGAATGTTTCTTTAATTTTATCTATGTTTGTTTTTCTCTTAAACGGATTAGTTCCAGCTTTTAAACCTACTCTACCACCTTTAGCTAATTCTTTTCCTTTTTTAAATTTTTTCTGTGGTCCTTCAACTTTCATACTATCTTTGTATGTAGCTTTATCACCTGGTTTTAAAGGATGATAACTTTTCATGTTTTTAAATTGAAACGCTCTTCCAGTATCAACTAATTTTTTTCTTTCCTTTTGAGCTGTTTTCATCATCTCTTTACCAGTTTTAAGTTTACTCTCTGCTTTATCTAATAATCTAATTCTTTTTATGTATTCATCTGATTTAGTGTCTGCAACAGTCTTTTTTAAATTTGGTTTAACAGATTTAATTGTTGGAGAAACCTTTTCACTCTTAGGTATTGATTGTACAATTTTATTAGCAATGTATCCTACGAAATTTTTCATTTTTTTCCTCCGTTTCTAAAAATTTGTGTACCCTTTATACCATAAATCGACGCAACGACAAGGATCCAAAGGTTTGTGAACCATGACGGGAGCTGCGAGAACATCTCGAAGAACAATTTCACCTTGTCCATCGCTGTTGGGTCATCCGATATCACTGCCCAAGCGAGCACCAACACGGGCAAACTGAGAATTATCAAAACTGCCTCGTCTTTCCAGTCTGATTGACGGGCTTCTAGCAGTTTTCCTTGGTAAGCTTCGTCACCTCGGGCCATTTTTTCAGCATGCATCAATTGTGCATCAGACATTGCCATCTTCGTTCTCTGCTTGTTAGCGTAAATTTTACTTCCTGCAGAGACGGCTAATTTTATTGCCGATAACCACATAATTATACCACTATTGCAGTTTTTCTTTTTCCAGCTAGCATTCTTTTAGTGCCATTAACCTTAACTTGTTCAGGTTTAGCAATATAGTTAAACGCTTTGTCAGCAGTTGTCATAGATCGCTTATCGATCTCAACTTGCTGCTCTGGAACAGAACTAATTTTTGCTTTTTTATAGTTCATCATAGCTTTTTGCTCCTTTTATTCTTCTTCTCCTACCATAACTTGTGCTTGTTGTACACCGCTCTTTGCAAGACTGACTCCAGCACGTAATTTTGCTAAATCTTCGTTTTGTTCCATCTTATCTTCAGCAATTTCTTGTGCTTGCATCAATTTTGCTCTGTTTAAATCTTGAGTTGCCTCATCATTCATCTTCTTACGCTCATTTTCCATCGCTCGAAGGTCAACTTCACGTGATTTTAACTTCAATAATGGGTCTGCATCGAATTGTGAGGTAATTTTTTTCTCCTCTTTCATAAATTCTTCGGTCATTTCAGCTATTAACACTGCTTTTCTTGCTTCTAAAGCCTGTGTCATCTGTTGAAGTTGCTGTTGTGCCTGTGGATTCATCGCTGCTTGCTGTTGTAACACTATCATTTGCTGCATTTGCTCTCTAAATTCAAGTTGAACTTGCTCTTGAGCCATTAAACTGATGTGTTCAAGTATATTTTTTTGTATTGCACCCATCATCATTGGATTATTTCTAACCATATTGGTTGCCATAAAGTTTAAATGCGATGTAATGTGTGCTCTGTGGTCTTGGCCAGGAAAAGCTTGAAAAGGTTTACCTGTCATTGCCATAATATGTTCCATACTTGGGTCCATTGGAGCACTTGGTGCAGGTGCTGGTAAAATTGCGTCAATATTTTTTACACCTATTGCTTCATACATAGTTCTGTACACCTGATACATGTTGTGAGCTTGTGGATTTGATGTCGCTATTTGTAATTGTGTCTGTGCAAGTGTAATTCTTTGCGACATTGAAAATATATTTGGGTCTGCAACAGGTATGATATCTACTCTATCATCAAAATCTGCTTGCTTAATATTTCTTGCACCACCTACAACGTCGTATGGATATTCAGGTGGTAAATATTGTGCAACAACTTTTGCAAGTATTTTAAATTCTGATTTCATCGCTGCATAACATCTTTTATGAATCGCTGACATGACTCGTGAGCCTCTCTCGAGAAGAGCGATTGTAGTTCCAACAGCAGCTTGTTGATTACTATCTCCCACTTGCATGTCAGCAATCGCTGCAAATCTTTGTCCTGCTTGTACAACAATGCCTAATAAATTTAATAATGTTTGAGATGGCTCTTTGTATGGTAGTGGAAAGAATGCATCTCTCAATGATCCACCCGGTGCATCAACATCTTTAAACTCACCTGGCTGTATTGGAGCTGCTTCATCTCGAACTCTTACACCTCTCTGTTTAAATCCTGCTGGTAAATTAGAAAGTGTGCCCGCATCTAATAATTGACGGAGAGCAGACGTTGCCGTTCTGCTCAATCCGCCAATCATATGAATGAGTCCAAAGCCATAAAATCCTAGTCCTGGCAGAAATTTGAAGTGGACGAAGTATTGGATCTTACGTTTCTTTAGATCATTGGGCGCGTAGTTCCTTCTGATAGAAAGAACTTTTCTATTACCTTCTTCAACAGTTACGATGTAAGGCAATTTTATTCCGGTTGGTTGCCCATCAGCACCAACCTCTTCGAAACCTTCCAAGTCTAAATTAACATGACACTCTAACAAAGTATAAACTGGTTCGTTCTTTCCAGTTTTTTTACTTCCTTCTAGTTCACGTTCTTTTTTTGCAAGTTCATTGTTCGTGTCTGTGCCTGGTGGTCCAAGCTCTACATCACGATAAAAACCATTGACTTGTTGTTTTCGTAATTCGTTTTCAGAAATTTTTATAGTGTGAATAATCGCTTCCGCATCGTCTAATGAGGTAGCCGTATACGGAACGATTAATTCATCTGCAGGTACAAACTTAGAAACTGCTCGTCCCATGTTTGTATCGTAATAAACTTTTTTAAAAGTTGATCCTGCTAATGGTAAATGAAATAGCATCGAGTCAAACTCTGCTTCATACTCTTTCATTTGATCCATAATTAAATAATTCATAAAATCTTTAACACGATTTGCCTGTTGTTCTGTTGCAGGGTTTTTAATACCTATAATTTGTGTTCTAACCGGTCCATCAACTGGTAATAATTCTTTGTAAGCTTGTGCTTGGAATTGTGTTACAGCTTCTGCCATTACAGGGTGTGTTGCACCACTTGCTCCTTGAAATGGTTCAGTTCTGTTTTCGTATTTAAATCCTAAAAGATCTAAACCTTGTATGTATGATTGTTCCCATTCTTTTCTTGAACCTTTGTAATCCATATAGTTTTGAGTCATCTCATTTCCAACTGGATCTAAAACGTCGTCTGGTAAAATATCTGCTAGATTATCAAAGTGTGATTCTGTTCCTGGTATATTGATTGCTCCCGGTTCGAAGTCAATCGTTGCACCACCATCTTCTTCTGGTACTACTTCAACAGGTCCTTTTTCTGGTTGCTCTTCCTGAACAGTAACTTCTTGTAGTTCCTCCTCTGAAGGTACTTCAAGTTTTGTTCTTGTGTTCGGGAGTCCTTTATCTATATCTGCCATTTATACTCCTATCTATTCCTAACACGTTTCATTAGACCTTGCAACCCTTGTGAGTCAGGATTCATGGATGTTCTTTGTGGGCCTTGATTTACTCCACCAGATAATCCTGCAATACCACCACCTGCTAAATTAGCAACACCACCAAAATCTGCTATCTGTTGTGTTTTAAGTTCATCTGGTATTTGACCTATTTCTAATGATTCTCTATCAGCTTCTTTTTGTAATCGTTTTAATTGTTCAGGGCTATAGAAACCTGTGTCAAATAAATCTTTAAGTGGTCCTAAAATTTTTCTATCATAGTCCATTCTATTTTGCATTTTTTGAGCATCGAACACTTCTTGTTTAGCTGCAAAAGCTTGTTGCTCTGGAGAACCAAATTTTGCAATTTCATATATACTTTTACCATAAGTAGGTTCTGCTCTTTCTAACGCTTGTATAAATTCTCTTTCCGCCTTGTTTTTTTCTCCTATAGAAAACATAGGACCTGATTGAAGAGAATAAGGGTCTGCTACACTTGACATGTCTTCTTGATTAACTTTTAAATAGTTTTCATATTTTTGTTTTAAGTCTTCATCTTTTTTAAGAGCATCTACAAAGTCAGCAGCTAGACCAGATGTGTCTGAACCTAATATCATCGTATTTAGATCTGTTTCTTCTTCTAATTTTTTTCTGTCAGCTGTTGGCATCGCATATTTAATTAAAGATTTAGATAACGCTTCTTTGTATGTATCTCCTCCATCTAACATATTGTTAGCCATAAAAGCTCCATCAATAACAACCTCACCTGCAAGTCCATATGGACCTAATAAACTTGTTAACGTTGCGCCTGTACCAACTCTAGTAACCGCTCTTATTTTTTGTGCTGTCTTTTTAGCTTGTGCTTCATTCATGTTTCCTGATTTAAGTTGTTTTGATTCTGATACTAAACCATTCATAGCTTCATCTATTGAACAAGTTCCAGGTAAACCACCATTACTCTTTGGACAAAATGTCATAAGTTTTTTGTATAGTGGAGATCCTTTTTTTACATTTGCAACTCTAAGTGCTTCTTCTCTTTTTGTTGTAGAAAAAGTTTGAAAGACGTCTGATTGAATAATATTTTCTCCAGCTTGACGGTACAATGATGGAGGTATGTTTCTATTTAAAATAATATCATTTAATAATTTTGTATTATTTTTTATCCAAGCATCTTTATATATTTGACCTCTTAAACCTTTTAAATTCCCATAGATCTCATTTGCAATTCTTTTTCTAAGATCTTTATTTTTAACTTGTCTATATGCAGAATCTAAAGATTTATTTACAAATTTATTTTGTATTTGAAAATTATTGAAAGGTCTTGTTCTTACCCCTCCTTTTGAATCATCGTGTCCAATAGCCATAAAATAATCTATTCCAGACATGTCCATTAATTGTCTAAAAGTTATTTTTTTACCATTTGGGTTTTTAGGGTTTGGCACTAATTCATCACTATACGATTTAAAATCTGATGCTATTTGATAAACCTCAGTAAAATCTCCACTTTGATAACCTAGTTTTCTTAAATTATTTTTTCCATACAAAGTTCCATTATAAGTGAATTTATGTTTACTTGGATCAATAATTCTTTGACCTCTTTCATTTACTGGAAGAGATCCATAATCAAGTTCATTGCCTTTAAGATCAGTTATTTTTACAGGACCATCTTCATAAGTCCCAGCTTTAAAATTTCTATCTGCACTTCTAGCTGCAAATTGAAAAATTAAACTTTCTGGTAAAGGCATTTGAGTAGAACCTTTTACAGTCACACGACCAAATCTACTTTTTCCTGATTCATATGCATCTAAAAAACCCTCACCAATAAATTCTGTTCCATACTCTCTTGCAACATAATCAAATAAATTTTTTCCGTTTTGAGTTTGAGATTGATACCAAGCATTTTTTTCTAAACCTTTGTTAAGAAGAGCCCTTGATATCCCATCTTTTCCATTATCAACCAAACTTACAATAGTTTTTTTAATGGGTGATAATTTAGTTTCTGTTCCAGCAGCTGTTCCTTGAGTAAACACAGAACCAGTGGCTTTTTTAACATCTTTAATTTCAACATTGTTTTTAACCATATAATCTAAAGCTTTGGAAATTTTATCATCTATTTTATCCATACCATCTACTTTATTAAAAAGATCTTCTGTAAACCAATTCAACACTTGTCTGTTTTCCCCTTTTTTGAAAAGACTAGATACACCATCTTTTCTAACTTTTTTAGCTGCAGACTCGGTAAGTACTTTATCTAGAATATCAAACTTATTCGTATATTGAATTTTATTTTGTGCATCATCTATTAGTTCAACCAATAGTTTTTGTTTTAATTTATAAGGTGCTGATTTTAAATCAGTATAGCCATTACGTCTTAAAAGTCCTATAGCTAAATCAGCGTCTTCTCCATACACTTGTCTAAAGTAAGTTGTAGCTTCTGATACTTGAGACATGTTTTTATTATTATAAGCATCGGTATAAAATTTTACATAATCCTTAAAAATTTCATCTGCTTTTTCTTTTCCAAATATACCTTTCCATTTCTTTTTTTTAGGAGGTTTTGCAGATCCAGTATATTTTTCTTCAGGTCTTATAGTTTTATCGTAAGATGTTCTTGTGTCTTTAGCATACCCAGGTCTAGATCCATCAGCACTTGGTTGCACTAACATACCACCACCGGCTTTTTCTACTCTTGGATTACGTCTCATAAATGCGTTGATTGCTTCCATCTCTTCAACAGTTTGTTTTTTTGGAGGAATCTCAATTTTATCAGCAGTTGTAACTTTTGGAAGACTTGGGTCGACATTCTTTGCCCGAGTTAGATACTTCATCATTTGTGCAAATTTTATAGGGTTCATTATTCTCCTAACATGTAAGCAACACCGCCGCCTGCTTTTTTAATTGGTGGTGCTTCTCTAACTTCTTTTATAATTTCATCTACTCCCTCACCCTCATAAAAATCAGTTTCGTTGTAATTATCCTTATAAATTCTTTGAGTAACTTCTTTACCCTCTGTGTATTCGTCTGGTTCTTTAATACCTTTTCCAGTTTTTGGATCGACATCAACATCACCTTTTTTAAATTCTAAAACTATATCTTCATTAACCATATCCTCTTCTGGTTTTATTTTTTTGATTTGCATGTCACCAGTAGATAAATCCTCTGTTAACTGTAACTCCGACTTACCATCTTTAGATAGCATTCTGTGTACCTCAACCCTATCTTGATACGTGACTTTATCAGGTTTTCCAAATTTTTTAATAGTCTTTGCAAGCTCAAAGAAATATGGTGGTGGTGTAGATTTACTTACGGTGCTTGCAACATCACTTGCAACTTTAGTCCCTTTTGCAACTTTTGCACCTTTAAAAAATTTACCTAATATAGGTATTGATGCAAGACCACCCATAATTTTTAAAAACGTTCTTCTGTCCATACCATCTTTTAAACCAACACGTCCGCCTGTTGCATTTAGTTTCCTATCACCCATTAAACGTCTTTGTACTCTTGCTAAAACCTCTTCGTACTCTTTACTTCCAGGTTCTGGAAATTTAACAGGTGGGTTTTTTCTAAACTCTTCTTGAGCTTCTTTTAAAACTTTTTCATTTTTTATTTGGTTTATTTTATTTTCTATTTTATCTGCGCCTATAAATTTTCTTTTTTCTACAAATTCTTTACCAGAAAAAGGTTTTTCTTTTGTAAGACCTTTTAAAAAATTTAAAAAACCTTTACCTAAACCACTTTTAAATTCCGCACGTCCACCATCTGCAAATTTTTTTGAGAACCCTATTTTAAACTCAGGTTCATTCGTATCTATATTATACATGACTCTTCCGCTAAAACCTTCTTTACCTTCGTTATAACCTAGTCCAAATTCTCTGTCTTTAGAACCACCTTCGAACAAAAACAACTCATCCTTATCTTTATCAATTCTAACTCTATCTTTGCTATATTGCAGGTTTGCTAAAAAATTTAATTTATCGTTTAAAGGTATGTCCGCATTCATGATTGCTTGAAATGTTTCTTGATCTCTTGTAATTCCTGCTGGTGCTTTTTCAATTTGTTGTTTACCAGACTTAGACCCTGTAGCTGCAAAATTAAACTTTGGTCCATCTTTCAAACCAACACGTCCACCTGTTGCCATGTCTTCTGGATCTTTAATGTCTTTTTTTTCTCTTAATCTTTCAGCTGATTCTTTGTTTTCTTTTTGTATCCTTGTAAGAAATTGTTCTTCTGTTTCTGGAATATTTTTACCACCCATGATAGGTTTACTTGTATCTATTTTATTGCCTTGTAAATCAAACACCTTTGCATCTTTTCTTGTAAAGATATCTTTAAACTCTCTTTGAAAGGCTAGGTTTTCTTTTTGTTTAATTGAATTTAAAACAGCCAACAATTCACTTTCACTCTTAATTGCATTAGGATCAAAACCATTTCTCATTAGTCTGTCTTCCATGGCAGCACTGGAAAACTCTACTGCTTTCTTATTAGCAATAACTCCTTTTGACTTCGCCATTCGTTTTGCTACAAATTTTGTTATGATACTAGATATCATTAATAATATTTTCTCTGCCTTTTCTCGACTTTTTCATCTACGTAATCTTCAGGATGATCGATCAGACCGCCCTGCCTGAATCGCATGATCGCTTGTGTCGTCGAATCCACAAGGTCGTCATGATCCCCGTACGGGAACGCCGCACACTCCTCAATGACTTCATCCGCAAACTTTTGTTCCGGAGCCCATATCATACCAGATTCGAACAGAGGTGCAACAGAATTTACTCTTGCGTGCTTGTCGTTTCCTTTGCTTGGTGTAAAGTTTACAACCGGTATATCCATCTTTCTCAGCTCGTATGTTAGTGGTAAACCACTAGCTTTTGCCTCTACAATGACTGTCTCAGGCTTCCAATAAGTATATTGTTCAAGGGCCAAACGCCTTAACTCTGGAAACTCATACCGTCCTTTGATTGCATCCAGTAATATTAAATTAGCTCCTTCGTCCTCTGATGGATAGAATATACCCCATGTAGTAATCGCTGAGTAGTCTGCTGTTTCTTTTTTTAAAAATGCTGTGTCGTAAGATTGTATCACATGATGTAGTTGTGGTATGTCTTCACCAGTATAAACTCTCCACCACTCACGTTTAAGTATTGCTCCTTCTTCTGCTGTTGGATTCTGCATCCACTGTGCATTCCATTTACCAGCGGGCAGTGTT
>VTLG01012030.1_pt1 | contig 10935 bp, 23 predicted proteins | sample 4694571 | NCBI WGS metagenome assembly VTLG01 (sample SAMN12604809, study PRJNA352737) | marine metagenome | biome: ENVO:00000447; feature: ENVO:00000209|ENVO:00000569|ENVO:01000036; material: ENVO:00002151; isolation source: viral sequences binned using virsorter ... | reverse complement strand
TCTTCAGCCTGCTTAACATAAGCTAAAATTTGTTTAAGTTGTTCTTCAGATTTTATTGATTTTAAATCAACACCATGTTCAATTAATCTTTTTTCTAAATGATTGGCAGAAAATGTAACTTTACTTGAATCTGGAATAACAGACGTTATTCCTTTGCCTTTTTTCATCATCTGTTTTGCAATGAAATTTCTAATTATTGATATTGCCATTAATAATAAACTCTTTTTCTAGGCGTTGATTTTTCTTCTACATAATCCTCGGGGTGAGAGATAAAACCTCCCTGTCTGAATCGCATAACTGCCATAGTCATAGCATCGACTAAGTCATCATGATCACCGTGTGGAAATGCTGCGCATTCCTCAATTACTTCCTCTGCGAATCTCTGTTCTGGTGCCCAAATCATTCCAGATTCAAAAAGAGGCGCACACGAATTTACTCTTACATGCTTATCATTTCCACGGCTCGGTGTAAAGGTGGAAACTGGAATATCCATCTGTCTTAATTCATGAGTCAAAGGTGTACCCGATGCTTTTTGTTCAACGATCACAGATTCTGGATTCCAGTATTTATATTGTTCTAAAGCTCTTCTTCTTAGCTCTGGAAACTCCATACGCTCTTTTATAGCATCTAACAAGATTAAATTAGCAGGTGAATCTTCGTTTGGATAAAAAACACCCCACGTTGTAATTGCACTAAAGTCAGCAGTCTCTTTTTTAAGAAAAGCGGTGTCATAAGACTGTATGACATGATGAAGTTGCGGAATCCAATCTTCTTTCCATCTACGCCACCATTCACGTTTAATAAGTGCCCCTTCTTCCGAAGTTGGCTTTTGCATCCACTGCGCGTTCCATTTACCAACGGGTAAGGTTGCTTTTACTTTCTCTAATTCATCCATTTTCCAATATTCAGGCCAAACGGGCTTTTCTTTTCCTGGTCCGTGGTCCATGATTGCTGGAAACTCGACCACGTCCCACTGATCGCCTTTAACGTCTTTTTGATTTTTTAACAGGACTCCCGTTAAATCTTTTTTACTCCATCTCGTCATAACGAGCACAATTTTACCTCCAGGTTGTAATCTTTGTCTGGGACCTGACGTGTACCATTCATAAGCCGACTCTAATGCAGTCGCGGACAACGCATCTTGCTCAGAATGGGGATCATCGATGATTAATAGGTCAGCACCCCGTCCGGTGATAGCACCGCCGACTCCAGCTGCGAAATATTCACCGCCTTGTGCTGTTTCCCACCTACCAGCGGCTTTACTGTCTTCTTGTAATGTAGTTTCAAATATTTTTCGGTAGTCTTCACTATCAATTAAGTGTTTAGCCTTACGACCAAACCGAATGGCGAGTTCTCCTGTGTGCGTGACTTGAATGATCTTGAGTTTGGGATTACGGCCCACCATCCACGATGGCAGAAGGTAAGACGCAAATTCTGATTTTGTATGCCTGGGTGGCATGTTGACAATTAGTCGGTTTATTTTACCTGTAGCCAAATCATTAAATTTTTTTGCAATAATTCTGTGGTGCGCGCCTTCAATGAACTCGGGCCACACACATTTTACAAAACTTAAAAAATTTTCTCTGGCTTTATTTCTAATTTTTTTTTCAGCATGCATTACTTGCAGCGTTTTAAATTCTCTTCTTACATCAGCAGGTAATTTACTAATGTCTATCTGGTTTAAATCCATTTTTTTATAATTTTTTTTGCATCAATATAGATGTTCATAACGAATTTAACAGCATTAACTCTCTAAATCAAGCAATTCAACCTAAAGTTGTGGGACCCCTATTATATAAAGGGTGTATGGGGTGTCTTAATCCAATCTAGTTTGAGAATGGGTCTGGTACCTCTATTGAATGTGAGTGGGGGTGAGTGTACGTCCAACAGGACGTACACAGTTTGTGTTCTTTAATCTAGTAATGTCATGTAAGCACTAGCATTTAATCTACTAAACTTACTCAACTTCTTCTGCATTGTATTATATTCCTCATCTCGTTCAGCTTCCTTGATCTCAATGTATAACTTGTGTTCTTCTGGTGTTAACATTGCTGATGCACCTGAGTAAGGGTTAGTTGTTTTGATCTTGTCATGACTTATGTTCATAACTTCTCCTGTATTGATTTACCTAATCCTACACTATCCCTGGTCCATTGTCAATGGTCTTTCTTCTCTTGTTATTGTATTTCGTTCCATGGTTTCATGACTCCCCCAATTATATACTTGGCGCCATGCATTTTCTTCGGTTAGTATTATTGGATTATGTATTCTACCAAAATGGTCAACAGCACGTTGACCATGTTCAGCCCACCAATCATTTTGGCAGGTAAGAGTACAAAAGTTATTATTACCATAAGCATAAGTGCTTATACTTCTAGTTTGATTTCTTTTGTTTCCTTTTGGTCCGCGTTTCCTGTCTGTTGTATCGTAAGTATGGCATTTAGGTCCTTGACAATATTTAATCATTGTTGCCCTCGGTCATTTGAAACCTAGCCAAGATTTTAGCATGGCTTTCAATTGCTTTCTCTAACACTTTTATTCTATCTTCTAAAAATGTAAGTTTCTGTCGTTCGTATCGTTCTATTTTGTTTTTCTCTATTACTTCAAAATGTTCTTCATTTAATTGCGTCATAATCTGCACTCCTTTGCAAAGTTATTTCTTTCATTCTCTAAAGCAAAGTATGTCATATTCTCATGTCTTAATGTATGATTAACTCTATTCAATAAAGTTTGAAGTCTTATTCTTTTTTTTCTTTGCAATTCATTATCCCAAATCCAAATTGCACAATCAACTTTGTCTGTCATATATTCCTTTCCAATAAATTGCACCGATAACAATCGGTGCAATTATTATAGTTAGTAATGTTGTTGAAATACAGATCATTAATACCTTATAGTCCAACTTGATTTAGCTGTTCTGTATTGTTGTTTGTCCATATCAAAGTAAGTTATCATTTTATTGCCAACTTTACTTATAAAGTATTTGCAACCCTCAGTCCATGTTGCGTTTCTTGTTATCATCTTACCATGTTTCATGGCAAAGTAAGTAATCTTAAATGGTTCATTTGGTATCATGTTTTTTTTCCTGTATGTTAATTAACCTATCCTATCATTGATAGGATAGGTTTGTCAAGTGTTAGTTCATACTTTCTACTTGTCTTTCATACTCCATTCTTGCCAATATCTTTTCTTGTGTTGTTTGTTTTTTAATGTTCTTCATTCCCTTAATTCTATCAGCTAGATTTTTAGGATTGAAGATAGTTAAACCTGTTGAATTAGTTTGGATAATATCTACGTCTTTAATATCCAATCCAAGTTCAGTAGATAACTCTAATGCCTCATCAAGATATTTATATCCTTTAAGACCTAGTCTAACTTCTTTCATTTGTGCCATGATAGATTTAATCCAATTTTCATGTGCCATAACAAAAGCAGATTTTTGAGTTTTCCAAAAGATTAACTGATCGTAATTTTCTTTTGAAGTCATCAACTGTCTATCTCGGCAATATTCTCTACCAATTAAATCCATAGAATAATCTTTATCCCATTCTTTTTGATAAGACGTTGCATTTTCTCTACCACTACAATTCATACCTAAGTGTTTGTCATTTGCCTCAGTTATTTTTCTTTGGTATGGATTGTTGCTATCCTTATCATGCATTAAGATATTGATATCTGGATTACATTCTGATTGTGCTTTTAATTCATCTCTAAAATAAGCATAACCAAAATCACTATCACTATTACTACTATTACTACCTGTATCTATTGAACCATTAATTTTAAAATCAAAGTGTTCTTCAATCATTTCAGGGCTACCTTTTTTCTCTACGATTTCCCCATTGTAGTTTGTTTTGTCCTCAGTTCTTACGCCCTCGTAAGCAACATGAAAGCAACTATCTGGTGCAATAGTATTTACATTTTCATATTTGGTCTGTAAATAATTTGCCATATCCACGTCTTTTTGTGGATAATTTTCCCTACCTATTTTATACATCAATGCCCATGCCTTATCTTGATTGGGTTTCATTTGTTCTCTTAATTGATTGTATCTTTCTTTTTCAATAGTATCTTCCATTTGTAGTCTTTCCTCAATCTTGTTTCCAATCTTGTTCCGATACTCTTGATTAAGTCTTATTCTATGTTTTTTTATTTGTGGCATTTTTACCTCTTTCTGTGTTAGTTATAAATGATAATCCTACACTTGAAATGAGGCGATTTTAAGGCAAAAAAAATTCAACCTGGAGTTGCATTGTTTATTATATATACCGCCTTCCCCAGCCGCCTGCCAAGTGTATAGGATAATCCTAGTACTGTCAAGAAGTTTATTTAAATAAAGTTATTGCTTAATAATTGTCCCATGTTATATTGGAGAAGATCAGTATTATTAGTGCTGTAGTCTATAGAACTACTAGCGTGAAGAGTACTGATCCCTGATCTGTGCTACCTAAATTAATGGGTTCAGCATTCGCAAGAGTGTTATGGAAAACGTACAGATCTGGGATCAGGAAAATTCAACCTGAGGTTGAAGCTTCAAGCAGCAAGCTTCAAGCAGCAAGCTCCAAGCAAAGAAAGATCTTGACTCCCACAAAATCCCTGATATAAGGTAAGTATGTCACGTTCTCTTAAACCCGAATTCCAAGAAGGCGGCTCCAAACGGCAAGTGATCCTGGACCGCAGCGTGGAATACATTCTAGATCCAAAGTTTGGATTTCAGGGTGATAAGCACGCGTTCCTTGTGGACAAGGTCGGGCTGTCTCAGACAGAATATTTGGAATGCCTTAACCGAGCTTCCAACGGTGGATTAGTAAAATCCGCATTATGGAACAGTTAGTTTCATCATATCCAGGCGCGCGAGCGCCTGGCCAAATAAAAAAAAGAAAAAGAAAGCTTCAAGCTTCAAGCTCCAAGCTGCAAGCTGCAAGCGCCACGAAAAAGACACAATTAAAATGTATAAACAACTTAGAAAGAAGAAATTATGAAAGCAACAATAGAGTTATTAAGTAAACAACATAATGTATTAACAGATGTTATTAGATGGTTAGATGAAAATAAAAAATCTAATACAGAAATAAGATCTAAAGTTGATATGATTTTAAACCACGAAAAAAAACTTGAGGAAGATTCAGAAATGGAACTAACAAAAATTAGTTTAGTATGAATACAACTGAAGCAATAAAAATTACTCATACACTAAGCAAGCCGTCCAAAATGCCCGGATTTGCAATTGGTATTCCTGCGAAGGAATGCAAGACCGGGTCTAAGCTTAGAAAAATTAAAGGATCAGTCTGTTATGGCTGTTATGCTCTTAAAGGTTGTTATGTGTTCCCGGATGTACAAGCCGCTCAGTACAAGAGACTGGCCGCTATTACTAACCCATTATGGGTTGCAGCAATGGCCCATCAAATAAATTCAAAGAAAGTAAAATTTTTCAGATGGCATGACTCAGGCGACGTCCAGGACCTGGAGCACTTAAACAAAATATACGAAGTTTGTAAACTATCTCCAACAGTCAAGCACTGGATGCCCACACGAGAAGCGTGGATCGCGGACCATGTATCACGGGCCCCGGACAATTTAACTATAAGATTCTCCATGCCGATGGTGGATCAAGCAGCAACTGGCAGCTGGCCGAATACGTCAACGGTTGTGACTTCCGGAGCTACTTGCCCGGCACCTTCACAAGGTGGAAAATGTAAAGAGTGTAGAGCCTGCTGGACAAAATCAATTAAAAATGTATCATATGGCAAACACTAAAAAAATAAGATCTAAACACAATAATCTATTAAATTATTTCATTCATGATAAAAGAGATTTATCTAAAGCTTATATAGATAAGTGTGAAAAGTTTTTTAAAGAATTAAAGAAAAAAAATGTATTATCATCCTAAATATTATGCAGCCCTCCGGGCCGAGAAGCGTAAGCTTCAAGCTGCAAGCACCAAGCCTCAAGCCCCAAGCGATTCAAGCTCCAAGCGGCAGGCCTCAAGCCCCAAGCTGCAAGCCGGAAGCTCCAAGCCGCAAGCTTCAAGCTCCATGATTCGTGAACCACGGTACATTTGAAAACGATTCGCGGTTCTTGGACCACGGGCCTCGGCTAGTATAAATGTGTTGTGTGGATGTCTTAAATGCCAAGCTAATTGGTGTGGACTGAACCGCAGTTTAGAACTCTTTGTGACTTTTAATTCAATAGTGAAAAAGTGGCCATTAGTATTGCAAACTAATAGATCAGGAGTGCCAAGAGAGCTAAGGTTTTCAAGCCTTGTGAACGAAAACTGAGGCCAAGCTTTACGCACTTTTTGGTATAGTTTAGCCTCTGGTCCCACTTACTTTTTTGAAGTAACAGTGTCTTTATTATCTACAGGTTTAACTGCACTATTTTTACTTGATGTTAGTGACGCTAGCATACCTATAATTGAAGCAACTTCTCCATATGGTCTTGTCCATAAATATTGCAACAGTTGTTTTCTTTTTTCTTCGGTTAATTCAAACATTTTTCCTCCTTCCTATGTGTCTTTCATTAATTTACTATCCAGATGTAATTTTTTTTCAGTCATGGTTTTCATAACTAATCGTATACCGGATTGACCTATTAATGGATTTTCTTGTACTTCCATTCTTCTTATTTCTTCTAAATACCCATCTCGTTCAACATAAATTCTAGCAGTGCTAATGGCATTGCCTTTTAACTTATCTGTAAACGTACTTAGAAATTGTTGAAGATCTTTAACGAGCATTGTTTCTCATGTTTAAAACATCTTCTATTTCTTTTACTAGACGTTTATTGTCTAATCTTAATTTAGCAACTTCTTTTATTTTTACACCCAACAAGTCTTTATCTGTTTGATGCATCATAATATAATCTCTCATATTCATTCTTAATTTATCAATCAGTTTATTTTTATCTTCTAACAATCTTGTTAAATCTAACGCTCCCCTATCTTCTTTCATAGCTGCCATAATACAAACTCCTTCTGTCACTTTCTTACGATATGTTTTCTTAATGCTCTAACCAATCTTTCAATATTATCTATAATGTCAATTAGAGTTTGACTTTTAATAAAATGCTCGTCACGTTTTATTTCATCATACTCTTTAAGAGGTATAGTGACAGTACGTTTGGACGTAGCTGATTCATCTTCATAGGTAGCCTGTTCTGCTATATCTTTACTATTTTCCAGATCATCTTTCATATTGACAATATAGTCATGTTACCCTAAATTGTCAATATGGGAGTTCCAAAAAGATTAACAGAAATGCAGAAAAGATTTGCTGAATATTTAGTATTCAATGAGGGCAGAACTACGGCAAAAGAGGCCGCTCTTGAAGCAGGGTATAGTCCAAAGAGATGTAGACAAGAAGGATCAGAATTACAGAATCCTAGACTATCACCATTAGTAGTACAATACATTGGAGCATTAAGAGAAGAAAAATTAAAGAAATATGAAGTCACTTATGACAAACATGTAGCAGAACTAGGTAAAATTAGAGAAGCAGCTTTAAAGAAGAATGCTTTTTCTGCTGCGACCAACGCTGAAAAGAATCGCGGCATGGCTGCAGGATTATATATAGACCGAAAGATAATAAAAACAGGTAAATTAGAGGACCTATCAGAAGAAGAACTAGAATTAAAAATGAAAAAAATATTAGATGATTACGCGCCGATTTTAAATGCAAAGATTGTCGAGGCATTACCAGAAGAAGTTATTGAATCTTCGTCATCTTCTTCACACAAGCCAAAGGAATCATCGTTCGATCTCCAAAAGTCAAAGACCCATCCTCATCACGATCATAAGAAGCAAACAGCTTAACAGCATATTTATCTTTATTATATAACCAACCTTCATTAACGGGGAAAGCTAACTTCATTTTGTTAAAACCTTTTTCATCCGCCCAGCCTGAGTCCGATAAAATATCAATCCACTCGACTCGAACCTTTGAATAAGGAATAACGTCGCTGACGTTTTGGTTTGAGTTTATTTTTCGTTTTGCTTTTTTTGCCATGATATTTTGAATTGTGCTTCTCATTGAACTTATTCCAAAACTCCTCTTCTGTCATCATATTAATTATCATGTCCCATATCATTTCTGTATATGTATGGTAAAAAAATCAGTTTCACCAGTTTTTTGTATCGCGCGCGCGTAGGCAAACTGAGATACTGCTAAAAGTGACACTATAATCTGTCACATGACACTTTTTTTTAGGACAAAGTGTCTACCCTAAAGTCATATATACCAACACTTCTAGACCAAAGTGACAGAATGACATTATTTCTATATTATTTTTTTTTTTTATTTTTGTTTTTTTTACCATACATATACACTGAAGCACTTAGAATGATTCTAACCTGTATAAAAACACATTATTGCCACATTTCGAACACTTTTCTGCCCATGTTCCCTGGTCCGTGAGCCGTGTTTCGTGAGCCCTGACCCGTGTTCCGTGGACCAGAATAGTAGGTGCCATTGTAGCGTATGATGAAAATGGGGTTAAAAGCCCACCACAATAGCATTAGGACGGCTTTGCCCCGTATCTTAACTCGGTTTCCTCAACTATTCTCAAAAAAGCTTTAGCCATGTTAGGTGTTATATTATTTTTAGCATTATTATATTTCCAAGTCGTAAAAATTAAATTTTCAGGAGAATAACCCTCTGTAGATAATATTCTATCTGTAGAAATATTGGTCATAACTCTTTTATGTTCTCCAGGTTTATTTACACCTACTGTAGTAGTCATTTCTACACCTGTTGCAGGACACTTCATTCCATATCTAGCTTTTTGTTCTAACCAGTGATTATGAAATTCATCAAAATCTTTAAATTTATTAATTCTTTCATGTTTTTTTGATGTTCTTTTTATAGAATTCCATAATTTCACCATAAAACCTCTTTCTGTATTATAATATATATTTTGTCTAACTAAAATAATTTCCTTATTATTTTCCCTATATTTGGCACTGTATATTCTTTGGCTTTTATTAATTTTTTCTCTATTTTTTAAATTATATTCTTTTTGTCTTTTTAATGTTTCTTCCCTATTATCTTGGTAATGTTTTTTTCTTTTAACCAAAATTTTTTCTCTATTATTTTGATAATATTCTTTTAATTTCATTGCAGCTGTCATGACTTATCCTTTTCAAATTCTTTTAATAAAGTCGATGGATCTACTTTCGCTCGTTCCTTTTCATCATAAATGAGTTCATTGTACATATCCAATCTTTTTAAAAATTTGTGTTTATATTTTCTTAATGAAAGTCCCTCTGTTTTAAACTCTTGATAATATAGGTCAGGAGTACAGATCATGATAACTCCTTGTTGAATTTTTGATCCGTAAACATAGTCATGGGCCATCGCATAGGCAGCAATTTGTAAATAATAGTCTTCAATCCATTCTTTCTTCTTCGGGCGATTTGACTGCTTGAAATCGACCACAGTTTCCATATCATTATGTAGACAAATAAGATCGGTTGAACCCGCATAGAGTCCTGGGTAATGTAGCATAACTTCCGACCCATAATACTCTTCAACCGGCGTGAGACCCACTTCAACAATTTTCTGAGCCATGGGCCGTGCTTCGTTACCAATAAGTGTAAGATCCTCGTAGCCAGTTCCGAGTACATGGTGTTCCAGAAATTTGTGCATAGCGGTTCCTCGGCTAGCACTATGATTTTTGATTCGTTCTGCTTCAACTTCACCGACTCTGGCCTTCCATCTTTTTATAAAATTTTGATTTTTTGTAGCGCCTAATACCGTAGTCACGGACGGAAGTCTATAATTACTGATCTCATAAACTCGTTTTCCAGTATCTGCATCTGTGATCTGTTTTCCTTGTATGTAGCTGTATTTATTACTTTTTTTTATCATCCCGTTCCTTTTTGTTTGCTACTGATTGTTTATAACTCTCGTCCAACTCATCTTGTTCTTTTTTTAATCTACTTTGTTCTTCTAATTTTTTAATTAGTTTATGATATTCTTTTATATCTTTATCACTCATCGTCATTTATCTAAATACCCAAGTGTTATAATATATTGTTTACTCATCTCTCTTAAATCATATTTCTTTTTAAAATATTTATAAAGTCCCGGTATATCTTTAAACAAATCTGTTACATCATGTTGTGGTATTTCACCTTCTCTAATTTTTGTTGCTAAGGGTTCAAAATTATTGTTTGTCATTTTTACCAAATATCACTTTCCAGTTATCTCGATAATCATCCGTTGAGGGACGGGATACCCCATCAAATGTAAACCCTTTAGTTTTAGTTTTCTTAGGTTTAATGTTTTTACCTTTTTCATCTCCTTTACCTAATTCAGGTTCAATGTATCTTCTACCTTTTTTCATTATTTACCGTAATCGTCCATGGTGCGTTAGCCGTGCGCAATCCTTCCTTACTCTCGTCCCAATATCTTTTACAAAGATTGCCTGAGCCTGCAATGAATTCATGTTGCTTTTCAGAGTGGGGATCGTAAGGTCGTCTTATTTTTTTACCATCAGACTTTGAAAAATAATTTATATAATATTTATTGGTCATAGTACCACCACCAGCATGTACAAAGATAACAATGTCATGAGCCCTAAAAAAGTAAAGATAATTATAAAGGTTCTATTCATTTTAAGGTCCTCCTAAATAAGCGATGCCATTAGCAGTAGGCATATTTTTTGGAACATACATAGTATATTTTAAAGTTAATTCTTCTCCAGCTGCTATGTTTTTTATAACGGTAATAGTCCATTTATCAAATCCTGGTTTAATTTTAACTTGAGTACGATGACAGTTGGGTTCTTCACTGTGATTTATAAACCCTCCTAATGGAGTTCTAATTAATTCTTCATCAATTTGATAATGCGACTCACCTAAATTACAACCCACACTTAAATCTCTTGTTGTAAAAACTCCCTGGCCCTCGATTCCTGAGTCTTTAATAATTAGCCCTG
>VTLG01009145.1_pt1 | contig 10935 bp, 3 predicted proteins | sample 4694571 | NCBI WGS metagenome assembly VTLG01 (sample SAMN12604809, study PRJNA352737) | marine metagenome | biome: ENVO:00000447; feature: ENVO:00000209|ENVO:00000569|ENVO:01000036; material: ENVO:00002151; isolation source: viral sequences binned using virsorter ... | reverse complement strand
CCTTTCTGCATATATCTATCAGTTTTAAGTTGATCATAAATCTGTTCAGTACCTATCTGTAGTTTTCCTTCAGCTAGTTTCTGATTAGCTTTAACAATCTTTTCTACTTCTCTATAAACAGGTAAAAGTTGAAGTTGTAAAACTATATCTTCATTATTTAAATCTATACCAGAAGATCTGTGAGCACGTAAATCTTTTAGTTGTTTCTGATATTTTGGATTCATCATAATAGGAACTATTTGTCTCCACATTTCTTGAGAACCAATTTGTGTGTTAATTAATTCTCTCTCACTTGTGGAGTATTCATAAGATCCAGTTGAATCCATATTAAGTTTACTTAATCCTGAGTAGTTTAGATCTCGTTGTAACCAGTCTATAACTTGTTGAGCTGTAACTTTTTTACCTTCATACATTTCGTATAAATCAGGTGGATAGTTACTACTTACTTGGAATGGACTAACAGCATTTAATATTCTTAACCAAGGATTATCAATATCATTTAAAGCTCCTCCTGTCCAAATATCAATTTGATTAGGTAATTGATTCTTTAAACCGGGTAGTCTATTCATTAAGTACTCTCGCATCTCACCTTCAATATCTTTCTGTGCTGAGTCGATTGCATTTGTTAAAACACCAAGACCACTAGATAAAGGAATAGAAGCTCTTATCATTTGAGCTTTTAATCTATTGAATCCACTTAGATCGTTGTTTAAGATAGCTACAAGCGGCTCAAAGCTCGCTAAAGGTGTCTCGTTAAGGAAACCAGCAGAGATAGTCCACATAAGTTTATTCTGCCAATTTTGAAGCATAGGTTCATTTAAATCTTTTGCATAATAAGCCAAATCACCTATTATACTTAGTATCTGTTCTACTCCGATTATACCTTTATAACTAACCCATTTACCAGCTATTTTAATAGTCTTAGGTTCATATCCAAACTGATCTCTTTCTTTCATTCTGGTAGAAGCATTATAATGACCATTACCACGAATGTTACCAGCCATTGCATATTGAAATAATGAAGTACCTAACATACCACTAAACATTAATCTTCCAGTATACTCAGCTCTTAAGTTTTCAAAGATAACTCTAGCATGTGGATTAGTTGCCATGTCTATACCATGTTCAGCAAGTGCTGCAGCTATAGCATCATCAGTACGTGCATAAATAGTTTTACTATATCTATTCATACCCGGAATTAAACTAATAGGTGTCCATGAAGTTGCTGCCTTAGCCCAGTTAGTCTGAGTACGTGGGAACATAAACATATACTTAGAGATTGGATAAGCTGTAGTAGCTTGAGTTAGCCACTTAGACATACCATCATCTAAATTAAGTTGTATTTCTCCTGCTATTTGTTTAAGAAGTGGATCTTTAGGAAGTCCATTCTCATCAAACATTGTCTTAGCTATTCTCTTCTCTGCAATCTTAATTCTTTTCCAATCTGGAAAACCAAATTCATAAAAGACTTCATCATATGCTTTCATTCTGGTTACATATGTAGAAAGAGCTGTTGTAGTATAAGCGTCTGGAAAAACAAGAGCTGTCATACCATAACGTAAAGCTGGAATCTTACCTATATCATTTAAAGTATATGCTAAATCTATTTGTTTTAACATACCCCAATTTCCATCTGCTTCATAAACTGGTCGCATTTCATCAAGAATGCTTCTAACTTTAGTAGCTTGTAATTGGAAATCTTTACGATATGCTTTCATCATCAAAGTAGGATCTTTATGAGCCTTCTTCATCATAATCCAAGCATCAGTTAATGCTCGACGGTTAGTCTCCTGTATACTACCATAATAGTAGATTGTTCTACGTAATCCATCAAAATCACGTGCAGCAGCACCCCAAAATCCATGTCCCATAAAACTGGTTATAGGTTTAACTATGAGGTTATATAAGTTACCTACCGTAGCATTTAAAGGTGATTTACCTGATAAAGTATTGTTCATATTAATACTCCATAATCCTCTAGCAAATAGGTTCATTTCTTTAGGATTAGGACTCTTAATAGCTCCCCAAGGAGTTACTTGTTGTTCAGCCCATCTATATAATTTAGCTAGACTATCAACGTCTCCGTTAGTATGAGTGTAAGCGTCAACTAAAGGTCTTAAAGCTTCTGGAAACTTCTTCTTTAAAGCTTTTAAAGTCTTAGTAAATCTTTGGTTTCTAGCATGTATAGCATTAGTTGCATCTGTAAACTCTCCCATAAACTTTTCAACAACATTGTCAAATTCACCGGGAGGTACTTGGTCAAACCAGTTCTTATTACGTAGCTGCCAACCTGAGATATATTTGTTAAGAGCATACTCATCCATTAAGAATAGCATCTTATCTATGATTAAGTTCATAACCCTTTCATCATTAATAAAAGGTTGCATCTCGGTCATAGCTTCTCCGAGGTTACTAACTTCTCTTCCTAAAGTATCCATAACTCTAGCTGAAGCTTGTGTAACTTCTCTTCCTAAGAATTTATCAACAAGATCTCTCATAGCAAACGCAGCTGCTCTAGCTTGTTCTTCGTTAATAACTTCAACTTTGAACCTACCCATAAGCATGTTCTTAACGTCTCTATTATCTAAGAACAACGAACGAACGTCATCTAAGTTATCAGCAGAAATGATATCTTGATAGATAGCCCATGCTGCTGAGTTCATCTGTTCAGAACTATATCTAAATCCATCAACTAACGCATCAAATCTACCAGCGTCTCTAGAAACTTCTGCTACGCCCATTACAGCGTCTCTGGAGGAATCACCTACCATAAGACCTTTCTCACGCATAGCGTCAGTTATAACGGGTGCTGGAGTTCCAGTAGAGTTACCTAGCTTAATAGCTGTAGTATCTGCCATGTTACGAGCTACGTTACCGGGAGGAGGTACTTGTTTAGCAGTCGTACTAGCATCAAATAACTCAGGTGCTAAATCAGGATCAAGTCCTAAATCTAATTCTAACTGATCTGGATTATTAGCTTTAATAGATTTAGCAGAATCAGCTTCATCAGCTGCTCTAAGATCAGATCTACGTATGGCATCATCAAATCCGTTGACTAAACCTAGCTCATCTTCAAGAGTCATTAATTCATTAATTAAAATTCTTTCATTCTGTTTACTTAATTTCTTAGCAGATAGAATTTCATTAATTTCTTGTATACGAATAAGCTTATCGTTCTCTGCTCCTACTAACAGTTCTTGCTGGTAGTATCTATTAGCATTATCATCTAGTGGTTTAAACCATGACATCTGTTTAGCTTTAGTTTTACCTAAAGATTTCATGTCAATAAATGATCCTAAAGCTACACCTATCCAAGATAGGGCTGCAGCTTCCCACATATTCTTTTGTTTCCTTACTTCTGGACTATCACTATCTGCTGTCTTCCAAGCTTCTGGAATTGGAACCCAACCTTGTGGTCCAAATAGACCGGGAACTAAATCTGACACTACTCTAGCAGCATTATGATCTTCACTCGTATCACTAATACCAGCTATAACTTGAGACTCTAAGGTCCAAGCTCCTAAACGTGTAAGGTGTTTAGCAAACCATGGAAGCTTATTCACACCAGCTGTTGCTAATATAGAGTTAGTTGCTCCTCCAGTTATAATTGAAGGTATAACAATAGAAGATACTTCTCTAATAGCAGTATTTACAGGGCTATCTAATTTAGTAGCTTCATCCCATTTGTCATCTAAATAGTCTCCGGGTTTACCTAAGAGACCTACAGCGTCCATAACAAAGTCAGCAGTACCTAATCCGGGTGCCATTAAACCTTGGAACACATTATCCATATGCTCACCCCAGCCTTTTAAACCAGCTTCATGACCATACAAAGTCTTCTTAGGTAACTTGTCTTCTTCAGCTCTGAACTCGTCGTAAGACATACCATGATATTTCTGATACCATTCATCCCTTAATCGGCTTCTTTCTGGTTTAGCTTCTTCTGAAACAACTCCCCAGTTTAAACCCATCTTCCACCAGTTATTATACTCTTCAAGCATCTTATCATTACTGCCAGTACGAGTCAAATCAACTGAACTCTTACCTATCTGACTATTAAATGGTGCTGCAAATTTATTCTCTACAACTTCTGGTTGGATAACTTCGGAATCAAGTGTAATAGGAGCAACATCACCTACGTTACCGTATGCAATCTGTTCTTCATTTTCCATTAGTTAAACCTCCCTCTGTTTTTAAAGTATTCATTTATGATTGACTGGTTTAGGTCAATACCTCGATCTTTATAATACTGACAAAATTTAATACCAATTCCATCAGCTGTATTAGGAGGAGTTATATTACACGATTTCTTAACAAGATCTTCTGGATGAGCAGGCCACTCATAATCATAATCTTTAAACTGAGAATCTATTGTTTGATCTTTTGTCCAAATAGTATCACCATTTTCTTTAATATGATCTATAACCATATTCATTACTTCACGTGTAGTAAGATTATATCCTGCACCTTTTGTAACTGCTATAAATTTAGCTAAATTTTTAGGCAAAAGTTCGTTGGAAGCTTCACCAGTACTAATAGCATTTAATAGTCTATAGCTGTCTTCAAGAGTTACGAGCTTATCAAAGTTAGCCGTCAAGACGCCATTTACTTTGGATTCATTGACGTTACCAAGTTTGAATATAGTTGATGAAGTTAAATTTTTGTTTTCTTTTTCCCAACTACTAAATAAGTTATTTATATCGGTAACTGTATATTCTCTTTCAGTTGGTAGATTTTTATTTTCTATAGCAGCAAATCTATAACCTAATACTAAATCACCAGTATCACCTATCTCTGTAGCTGAAGCCCATCCTGTTTGTTTGTTTAATCCATCAGAGATTTCTTTATCTAAAACCTCTTTAGTTAATTCAAATCTAGCATCTACATCTACTACATCACTTTTACTAGCCCATACAACCATAAACCTACCTATACCTTTATCGATCATTTCGAGTAAATCATTCTCATTAGCGATATTTTTAGCAGTTATACCACCAGCTATGTTACCAGCAAACTCGTTAGTAATAAAATTTTTAACTTCTTTTGAAAAGTCAGGTATTTTATTAGCTGCAACTAAAGCTTCGTGATACTTAGCTTGTCTAGGTACTCGTACATCTACTTGGGTCCATGCAAATAAACCTCCATTAGCATCCCCAGATAGAAATTCATTATCTACACGAGCTACTTTCATGCTACGTACTATATTATCAGTAAAATCATTTTTTGAAAACAGTTCTGGAGATTGACCTAATATATCAAGAATATAATTAGATTCTGCAGTGTCTTTATTCTTGGAATCTAACGCCCATTGACTTGTACTTAGTACCCAATCTTTATTTAACAGAGAATTAGAAAAGTCATTGTTATCCAAATCAGTATCAAGCGGAGCAATAATATCTGCAAATTCTTTAACTTGATCTTTTCTTATTTTTGCCTCTCTGTCAGATATACTATTCTCCTGTTTCAGTTTTAAGATTCTGATAGCTTCAGTTTTCATCTCTGGATGCTTGTCAAAGATATATTCTGCTGGTTTACCTTTCTTATTCAGAACTACTTTACCAGTATTCATATTTCTGACAGGAATATTTAAAGCATCTATACCATCAGCTACTGTTTTAAAATCTATGCCTTCTGCTGCTAAGTTTAATACTCTTTCCCATTTTTGTTTAGGAGTTTCAGCTTGTCTTGAAGGATGTCCCGGTGCAAGTATAGATCCATCACTACCTTTAACATGACTGCCTTCTACTACATGATAGAGAAGATATAGACTATCATGGAAAGTTGTTTTACCATCTTGAATATGATGAACATGACCTGTTCCATCTTTAATGGTATATGCAGCTTTATCTATATCTACAAAGTCATCTTTTACAAGCCTAAGATGCTCTTGTATATCTATTTGGTCAGTCTTAAAATTATGAGCCTTAGTTAAACTGGTCGTCTCTACAACAGCCATTTGTTTAGCATTACTGATGATCTTCTGACCAGCTTGACTGTTAAGAGGAATACCATTTGTAAAACAATAATTGTACGCCGCATTCATAGTCATTTGACTAGCGGTATCCTTGTTATACAAAGGTGTACCATCTTTAGCTTTAGCTGATCTTAAAAAATCCTGACGACTTTTACTTGTTTGAAGATAATCATTAGCTAGCTTGTTATGTAGGTGCCTGTTATTAGCAAGCCAACCTACAGTATTGGTAATTAAATCTTTTCTATCTTTAAGACTATCAATCTCGATGATAGACTTACCCATCTCATCTTCTACTATTCGATAAGAATTTTCATAACTAGCTTCAGCTATCTTCTTCTGATCGTCAGACATGCTTTCGTAAGCATTAATAGCTGCATTATATTGAGCAAGGTCAAATAAGCCAGAAGCCATCTTTGCATACTTATCAGCATGTGTACTAGAAAATTCTTCCCAGAACTCGGACTCTTTACCTAATTCTTTAGCTTTACCTAAGATAGAATCAACGTCACGATCTGCTTTAACTGATATAGCATTCCGTTTATTTTGATAGATCTTATTTTCTAAGTTCTGAAGAATATTTTTGTTTTCAGCTTCATTTTTACTTACATTACGTAGTCCAGAGATTTGTAAAGAATCTTGTTCTTTCTGTTGTAATGCTAGTGTTTTTAGGGAGTCAATTTCTATTTGACGTTGTCTTGCTATATTATCGACAGCAGACCGTAGTCCATCCCCTTGTTGTCTAAAGCGGCCACCTCGTGAGTGCCGCTTGTATTTGCTTTGTGCCATTGTTAATCTGGAATAAATCCGGTTGCAACTTGTCCTACTGTACCAGCAATTCCTGCTATAGTACTACCCCAAACTCTATTCGCTGCAGCACTTGGTGAAGCCATAGCTCCTAATACTGGCTTAGGTCCGAAGTCAAATTCTTGTAGTTCTCTAGGTAAGACGAACTCTGCTCTTGGTGTATCTAGAGGTTTGAGTGGTTGTGGTAAAATACCGGGATCTAACATACGTTGAGCTTCTGCAGCTAAATCTGCTGACGCTCTATCATTTGCTATTTCTCTTAGAACTGATCTAGTATTTCTTCCCGCACTTGAAAAAGCTTCATTAAGCTGTGCGATCTGTCTTCCAAAATCAGCAGCTGTAACTTGATAACCTTTTTGAGCACTCCTACCTTTTACACCTAAAGCTCTTAATTTACCTTGCTTTTGAATAGACTCAATATATGCTGCTTCTTTTTCAAAAGCTTGTTCTGTATGTATTTCTTCTAATTGTCTATATTCATTATCCTCTGCTATTATCTGGGATCTTTCATTTAAACTTAATTGATCTGAAAATATCTTTTCTGATCTTTGGAACTGTTGTTCATTTGATGCTTGCTGTCTATCACGTATTTGTAATTGATATTCGTATTGTTGCTTGTTAGAAGCATCTTGGTAGTCAGCAACTCTTCCTTCATTACGAGCTTTAGCTTTAATCTCTTCCATAGCATGGAGTCGATTAGCTTTAATCATTTCTTTATCAAGTTCCCATTTCTCGGTATCATAACCAAGTCTACGCATAGCAGCTTCGTTACTCATATTTGCTTGGTCACGTGCAGCTTGGGCCTTCTGCCCGCCGTAAACTTGTCCGCCTACAGAGGCTCCTATACCGCCTCCAATTAAAGCTCCAGTAGCAAGTTTTGTACCAGCGATAGCGGCTGTTCCTGCTCCTAAACCAGCTCCAAGTCCAGCTCCGAGTATTAATGGTAATATCATATGTTATGTTCTCCTATAAAACTTTGGTGAGTATTGTCCTTCCCACATCATAGAGTTTAATGCCACGGGAAATGGAGAATCATTAAATAATCTTAATTGGAAGTTTTCTGTTTTTTGATGTATTGGTAATGAGAATACAGTCTCTCCTGTTAATGCTATATCATTAGCTAAGTAATTATCAGCTTTAGCAGTAGGATGTAAACTATACCATTCATCTAAATATATTAATATTTTTACACCATTAGCTGGTGCAGAGTTAAATGTAATTTGTGTATCTCCACTAACAGTAAAAGCTGTAGTTACAACACCATCTAATTTAACTTTAATTTGGTCTTTATCTACATAGGATAAGTCATCTTCAATCCAGCTATAAGCTGTTGTAGACCCGTCTCCTGTATATTCTTTCTTACCTTGACGTATACCTTTAGATTTTAATTTAAAACCCATAACTCCTGATAATCCAACAGCAAACTTCATACGAGCTATTGTAAGATTAGCAGTAAAGTCAGTCTGTTTATTTGCTTCATCTAATCTAAGATAAGTTTTAGGTAATATAACATCGAAGTCATATTTCCAACCTATAATAATATCACTAGATATACTGGTAAGATTTTTAAGAGGTACTTTAAAATATGTACCTGTACCATCTGAAGCTATATCAGGTGTAACAGTAAATCCAGATTCAATAAATTGACCTGTAGCTGTAGTACCTTTAATGATTAAGACTGGGTTGAGTCCTGTAACATTAGCCCAAGGGATATAACACTTAGTGAAATTGCCTGTGCTATCATAAGCGACTGAGCTAGGTGCAGCATAGAGGTCAATGCAAGGGTTGATTTTTTGTCCATCGTTATTAACAATAATAGCATCTTCTGGACTCTGACTAAGACTAGCTTTAGATAATGTAAACTGATTACCCTGTTTAGTAACTGCTAGTAAATCATCAGAATCAATAGCAATAGTTTGTACTGTACCCGGTAATTCCCAATTAAACCAAGCTTGTACTAATAGCTCTTTACCATCACTGTAAGTACGATAAAAGTAAACCTTCCTGCTAGTCTGGTCAGACATAGCTAAGAATTGGTTTTGAGGATTTGCTATAAGAGTGTCTACTGTATCTGGTATCCATTCATTAACAACTCGTCCTATATCTAATACTTGTGGGTTCTCCTCCTGACCTCTTGTAAGCATACCAAATACACGTGTATAACTTGGAGTCTTACTAATAAAGTTAATGTTAGTACCCATATCTACTGGATCAACATTTACATCTACTTCATAATTAGAAATAGGTCTAATAGTTGTAGTAGTTGGTGTTAGAACACCGTCAGCAGAAGCTAATAGAAACTGTTGATCTTTACTAAATAGTACTAGACCCTGAGTAGTAGGTATAACAGCATGTAGACTGGCTGGTCTAATTGTAGCTGCACTAAGATCTATAGGATCTGCGTCTGTAAGAGTCTGAGCTGAAGTATGATAGAAATTAAAATACTGTGCAGACTGACTCATGTTTATATTATCATCAGATAGAAAACCTAATCTGTTACCATGAAAGAAAGCGTCTTGAATCTTTTTACCTACAAAGCTAGGATGAGCATTTGTCGTATCATCTCCTACTAATCTATTCGTCCATGCAAACTGTCTAAATGTAAAAGTATTTAGAGCTGTATTGACTAATTCATGTGGCATGGTAGAAGCATCTAGCCCTGCTGATTTACTAGGGTCTCTTGTTTCTTCCCAGAATCCAGTTCCAGACACACCATCATCAGCTACGAATTTAGAAAAATAAGTATCATTAGGAGATGTTGAGTTAATAACTTTTACAACATGATCTTGAAAAGATTGACTAGGTAGCTGAGATATATTATCTACTTGATCTTGAAATACAGTTAATTTATTATTTTGTGGACCACCTTTACAAGTAATACCAAATGCAGTTCGTGTTCCACTTACGACTCTATCTAACTCAAGTGTACCTTGATACTTAGTAACGGTTAATCCTGAGATACTAAAAGCATCTATACCATTTTTTAATGTTGTAAGTAATCCATCATATGTCTCACTACTACTTGTAGTTGTACTAAAAGTTTGATCTGATGCACCACCTCCAGCATTCATAGTTACACTATATGTAGAACTAACAGCTGTATCAGTAAGTACAAGTGTAGCTCTTGTTCTTTGTACAAATGTAGGGTCTGCTTGTTTAGCTACAGTATGTAAGTTATTTACTATAACTGATGTATCTTGTACAGTAAGTACAGAGTAGTTTGTGCGAGCACCTGTAAGGTAATTCACAGCATTTACAGCTGTACTTGTATCCATATTAACAGTACATACTGTACCGTCTACATTCCATATATCTATATCACCATAACCACTGTTAGGTTTAGGAGTAATAACTCCGATATATCTTTCGGTAGCAGTTCTAGATATGTAGAACCACTTACCACCATCATAGGTTGTACCTGTACCTAGATTCTTAATCCATTGAAGTCCTGATCTTTTAGTTAATCCAAAGGTAGGATCAGGGTATCCATTGAGACACTCTCGGACTTGACCGGGGAGTTTCTTATCATCAGATTGTCTAGATACTCCACCGAGAAAATTATCAATTCGTTGAGTAACTGCTGGCATTATCTTTGAAGTGCGTGAAAGGGTTGGTAAGCTGGGTAGGAATTAGTTTTGTCATAAGGATGTCCAAATATAGTGAACTGTCCTTGAGAAGTTTCATACTCCATAGCTATTGCTCTAGCGTATGCTTCTTGTTGTTGTAAGGCTGTGTATTGGTTAGTATCTCCTACTATTTTTTGAGATACAAGAGTAGCAGCTCTAGCTACTATACTGTTTTGTATTGGTTCTGGAATATCTACCCAGTCAAATTCCCATACGACATCACATTCGATACCATCAGTATGATCTTCCCATGTATATCTGTGATGTATTCTATCATATAATTTACCCTGTCTACGTACAGCATCATACTGCATATTAGCAGAGTTCTTAGATAAGGATAGTTGTAATATATTGTTTGCTATAGGAACTTCGTTATTACTATCTGGAGTAAATACATAGTGAAACTCCTTGTTAAATGTCCAGCCTTCAGCTTGAACTTCACGAGTCACCTGTAACAACGTATCATAAGCAATCGCAACGTCCGGGTTGGTTTGATCTAAGGTGGTTACAGGAGCCTGCCCACATGAGGAT
>VTLG01008548.1_pt1 | contig 10935 bp, 12 predicted proteins | sample 4694571 | NCBI WGS metagenome assembly VTLG01 (sample SAMN12604809, study PRJNA352737) | marine metagenome | biome: ENVO:00000447; feature: ENVO:00000209|ENVO:00000569|ENVO:01000036; material: ENVO:00002151; isolation source: viral sequences binned using virsorter ... | reverse complement strand
TCCAGGTTCTGATGGTTCTGATGGTTCTGATGGAGGAAGTGGTCCTCCATGTACAATAGGTCCAAGTGGTCCTCCAGGTCCCCCAGGTCCTCCAGGTTCAGGTGGAACAGCAAATACTGATCCAGCATTTGACATATATGTAAGAAATACTCAAACAACTCCATCAACTATATCAGTTACTTTTGATACTACTGATTATGATAGTTGGTTAGTTATCGTTACCTCTGGAGGAGGTGGCGGTGGCGGTGGTTCTTCCAGTGGAAACTCTGGTGGAGGAGGAGGCGGTGGTGGTACAGCCATTCGTAGATATTCTGCTGCAGAAATGGGTAATGGTCAGTGTACTTTATTTGTTGGTCAAGGTGGGTCTGCTGGATCTGGTGGAGGTAATGGATCTGCTGGTCAGTATTCTCAGTTCTATCCAAACTCAAGTCAGTATGCTATAACTGCTTATCCTGGTCAAGGTGGTGTTGGTGGTAATTCTGGTTCTATTGTTGCTGGTGGTGGAGGAGGAGTTGGATATGGTGATATAAATTCCTTTGGTGGTGAAGGTACTCCTGGTGCTGGTGGGGAAACTGGTAGAGGTGGAGAAACTTATTGGGGTGGTGGTCACAGTTGGACTCCTGGTGGAGGTGGAAGAGGAGTTGGTGGTAATGCTAATCCTATAGGAATAAATGATGGAAAACCAGGGCAAATTGTAGTTTTTTCATACAAGAAGAGTAAATTTACAGTTTAATTATGAGTTTTTTAGACGATTTTAAAAAAACAGATCTTCAACAGCAAGCTGATGCTGATGCTGTTCAAACTAATATAAGAGCTGGTATTGGAACCACTTACATAGATTTTGCTATAGTTGATAATACTACTAATTTAGTAGCAACTACTATAGTAGGGTATGCAGATACCTCCAAGAATCCAACTTGTACTGAAATGGGGTTTACTGAACATCATTTTGTTTCTATTGGTGCTACTTATCGTGGTGAATTTGCTGGTATTTCAAATCGGTGCTTAGTAAGACCTGATTGGAAATATACTGATGCTGGTGGATTTTTTGATCCAGTTGATTATACAGAAGCATGGACAAAAGGTTTGAGAGACTCCAGAGATAAAAAATTAGCAGAATCTGATTGGACTCAATCGGCAACAGATAGCACATTATCTTCTAGTAAGAAGACTGAGTGGGCTACTTATAGACAGGCACTAAGAGACTTACCTGCTAACACTACAGATATTGCCAATCCTCCTTGGCCAACAAAACCATCAACTTAAAATAAATAAAGAGGTATAATAATACAGTATGCCAAGAATTGATTTTCCAGCTAATCCTAATGTAGGTCAAGATTATTCCTACAACAACTCTATTTGGAGATGGGATGGTTATGTCTGGAGAAGAATTCCTGATCCAGGTGCTCCAGGTCAAACAGGTCCTGCTGGTGCTCCAGGTTTAACAGGTCCTGCAGGTCCAAATGGTCCTCCAGGTCCAGTTGGTCCAGTTGGTCCTGCTGGTGGTCCTCCAGGTCCTACAGGTAATGATGGTGCAGATGGATCTCCTGGTCCTGCAGGTCCTCCAGGTATTGGTGGTCCAGTTGGTCCTGCTGGTCCCACAGGTTCTCCAGGTCCTTCAGGTGGATCGGGTGGTCCTGGTCCCACAGGTCCTGAAGGTCCGACTGGTCCAACTGGTCCTGAAGGTCCACCAGGTCCTACTGGTCCAGGTAATACAGGAACTATTGATAGTGTAAAGCAATATAGAACTCCTGGTGTAGAGAGAAGTTGTGAAAGTCCGATCTTTGTAGTTAATAACAATACAATAGGTATTGGATCGACAAGTAACGCTTTCGGAAATAGATTTACTCAGAATGATGATCCTACTACTGCTAGTGGTGGCAGTTGGACTGTATGTGATGGAGATTTATGGTATGATATGGACTCTGGTGCTGGTGGTGGACCTGGTCCTGCTGGTCCTCCAGGTCCTACTGGTGGAGATGGTCCTCCAGGTCCTCCAGGTCCAACAGGTCCTTCAGGTTCAGGTGGTGGTGCTAATGTAACTACAGATGATAATCCACCTAGTAATCCTACTGATGGAGATCTTTGGTGGGATTCGGCTAATGGTCGATTAAATGTATATTATGATGATGCTGATAGTTCACAATGGGTTAGTTCTAATGGTGTAGGTATTGGAGAAACTGGTCCTGCAGGTCCTCCTGGTCCAAATGGTCCTGCTGGTCCTCCAGGTTCTGCTGGTTCATCAGATAAGATAGAAGAAGGTAATAGTCATGTAGAAGTTATTGATACTGGAGTTGGTTTAGGTACTGTTTTTGTTAATACTGAAGGTACTGATCGTTGGGAATTTACCCATCAAGGACATCTTCTTCCAATAGCACATGAACAATATGATATTGGATCAGCAGATCAAAAAGTTAGACATTTATTTTTATCAGATAACAGTATCAAATTTGTTGGTGCTGCTGGTACGGTTAATTCATTAGGAATATACACAGGTACTGATAAACTAACTTGGACTGGATCATTTGGTGATATGAGTATAAGTGGGCATCTTATTCCTACAATAAATGCAGCATATGATTTAGGTAATGCAGAATATAAGATTAGACACTTATTCTTATCTGATAACAGTATAAAATTTATAGGTGCTGATGATGTAGAACGTCCTGTTGGTATTACTAATGGTAATTTAACCTATATGGGTAAACAACTATTAACAGTTCAACTTGATAGTCCTCAATCTGGACAGATTTTAGAGTATAATGGTACAGTATGGGCAAATAAAACTAAAGTTGCAGCTGCTGCTCCATTTGAAAGTAATTGGCATATACCAATAGGTAACTAAATACTAAACAGGAATTAACACATTATGGCAGCCACAATATATACAGGTCAAATCTTTCCAGGTAATACTTTTACCCATACTAATAGTTCTGGGGGTAATGAGCGTGTGATTATTAATTACATCTTCGCTGGTAATACTGCAAGCCAGGTTTCTTATCCAATAACAATTACATTTGGAACATCTGGTAGTGGTGGTAATGGACATTCAGGTCTGAATGAAACATCCTTTTCAATATCACAATATGGTTCTTTTGGAAAGTCTTTAGGATGGGGTGTTCCAGGACAACAAGGTAATAATAGTAATTTTAGTGGTCAGAATGCAAATACTCAACAATCAACTGCTGGTCCTACTGAAGTATATTTGTCTAATGGACATTACTTTAAGATAAAAGCTGATAGTGCTCTTACTTCAGAAAGTGAAGCTAAGTATCAAGTTGTGGTAATACCAGAATAATATGGCAGTAAATTTTCCAAATAGTCCTTCAACTAACGATACCCATACCGAGAACGGTTATACATGGAAGTGGGATGGAACTACTTGGATAATTCAATCTATTGCTCCTCCAGGTCCTGCTGGTCCTCCAGGTCCTGCTGGTCCTCCAGGTCCTACTGGAGGAAGTGGTCCTCCAGGTCCTACTGGTGGAGATGGTCCTCCAGGTCCAAGTGGAACTGGTCCCACAGGTCCTCCAGGTCCTGCTGGTCCTCCAGGTTCAGGTGGTGGTGCTAGTGTAACTACATCTGATACACCACCTGCTAATCCTAGTGATGGTGATCTTTGGTGGGATTCGCAAAATGGTAGATTGCTTGTATATTATCAGGACGCTAATAGTTCTCAGTGGGTTGATGCTTCAGGTAGAGGTGTATCAGTTACACAAACTACTGGAACATTTAATGTAACACAACAAAGTTGTCAAAATTGTCAAACTAATGCTGGAGTGTGGGTGAAAACTGGCAATATACTTCATGTTGATTTTAGCATCCAACATAATGGTGGAAGTGCTGGTGATACTAATCTACGTTGGGGTGGGCAAACTCAACATCTTACAATAAATGATTCATCATTATATCCTGTAGTTGATTCACAGATACATTGGGATAGAAGATTTTATGATTTACCTGCTGGTAATTTAACTAACACTCAAGGAATATGGAATGGTAGTGCGGCTGTTACTGCGTCTGGTGGAATATATAACTTTACGGGTTTAGCAGCTGGACCAGGAACACAAGGTAATGGCAAACCATATGGTATTTACTATTTTAGTGGTAGTTGGAGGGTAGCATAATGGCAATAGATTTTCCTACAAGTCCTAGTACAAACGATTCTCATACTCATAATGGGTTGACTTGGAAGTATGATGGCACATCTTGGATTTTACAAACAACTGTTACTGCTGGTGCAACTGATTTTCCAGATCTAACAGATACTCCTGCTAGTTTAGGAAGTGCTGGAGAATTTATTAAAGTTAATAATGCTGGAAATGCTTTAGAATTTACACCTTCTCCAACAACTACAACTATTAGGTGGGGAAAGAATAATAATACTGGTACATCTGACTATAATGAATTTAATAGTGGTGGTGCTGGTAAAACTTATCAACATTCTGCGAGTCAGACTGGTGGTAATCTTTGGGGTGGATCACATAGAACAACATTAAATGGTGGTGCTGGTGGTGATACTCGTCATTTCTTTGCATTAAATACGGGTGCAGTAACTACATGGACTATAGGTGTTGATTCTACTAGTACTACTACAAGTAGCGGTCCTAGACTTTGGACTTCACCTGATGGGCAGAATTGGACTATGCATACTAGTGGTGCATCAATAGGATATCCAACACCAACATATTCTGTATCTGCTGCTCAGATTTGTATTTGTAGTATGGGTCAGAGTACAGATATAACCTTTACTGTTGGAGCTACAGCGACATATAGTAGTAGTGGTGCTTTTATTACATTATCTGATACACCTACAAATTATACTTCTAGTAATAATAAGTATCTAAAAGTAAATACTGGTGCAACTGCTGTAGAATTTACAGATCCTCCTGCTAGTGGAATACCTATAGTCAATGTTAAAGACTATGGTGCAGTTCCAGGTGCTGGTGGTGTAGCAAATAGATCTGGTATTGAAGCAGCAATTAATTCATTAGCATCTACAGGAGGAATAGTTTATATTCCTACAGGAACTTATGATATAACAGGCACTATATTATTAGATCAAGGTACTTTAGGTGATGGTGGTGGTATAAGTATTGTCGGTGCAAGTCATAATTATAGAATTAGTGCTGCTGATGTTGAAGGTACTTGTTTAAGATCTATGACTAGTGTGGATGACATATTCAAAGTAAATAATGTAAGAAATGTAACCTTTGCTAATTTAGCATTTGATCATAATGATGCAGAACAAAGGACTGGTGGAAATGCTGTTCATTTTTATTCTAATACAAATACTCAACAGATTAGAATGGATAGGATTTATATCCGAAATCAATTTGGTGGTATTAAAGTAGATGGACATTCCATATCAACATTTAGAGATATAGAGATTAGAGATATAACAAATTATGGTAGTATTGGTTATGGAATGTTATTTTCTGCTTCTGCTGGTGGATCAGAAAGAGTTGATCAGATAAGATGTGAGAATGTTATTATTGATGGTGTGATTGATAGTGTAAGTCCACATCCACAGGCAATAGGGTTATGGGTCAAGGATTTTGTAAATTCAATATGGTTCCTTAATTGTGTTGTTCTTAGGTGTGATAAAGGATTCTTAATGGATGCATCTGTTCCTAGTGGAGATACAGGTAATCCTGGTTCATTCTTTAGACTAAATGATTGTGACTTTGATACAAATCAATCACATGGTATTGAAATTGCTGGTGGTAGTTTTATTTGGATTAATAACCCATATATAAGTAGTAATCTTGTTAATGGTTTAAAAGTGCAGGACACTTTTACGGGTGTTTTAAGATTGAATGCTGCAGATTGTAGAGGTAATGGTCAGCATGGAATCTATATTCGTTCTACTAATCATAGAAAGATTCATATAAGAGATGCTCAGTGCTCTCATAATTCTGCTAGTTCAACTAATAATTATGATGGACTTCATATATACGATAGTAATTCTGTTGATCAATCTGATATAATGATTGATGGTGGGCAGTATGGTGGAGATATGATGGGAACACCTGATCCTGGTAGTAATAATACAACTACTACACCTCAGAGATATGGAATTAATTTTACTAATAATACAAAATATAAAAGAATTATAGTTAATAATGTAGATTGTTCTAGTAATAGAACAGGAGCAATTCAATTTAATTCTGGTCATGGAATTGATAATATGATTCATAATGTTATAGGATTCCACGGTGGACATTCGGGGGCTCACTAATGTCAGTTAAGATCAGAAAAGATGGTAGCTGGGTAACTATAGTAGGTAATGGTCCTGCTGGTCCTGCTGGTTCAACTGGTCCTGCTGGACCAACTGGTCCTGCTGGAAATGACGGTGCTGATGGAAATGACGGTGGTCCTGGTCCAACTGGTCCAACAGGTCCAACAGGTCCAACTGGACCTACAGGTCCTACAGGTGGGTCGGGTGGTTCTGGTCCTCCAGGTCCTCCAGGAAATGACGGTTCTGATGGGGCAGATGGAAGTAATGGTCCTGCTGGTCCTGCTGGTCCACCAGGTTCTTCTGGTCCTACTGGTCCCGCAGGTCCTCCAGGTTCAGGTGGTGGTGATGGTCCGCCAGGTCCTCCTGGTCCAGCAACTCCTGGTCCACCAGGTCCAACTGGTCCTTCTGGTCCACAAGGTGTTGCTGGACTAGATGTTGGTGTATCCCCTCCAGCTGGTCCTTCTACTGCTGGTGATTTATGGTGGGAATCTGATACAGGTCATCTATATGTTTATTATAATGATGGTAATAGTAATCAGTGGGTAGCAGTTTCACAAGGTCCTTCTGGATCGCCTGGTCCTGCTGGTGCAAATCTTTTATTCCAAACAGCGAATTGGAATATACCGTTCTAAATATTAAACAAGGATTATAAAATTATGGCAGCAACAGTATACAACGGAACAATTGTTAAGGATCAAACTACTCAAACTGTAACCTTATATACTAATAGCACTAGTAAAAATGTAAGGATTGTATTTAATTGGTTGGAATCAGGATCTGGTAGCAATGCTGCATCTATGGAGTTTTATTTTGGTGAAACTAGTAGTCCTAATTGGAATAGTACACCATATGATGATACTACTTGGTTTGCTGCTTTAGGAGTTACTTATAGTATTGGTAAATATATATCACAACCAACGAATAATTCTCAAGGTGCATTTCCACTTGAAGTTATGATGAAACCAAATCATTCCATTTATGTAAAAATGCCCAGCCAAGTAAATGGAAATAGTGGCACACCTTCAGCTGCTTTAAGGTATAATTTTGTAGCGATAACGGAAGATTAATAATATGGCAGCATTCGATTTTCCAACCAGTCCATCCCTTAATGATACCCATACAGAAAATGGGGTAATTTGGAAGTGGAATGGATATGCTTGGGATCGAGTTCCAAGTAGTGGTCCGCAAGGTGCTCCAGGTCCAACTGGTCCAACTGGACCAAATGGTCCTGCAGGTCCTCCAGGTCCAACAGGTGGAGATGGTCCTCCTGGTCCAGGTGGAACTGGTCCTGCTGGTCCTCCAGGTCCTCCAGGAAATGACGGTGCTGATGGTGCTGATGGAAATGATGGTGGAACTGGTAGTCCAGGTCCTGCTGGTCCTCCAGGTCCTTCTGGAAATGATGGTGCTGATGGAAATGATGGTGGCACAGGTCCTACTGGTACTCCAGGACCTGCAGGTCCTCCAGGTCCTACAGGTCCAACTGGATCTCCTGGTGCAAGAAATTATAATATAACAAATAGTGGATCTGGTTCTTACTGTGTTGATAGTGTATGCAGTAATCCAACAATAACTTTATTAAGAGGTTTAAGTTATACTTTTACTGTAAATGCAAGTGGACATCCATTCTATATTAAAACTGCTCAAAATACTGGAACGGGTGATCAATATAATACAGGAGTAACGAATAATGGTAGTCAATCAGGAACTATAACTTGGGATGTTGCATCTGACGCACCAAATACTCTTTATTATATTTGTCAATATCATAGTGCTATGACAGGCACTATTTCTATATCAGATTTAGGTCCTGCTGGTCCTCCAGGTCCGAATGGTCCTCCAGGTCCAACTGGTCCAACTGGTCCTTCAGGTGGAACTGGATCTCCAGGTCCAACAGGTCCTCCAGGTTCTGATGGTTCTGATGGAGGAAGTGGTCCTCCAGGTCCTCCAGGTCCAACAGGTGGAGATGGTCCTCCTGGTCCAGGTGGTACAGGTCCAACTGGACCTCCAGGTCCTACAGGTGGAGATGGTCCTCCAGGTCCTGATGGTTCTGACGGTTCTAATGGAAGCGATGGTGGTCCTGGTCCTGCTGGTCCTCCAGGTCCTTCTGGTGACGATGGTGCTGCTGGTCCTCCAGGTCCAGATGGTCCTCCAGGTTCTGATGGTAATGATGGTAATAATGGACCTCCAGGTCCTCCTGGACCTCCAGGTTCTTCTGGTTCATCATCTGTTCCTTCAGGAGCTGTGATGTTATTCTATCAAGCATCTGCTCCTACTGGATGGACTCAAGTAACAAGTGGTGTAAGTAATAAGGCACTTAGAGTGGTAGATGGAACTGGTGGTGGATCTGGTGGTAGTAATTCATTTACTAGTACATTCTCAAACCAATCTTTAAGTGTTAGTGGATCTGGAAGTGCTAGTGGAACCACAGGAAGTAGTGTTTCTGGATCTACAAGTAGTGAAAATGCTGGATCTGTTAGTGTTAGTGGATCTGTTAGTGGTAATTGTAGTGGTAGTCAATACATTTACGCTAGTACCAGTCAGGTAACATTAACAACTAGTCAGATGCCATCTCACCAACACCAATATCATGCGAAAATTGGTACTTCTGGTGGTAATTATGGTTTTCTTGATCATTTAAATGCTGGTTCTTCAGGACAACCAAGTGTTAATAGTGCTGGTGGAAGTAGTGCTCACAATCACTCATTAGTTAATTACCAAATACAAGGTTCTAACTTTAGTTTCAGTGATAGTTTTAGTGCTTCTGGTTCCCCTAGTGATCACAGTCACGATATAGGCAATCACTCTCACAGTTTCAGCGATAGTAGTATTAGTGTTAGTAGTTCTGGTTCTCTTGACTTGCGTGTTCAGTATGTTGATGTTATAATATGTTCAAAGGATTAATATAATGAAACTTGAGCAGGGTAAGTTCTGCCCTTTAATCGGTAAAGATTGTATTCAAATGCAGTGTGCTTGGTTTACTCATGTTCGTGGTGTGAATCCTAATACAGGAGAGGAAACTGATGAATATGGATGTGCAGTTACTTGGTTGCCTATGATGATGATTGAAAATTCTGGACAACAGAGAGCAACTTGTGCTTCTATTGAATCCTTTAGAAATGAAACTGTGAGATCAACTATGAAAGCACAAGAAATATATCAAAGAGAATTGGAATTAAAAGCTCAAGAGAGATTACAACAATCTAAACAAATAAAGAATGTAACGGAGATAGAAGAATGAAATTAACAGTTGTTCCATCTGATAAAACAATAATTATTGATACTGAGGGGGTAGTATGTAGTAATGTTGATCTTTCTTGGATTCCTACAGATGTTCATGCGATGCATTGGGATAGTTCAACAAACAAAGGTCACGTTGAATATGAAGATGATGCTGTAGATGGAAATGGAGATAAAAAATGGGGTGATGAAATTACTGCAATAGGTATTTGGCAGCAAGCAGTAACAGATCACGCTAATGAAAAAACTGCTCAAGCAAATGCAATAGAAGCAGCAAGAGATCATTTAGCAGAAGTAAAACAATATAGAAATGCTTTATTATCTTGGTCTGATTGGACTCAAGGTAATGATTCCCCATTAAGTTCTAGTAAGAAAACTGAGTGGGCAACATATCGTCAGGCACTAAGAGATGTTCCAGCAACTATAGCAGCAGATTCTAATTTAACTGCAAAGGCGATGGCAGATGACTTTACACATTCCAGTTGGCCGACAAAACCCACATAGTATGCTATAATAATTAAACTAGATGGATAACTAGATGAATGATCTGATACAAGCAATTAAAATTCTTAATGGTGCTGATCTTAAGAAAATAAATCAATATGTTGATACTTTAGATTTTCAAGATAATACTGTATTTGGTAAACCTGGTGAGAAATGTCAAACTAATAGTGATATTAGATCTAGTACTGGGGTATCTTTAGATGATGCACATGAAATAACTAATGTTATTCATACTGCTATGAATAATGGATTGGATGAATATAAGAGAAGAGTGCAAAAGATTCATCCAAATTTTAGTTATTATCCTGTACCTGGTGCTGTGGGAACTAGATCTTGGAGAGAAGGGATACAAATATTAGATTATAAAAAAGGACAAGAATATAAGTTTCATCACGATGCAGCAACAGAACCTAGATTGGGTGAGTATCATAGAAAGATTTCTGTTATATTATATTTAAAGGAAGCAACTAAAGGTGGTGGGACTGCATTTGCACATCTATCAGTTAAACCAAAACCAGGTTATGCTCTTATATTTCCATCTAATTGGTGCTATCCTCATGCGGGTGAACCAGTAAGTGCAGGTAAGAAACGAGTTGCTGTTACTTGGTATTACGTTGAGAATATATAGATATTATGCTATACATATGATTATGAATGATGAAACTGTTCAAGACATCATAGTTGATGTCTGCAAAAGAAGAATTACTTTAATTAGTAATGAAGGTGAAACTAGATTTGTTAAGTGTGATAACACAGATCAGTTCATGGGTGTAATGGATGTTATCAAGGAACATGCTGATCCTGAAATCATTACTTACGTTCAACCAAAATTAACTACCGATAGCAAAGCTAAATAGAACATAGAAATACCAACTGGACTAGTAGTATAAAAAGATGCCACTTAATAAGTTAGAGAATTTCATAAAGAATAGTGAGGGTCGCATTCTTTATGT
>VTLG01001530.1_pt1 | contig 10936 bp, 16 predicted proteins | sample 4694571 | NCBI WGS metagenome assembly VTLG01 (sample SAMN12604809, study PRJNA352737) | marine metagenome | biome: ENVO:00000447; feature: ENVO:00000209|ENVO:00000569|ENVO:01000036; material: ENVO:00002151; isolation source: viral sequences binned using virsorter ... | reverse complement strand
ACCCATTGCTTGCACCCTTAATAAGTAACCATCTACTTCAACTTTTTTCTTGGGTGCTTCTTTAAGAGCCTTAGTTTTTCGGCGCTTTCTTTTAGGTGCCGGTGCTTCTTCCTCCAGCCCCACATCTACCCATTCTGTATCATCTGAAGTTTTAGATTTTGATTTGGGTTGAGGTTCATCCCCGTACATTTCCTCTGTCATTATAGTTTATCTTGATTCAGTAAATCAGCGCGAGTAATATCGCTATCGCCAATCAACCATTCAATCACTTCAAAGTTTTCCTTTATCAACCGAACCAACTCCAGTCTCTTAACCAGTCCATTCAACTTAGATTGAGCCTGCCCGGATGACATAAAAACAGTATCGGCATTTAAAACATCCAATCGCTTTTCCAACTCCCGCTCCAGTGCAATCACATCAACTATTTTTCTCATTTGTTTTTCCTTTCCTTATTTCAAAAATAACTTCATTATTTAAATTACCAACATCTCTATTATCATGAATTTTAATATGAAGGCTCAGTTCCTCAACCAGAGCCTGCTCAAGTTCTGATGGATGCTCTATATCTTCTATAATATAAATTCCCTCATCTTTTAGAATAGGGAAGAGATTAACAGCAGTTTGAAATTGACTTCTCCATCTATGATCCCCGTCATCAATAATAATATCAAATTTTTTTAAATTATTTTCTACATACTTTTTTAAAGAAGGTGATAAGTCTGTAGTATCAAACTGCTCTACTGTAATTTCTTTTGGGCTGCCATATCTTTTATCTTCAATATCTATACCATGTATTTTCATTTTAGAAAAATACAAATACCATAGTAACAAACTAGTTCCTTGATCTACTCCTATCTCTAAAAGACAACCTTTACTTTCTTTATAGTCTTTAAAAAGATCCTCATAAACACACTCTATATAACAATGCCCTGCATCACGGGTGGCAGAATCGGCAGTAATCCAATTTTTATCACAACTTTTTTTAATTATCTCAGTGTTTTGGTAGATATCTAATAAATTGCATGGCTCTACTTCTCCATTGAAACCAGTATACCTACCCTCATCTTCAAATAATTGTAAAACATCTTGCTCCCAAGGCACCGGCTTATAATTAACGGTTACTTTTGTTCCTGCAGCAAGCGCTCCGCTTTCTTCTCTGCTTACTTCTGAAAAATTTTTATCATTAATCCATCCATTAGCTTCGGCATGAGCGTCGATGGCAAAAGGAGCAGTAAAAGATCGAGTCGATGTTTTTATACCCTCAATATCTTTTGCCATCATTTTTTTCTTTCGTATTCTTTGCGGCAACCATCACACAAATATTTTCCTAACTTTTCTTCAAGAAGTGTCTCTTCTTTGGTGGTTCGCCCACACATTTCACAATAAAATTCTTCTTGAACGAATTGTTTAGAATTTTTTGGTTTATGGGGTGCAAAACCCCCTAATTTTCTACCCAATAACACTCATTCTCTCCATACCCTATAGGTGAATAGGTATTTACCTTCAAGCTGATTATAGAGTAAATATACCCCTATAAAAGTAGGTCTTTTAATAGGTCATGATTTTGGAGCTTCCCAAGCGCACGTTTTTCCGCTTTTTGTATCCCCATCGCCGTATATCCTGTTAAAGCGGAGATTTCCGACAAAGTTTTTGGCTCAAACCCTTCCAAACCAAACCGATAAGAAATTGTTGTCTTTTCAATTTCAGTAAGATCTGAATTTTCAATAACAAAATCAATATGCTCTTTTAATTCTTGTCTTTCTTTAATGTGCAAATCAGCAGAACTCAGAGATGACTGCAATTCAATGTTGTCGCTTCGCCCTTCCTTAGCATCGTCAGTATGCGGTTGGGTGTCCAAACTGATTTCAAATTGTGGAACCATTTTTTTGTGGGATTTAGTCTTACGCACATTTTTAGTTGTAGAACGAGCAGTCCCACTTACACTAGAAAACATATCGTCTTCATTCTTTTCCTTGATGTAGTCATTAATCTTGTTCCAAGGAATATGTACATTTCGATTTTCATAAAGGGATTTCAACACCTCGGCTTTTACCCAATGACGAGCATACGTAGATGGTTTTGTTCCCTTACCTTCTTTGTATTTTTCAATACCTTGAATTAAACCATACAACCCAGCACTTTTAAGGTCATTGTATTGCATTAAGTGTCGATAGTCTTTAATAACGTGATCAACAACCCACATATTTTCTTCGATTAATATATCTCTCTTACTCTTATTCAATAATTTTCTCCTATTGTAAAATACCAATTTGCTTTAAAGGAAGAGGTTTACCATTCTCATCTACCACCAATTCACCATTTACTGAACCACTCATATATGAGCCACCATGACCAACATTATGCCCATCATATAAAACATGAGTCACTAATTCTTCACCTACATAACGTCTTCTTGTTTTTGTTGTCACGTTTACATCTACTTTACGTTTACCCATGATTTCCTTTCTTTTTAAAATGGCTGGCATCCACGGACTCGAACCGCGATCTTTCGGTTTAACAGACCGATGCTTGGCCAATTAAGCTAGATGCCATCCTTTTTTCATATGGTGAGGGTGAGAGGATTCAAACCTCTGACCTACGGCTTAGAAGGCCGTTGCTCTATTCGCTGAGCTACACCCCCAAAAACCTTATTCTACATATTTAACGACCATCCATATTGAAAAACAAAATCCCTTGCTGCATCTTCACATTCTTTTTTTCGCATTGACGATCTAACACATAGCTCTTTCTGCGCTCCTTTAATACCATAAAGATATTCACTCAACCACTTAGTGAAATTATCTTCGATTTCTTGACTCCACTCATAATCTTGAAACCAATTATCTTTATTAAAATCCACATCCCAATAATTAACTTCAACATATCTACACATATTAGCCAATATAACATTCAAGTGACTATCTTGTTTTTGCTTATTCATAGATTATTCACGGCAAAACCTATCACTTCCCATCTTGCCAACTTCTTTTTCAACTTCAGCAACTTCATCCATTAACTCTGCTTCTGCTTCCTTATTGCTCTTTAAAACTTTTTCAAACTCTTCAAACAACATCTTACTTTTTCTTTCGTGTAACGCTTGAATACCAATAATCAGATTCATCAATTGATCTTTAAAATCTATGGAATCAACCTCAGCATCATCCATAAAATGCAAGACGATATCCAAGTCATCAGCTGTATTCCACACCTTCATAATTTTATCTTCTAAGTCATGGACTATCATTAAAACCCTTTCTTCCATAAAGGCTTTCTATCGCCTTTATTAATAAGAAACATATGTAATATAAACCAACCTATAAATAAAATAGTTAAGATAATTATTTTATACATCTTAATATAACACTTTCCTTATTGTTTGTCAAGCCCTTATATTCTAATTCTTCTTCACTCATTTGAACAATCGCTTTGGCAATTGCTGCTCGTTGGTTTTTTTCTAATGTCTTTATATCTGCCACATAAGTGCGAATCAAAAACAAGACACCATGTACTTCCGGAAACCCCTGCAGTATTTGTCGCTCCACTCTTACAAACAAACTATCCCTATCAAAATTCTTTCCAATATTTTTGCTTGGATGTTGATTGAGAATAGGTGTATCCGTAATAGTCCAATTATATCTAAGGAATGGACCTTTAAACAAACTTGCTTTCCAAATATGTTCATAAGCAGTTTTATCCATACCAGGCACATCGGCATGAATTTCGCCCATACTCATTCCCATCTTTTCTTCAGGACTCCACCAAGATGGTAGGCAGACATGACTAGCTATCAACTCATCATTACGCATGATGCAAACATCTTCTTGTATCTGTGAGCAAATAGCATCGAACAAATTCTTATAAACAGGATTGGGATATGCACAACCCGTGCATCTTTTAGAGCATTCGCACATCGGACTTTTAATTACTTGGGCGTTATTTAAATCTTCGTCTACCCAAATTGATTCACCCGTAAAGTCATTATGAAAAACATAAAATTCATCTTTATTTTCAAAATGAAATTGCTCATAATTTTTGGACAATTCTTCTGCCATCCAAAATATAATAGTCTTCATTACAAAACGATGTGTCGTATCATACTCCTGTCGATGTAAACCTTTTGAAGCAGTTTGCTCGATATAATATTTATCTATATCTTCACGACGAGCATCCATCTTTTCATTTCTATAATCTGGATACCACTCATCTATTATAAAATGAGGCTCATCTTCTAACTTCTTTAAACCAGGCTTAACACTATACTCTGTAGGGAGATAGGGTAGACTAGTCATTAGCAATTCGCTCTCTGGATTTCTTACAATAGTCAACACTCATCTCAAACCCAATGTAGTTTCTCTCTAACCGCTTTGCTGCTAAGCAGGTTGTGCCCATTCCACTAAAAGGATCGAATACTACATCGTCTTTATAAGTTAACATCTCAATACAACGCCGTGGTAATTCAACAGGAAACATAGCACCTAACCCTATCTTCTTTTGCCTAGTCTCTGGTGCAAATGCCCACATACCCCATGCGTTTGTAATAAAATCTCTTTTCTCAACGGTAATCTTATCTCTATCACCCTTTTTCTTTTTGGTGTCCTTAGCAAATATCAAGATAAACTCAAAAGGTGACGGAAAACTTGGTGAAGACGGTGACATATAGCTACCCCATGCCGTTCTATTACCTGTAGTATTCTTATTCCAAATAATAGTAGACATCATTAGGTAATCTAATTCCTTAGTCATAAACTGAATAATATCACTATGAGTAGGAACAGACCCATTCTTTCCATCACCAATGTTTAAACATATGCGACCACCACTTACAAGTTTTGGTTTTATATTACCAAAGATAGAATGCAACCAATCTATATAATCGTGATGTGATTTATTATCTTGATATAGATCATAGGGACTTTTATGATGCGCATTATACCCTAAATCTACATTATAAGGCGGCGATGTTACTACCAAGTCTACAGAATCGTTATCCAAATCTTGAATCAACTGTTCAGAATCACCACAGGTTATTTCATTTAGAAATCTTTTATTCACTAGATGTATCCTCATTGATAATATTTACAGGAGTGCCAAGTTCTTTAGCATGTTTAATGGTATTTTCTGTGCCACCCTTTCGGTCAGATGCTACAAAAGCATACACTACATCACAATACTCAGCAATTTGCCGATTGCGTGCATAATAGGCTTTAGTATACTCCCACTTAGGACTGCCGTTAGGCGGTAATTCTGGAAGAAACTCAACTACCTTTAACCCACGTTTTCGTGCAGACTGCGTTGCCCAAGTATCAACACCACGGGCACCACCAGAGACAACAGTAGTATCTGCCGCCAGAGTATTTACTAAACCTTCTATATCCTCTCTATTTTTCCATCGTCGGCTACCAACAATTCCTATATTCATTAGAAATAACTTTCATATAGTCTTAAGGTTTTATTGATGGATGCAATCTCTGCATCAAACTCTATCGCTACTCCATTATTATCAACATCCTTATACTCTTTCCAATTGTCTTTCTTATATTGCACATAACAATTATCACTTTTAAAATACTTCATGCGCAAACTATCACACTGTTGTGCATGTTGTAACTCATGCGACAATAAGAAAAACAAATATATATAAGAATAATCGCGAGGGTCAAAATCAAAATACTTAGACAGGTGCCACGTAACAGTATCCTTGTTACTCTGTTTTCTGTTGTGAAATGCATTATGCAAAAACTGATGTGACAAACAGATACGATGATATAGGTCACCATTCTTTTTAATCTCAGAAATGAACTGTGGTGTCCAAGATGAAGGATATCTTTTTAAGTCAGTTATCCAATCTCTGCGATGATGACCATGACTAACTACAAGATTTTTATCAATATGAATATAAATAGGTTTCTTGATCTGCGCAAATCGTCTAATGATGGCATTCTTCAAAAGACCTTCATCTATTTTAAACTCAGGGTATTCAGATATATTAGTAACTATCTTCATAGAAGTTTAGCCAAAGTTTGAGGAAGAAGAACAATTATAAAATAGGATACAATAACCACCAACATTATTATCATCCATTTAGGAAAATCATCATTAGGGTGTCTCATCGAAGTGTCAAATTTGTCTTTCCCCTAAAGGGATACAAAGGACAGTTAACGGAGGTGCAATCTTTAGGGTGGACTTCACCATAACCCATACATTCTGTACAGAATGCCTTAATAGCTATTGAACGAGTCATATCTATTTCTTTCAATTTGCCATTCTTTCGTCTAACCTTATGTTTTACGCCCATAGGTTTACATAATATCTCCTGTTAAAATGTAAAATTTAACATACTATAATATACGAAATAATCGGGGTCTTGTCAAGGCTTTTTTTGATGTCGTAAGTGGTTGTTTTTATTGAGGTTAAGTGATGTCTAATTTAACACCTAACTCTTTTACTGTGTTTAAAGTTATCGAGACGCCTGGTCGGGGGTCTTTAGAGGCAGGTAATTTAGGGTATTTTTTACGCAATTTTTCTATCATGATAGGAAGCAAATCGCTACTTTCAACACGCCACGCTGATACTATCTGACCTCTTTCAAATATAGCGAAGTAATTACCCCCTTTTATTTCGTTCATATGTTCACACAGCCATTCTTTTTGCTCCTTCCACGTAGGGCAATAACTCATTCCATTAAAATTCCAAGTATGGCTTTTTAGCTCACCGGTGTCAAGATACCCTTTTAAAGTAGTGGACTTATATTCAGCCACATCTCCATACGTATCCAAAGCGTCTGGGCCACCACCCATTTTTCCTACAGTATGGCCTAACCTATGTGCTAAATAACATTCCTTACCTCGCGCATAGTTAGAAAGATCTCCCCACTCTAAATCATCAAATAACTCTTGGGCTTTAACTAAATGATAAATAGCTTGTTCTTCTTTTGTTTTACTCATCACCAACCTTTTGGAAAATTAAAAAATATGAGTGATTCTTTCTTGCATGCTTCTGACCAAATTTATCTTTAGGGTGCGCTCTTCTTTTAGCCTGCATGAATACTACAATATCTTCGCAAAAGAAACCCCTTTCAACCGCAAAATTTATTATGTCAACGTGCGTAAGGCATTGTTTATGCCAACACACCATATCTTGACATTTAACTATTAAAAATCCGTCTTTATTTAAAAGTCTATAAGCCTCTACAATACCATCATAATAATCTTGAATTACTCTAGCATACCATTTAAGTTTACCAAACTTTCTTTTAATTCCATACCTATCATTAAAATCCTCACTAATGCCTGAATATTGAGCAGGCATGTAAGGTGGATCTAATACAACAGCATTAACTGAATTATCTATAAGAGGAAAGTTTCTATAATCCGAAACAATGTCAATACCTTTTTTTAAAGAATTAATATCATTTTTTATAACTACATATTTTTCTTTATCAATTGTTTTCCAAAAGACGCCGCGGCCATATGTAAAATCAACAATTGTATCATTCTCATTAAGATAAAGATTAGTTATTTTTTCAAAAACAGGTGCATTAGAACTTTCAGAATGACAACTCATCAACAAATCGGGCATTTAATCTCCTTAACCAAAAATTAACTACCTATAATATACACATTTTCTATAAGTTTGTCAAGGCTTTTTTTACTTGGGCAATAAAAAAATATTTCCATTCGCATATCGGTAAGGTTTGTCAAATTCTTGGTCCCACACAGCCATATCAGTGGCGGTGTATTCCCACAATTTTTCTTCTCTCTTAATATAACCAAACCAGTCATATCTGTCAAGGTTGTCTTTTACATAGGTGTCTAACTCGTTATGATAGCGAGCACCCCACGTAACGAAAAAGGAGTTTGATTCGTTAGTGATTTTGTCCAAAATACGAATTGCTTTTTGATCATCAATATCGGGGTTATCATAATCTGTTTTGCCTATGTGTTCTATAGTAGAAAGACATAAAACATCGCGACCAGTGAAGTCACAAGTTTCTGCGTCTACTTTTTGCACATCGCCGGCCGGGTGGTCATCAGCAAACAAATCAATAATAGGGTGTTCACAATATCCATAATGAGGCATTACTGCACCAACCTCTGTAAGACTATCATGACCTACTGCGTCCATATAACGCATACCTAATGCAAGTTCAATGCATCTTTCATTAATCATGGTAGTGTTTACAGGATCATCAATGTACTCGTCAAGCGTTAGTTCCTTCTGTATCATTAACCATTATCCTTGTTTTGAGGTTTTCTCCACTTATTCTTACTACTGGAATTTCTTTTTCATTGCGATATGTCGTAGCCGCATATGCATAATCCTTCTTCATTAGCTTTATATTAATGCCTTCTACCTTAAAACTAAACTTTCCATATTTCCATACGAGAGAATTATCATCTTCTCTTTTTATGTTTTCTCTTTCACCAGGCCATCTTACAATTTTCTTATTGGACTCAGTAATGGTGATAGAATCGCCCTCTATTTTTAACGCTCGTGCAGAAGGTGAATCTTCAGGTGTTAATTTCCTATGCCTCCAGATCCACCACCAATCCCATTTACTTTCAGTAAAGAAATGATTTCTTGGTCTACGCCATTTTAGGGGTTTCTTCATTACGTGCTTGTAGGATGGCATACCACTACCTTTTACTAACCAATCATTTTCATGTGCGATTAAAATTTCATTACCATGAGGGTGTTGATGTAAAGCAAACCCATTGACACGATGGTTTTGTATAGTGAGCCACGATCCTTGTCGATTAATCGTCATGTCATCATACTTAAACATGCCTTTTTCATCTAGAGGTTCAACCTTCTCATGCCAGCCATCTCCAATAACGGCCATCACTCCATCTGTATCAGAAATTAATTGTTGCCATCTTTTTACTTTTGCTACATTCTCTTTTATACTTTCATAGCTTTCTTTAAGTGCCGAGGCATCAGCTTGCTTTCCATACCAATTCTCAAATAAACCTTCTACTCTATCAAAACAATCTGTAACATACTTAGAGTAATGCCCACCTTCAGTGAAAGCGCCATCTTTTGTAACCGCCTTTAAAGCTCTATCTAAAGTTAAGATATTCTTTTCATTTGTTTTATTTAATATAGCATCTAAAGCACATTGACCTACATAATGAGAAATACTTTTATTAGAGCAAAGAGGCATTGTAGAATATAGTTGACTATATCCCTTAGCATAATCTTCTATACTTTTCCAAAAAGTATGGTAATCACCCATTTCATAAACTTGACATGAAATTTCCATAGCTAATCTATGATGCCAAATAGCATTCCAATGGATTCTCCAAAATATATATTTTCTTGGAAGCCATTGAGTAAAGGGCGATAACTTACCAACATTTGTTCGTTTTTTAGATAAGTCGTGATAAGCTTCACCAACCTCTGCTGTTGATTTTGCCATTAGTTTTCTCCAATAAAAAAAGGGCAGCGGCCCGAAAGCCGCTACCCTTCTATGTAAGGTTATTACCTTATCTTTTCCCCGCTATTCTCTCTAGTTAGAAGACGGAGCGCCGATTACATTAAGATCAACAACGTTAATCTTACCATAGTATTCGGGACGTACCATTTGTTCGGCGTAACGGGTCATCGCGCCCTTGCGAGGCGTAAAGTCGTTAGGCTCAAAAATAGTCGGTGTAAACACCAGCGGTACGTACGGTGCGTAGACGAAACCTGCATCGAGGAAGCCTGCGCCCTTATAACCCACAAGAATATTGTTCACAGGAAAATAAGGATCTTTATAGACTGTGAATCTATTGGTGAGAGTACCAATCTTTTCAACACCGAGCGAATACTGAACCTCAGTAGGATCAAAGGTCGCGTTCGGTTTGAAGTAAGCGATGGCCTCAATAATAGTGGCAACATCGGGAGAGGTGACAAGCCAATTGGCTCCACTTCTCAAGTTACGCTTGTGGATTTCATTAGAAACAGTAATAATTGTTTCCGCGAGAGTCTGATACCAATCCTGTTGAGTGCCGGTAAAACCAACATTCGTGGAATAACCACCAGGAGAAGCAACAGTAGTAATTTGATCACCCGAAGCGGTGACATAACGACCAACACTACGCGACCATGCGGCCTTAACAGCAGCACCACTCAGAAGTTCCGAAAGAATCTCACGGTCAACTTCTGTCGCAATAATGTCAGAAAGAATAGTTGTAAGTTCAACTTCAGCATCAATAGCATGATAAGCGTTGATGTCCTGGGCCAACTCAGGTGTCCAAGTAGCCTTGAGCTTACGAGTATTAGCCATCACAGGTACACTAGATACTGCAATGTTAATCTCAGGAATCGCACTAGTCGATTCAAAATCACCCAACTGATTATCCGAAGGATTGTCAGTAAGATTCGTGCGGGCTGGACCGACCAAAACAGCAGCGGTCATTGAACCATCATTGGTCCAATTCTTGTCCGGACCCCAAGGAGAAGCGGTTCCACACTTGTTAGAATAAATTTGAATCTTCGCGGCGGTAAGAACCGTCAGCGTCGGATCAGTATGTGGAAACCACTGAGTACCCGAAAGAGATTCAATAGCACGAAGACCACGGAAAGTTTCACCCTTATTACCTGCATACTCAGCTTCACCCGAAGTAGCGATACGAATTTCCATCAAAGCACCAAGATCAGTAGCCGCCGAGCTAGACAGTGTAAAGTCATAACCCGAAACAGTTACATTACCCAGAATTTCCGAAGTCGTAGTAACGCCGGAGAAGGTAGGAGCAGCATTCGTAAGAATGAAGTTTCTACGCGAGTAGCCAATACCGGCGAAGTTATAAAAACCACCCGAAGCCGATTGAGCACCAACACCCGACAACTGCTTGTTGCGATTCGGGCCAGCATCAGTAAGGTTACCATAAACACTACCACCAGCGGTACCACCACTCTTACTACGATCATACTTAAAGTCAAGGAAGAACAACAG
>VTLG01013798.1_pt1 | contig 10937 bp, 21 predicted proteins | sample 4694571 | NCBI WGS metagenome assembly VTLG01 (sample SAMN12604809, study PRJNA352737) | marine metagenome | biome: ENVO:00000447; feature: ENVO:00000209|ENVO:00000569|ENVO:01000036; material: ENVO:00002151; isolation source: viral sequences binned using virsorter ... | reverse complement strand
GTTCTTCAGTATCCGTTAAAAAAGAATATAGATGTACTCTTCCGAAAGATGATTCGAAAAGAGAACAATGCTATAAATGGCTTCGAGACAACCAGTTAGGAGATATTATTAAAAATAATGTTTCTGTAACTTTTGGTCGTGGAGAAGATGACAAGGCGAAGCAATTGCTAGACCTTGCGGTAGCTAATGGTTTTGATCCACAGCAGAAATCTGATGTGTCTTGGAATACATTAACTGCCCTATTCAGGGAGCGTATTGAGTCCGGGCTTGATATGCCCTCTGAAGTCTTTAGTACTTGGATTAAAGACAAAACTAAAATAACCCGGAAATAATGGAGGATGAATAATGGCTAATGGTAAAAACATAACAGCTAAATCAAACGGATCAGTTTCGTTATTCGGAAATGATCTCTCCAAAGGTTTTGAGAATATGACGCAGGATGATCTTGCGTTACCATTCATCAGAATCCTAGGACAGCTATCACCGCAAGTAACACAAGGTGATGCAAAGTATATAGAGATTGCCAAACCTGGTATGATCTATAATACTGTTACCAACGACTTGTTCGATGGTAAGAAAGGTATCAAGGTTATTCCTTGCTACTACAAAAAAGATTATCCTGAATGGTCGGATAGAGGGGATGGTCCTGGTGCTCCAGTGGCTTCTCACTTACCGAACAGTCCGGTGATCGCAACAGGTAAAAGAGAAGGTTCTAAAATTAGATTACCAAATGGTAACTACTTGGAAGAAACTGCTTATTACTATGTAATGGTTGAGTCTATAACAGGATCTTATACTCCTGCGTTGATTACGATGAAATCAACTCAACTAAACGTTAGTAAGAAATGGAATTCTATGATGAAGACCATTCAAATGCCTGATGGAAAGGGAGGATTTGCAATTCCTCCTATGCACGGGGTTGTTTACACTCTATCATCTACACTACAAAAGAACGATAAAGGTTCTTGGTATGGATGGGTTGTAACAATGGATCGAATTTTAGATCAAGCTGATAAAACTTTGTACTTAAGTGCAAAGAATTTTAGAGGCGATGTATCTAAAGGTAATGTGCAAACAAAGGCTGATGTAGAAGAAAAATCTAGTACGGCAACACCGTATTAAATTGGGAAAGGGGCCCTTCGGGGCCCTTTACTTTTAGAAGGAAGAAATGTATATGGAGAAGTTTAAAAAAATATTCAGCGGATTAACAATAGCATATGGACAGTATCAAAAAGGTGATAGAGGCACCAACGGAAAACTTAAAGGTAAAGCTTTTATCGTCCGTAAAAATGTTACTGACAAGCTCTGGGAAGATCATCTCGCCGGTAATCCACCAGCTTTGGGAATTATTCCAATTCGAGAAGATAATACGTGTTGTTGGGGCTGTATTGATATTGATGTTTATAATCTTAAACATCATTCTCTTGTTCAGACTATTCGGAATTTAAAACTTCCTCTTATTGTATGCCGTTCTAAATCAGGCGGTGCTCACGTATTTTTATTTACAAAAGAATTTATTCCTGCATCTTTAATGCAGAACACTTTAAAAAAAATTTCAAAAACTTTAGGTTATGAAGGTTGTGAAATCTTCCCTAAACAAACAGAAATACTTGTGGAACGTGGGGACACAGGTAATTTCTTAAACTTACCCTACTTTAATGGAATGGAAGGACTACGATATGCTTTCAACGATAATGGCTCCGCTAGTACACTTGAGGAATTTTATCAGCTCTATGAAATTTACTCTTGCAGAATGGAAGAGGTGGAGAAAATTGAAGTCGAAGAGAAAAAAATAGAAGAAGCGTTCCCTCTAGGACCTCCTTGTCTAAATCAATTGGCCAAGGAAGGTTTTGGGGAAGGAGCAAGAAACAATGCATTATTTAATATAGCTGTTTATTATAAACAAGCAAAACCCGATTCTTGGCAAGATGATTTAGTAAAAGCTAACCAACAATATATGAATCCTCCTTTAAGTAATGGGGAAGTTCAACAATTAATTAAATCAGTAAGTCGTAAAGGATACGATAAGTACAGATGTAAAGACGCACCTATTAACGCGGTCTGTCAATCACGACTCTGTAGAACAAAACGATTTGGTGTTGGATTTGGTGAAGAACAAATGCCGATGTTAGGTAATCTAACAAAATACACATCAACGCCACCACAATGGTTTTTAGATGTGGGTGAATCGCGGATCGAATTAAAAACAGAACAACTTTATAGTTCACCTTTATTTGCTTTAGCGTGTTTAGATCAAGCAAACTTAGTAGTACCCGTTCCAAAACCAAAAGATTGGAAAGAATTATTTTTAAAACCTTTGATGCAAAATTTACAAGAAATAGAACCACTTAAATCTTTAGATCCAACAAATGAATTAACAGCTTTACTTCAAGACTGGACAACGAATAGACAATCAGCAAGAACAATGGATGACATCTTTAATAAACTTCCATTTACAGATGATAAAAGAGAATTCACTTATTTTAGAATGGAGGACTTTTATAATTTTTGTAAAAGAAATCATTGGGATATGGATAAAGTTAAGACAGGAAACTTATTAAAAAGATTAGAAGATATATTTGTAGAAGAGGAAAGAGTTAGAGTGAAGAATCAACAACCAAGATTAATTAAAATTAAAGCAATGAAAAAAATAGAAGCAAGTGTTTCTAAAACTCAATATCAAGAGGAAGATTTTTAATGCACCCTTATGCTGAAAGTAGAAAACGAGCTCGAAAAAGATGGAGACAAAGCCCCAAAGGAAAACTTTGGGATTATAATTATAGCCAACGACCTTATGTTAAAGCTAAACGCAAAGAAAAATATATACAACAATTAATTAAAGAGGCTAATGAAAACAATAATATTAGGACCACCGGGTACAGGTAAGACTACTACTTTATTAAATTTGGTTGATGAATTTATTAAAGATGGAGTAAGACCTAAACAAATTGGATACTTTTCTTTTACCAAGAAAGCAGCTAATGAAGCTGCCAATAGAGCTGCGGATAAATTTAATTTAGATAAAGAAACTGATTTAGAAAATTTTAGAACCTTACACTCTTTTGCATTTCATAAACTAGGAATGGTTAAAGAAAAAATGATGCAGCCGGAAGATTACAGAGAGTTTGGAGAAAAATGTGGAATACCTATTAAGACAGCAAAATTTTCTACCGATGATGGTACTTTTAATTCTGATAATGAATACTTAACAATTATCAATACAGCACGAGTTAAACGTATGGATCTATTAGAGTATTATGATTCAAGACAAAACATATTAGATATTGAGAGAAGCACTTTATATTTATTATCCGAGGAACTTAAAAAATTTAAAAAAGAAAAAGGCTTAAAAGATTTTACAGATCTTTTAGAAGATTTTATTGACAAAGATATCCAACCTACATTTGAAGTATTATTCATTGATGAAGCACAAGACTTATCTAAAATTCAATGGGAAATGGTAAGAGTTTTATGGTCCAACGCTAAAAAAACTTACATCGCAGGTGATGACGATCAAGCCATCTTTAAATGGGCTGGTGCTGATGTCGACCATTTTATTGCATTAAAAGAAGAAGTTGATGATATAAAAACGTTAAATCAATCCTATAGAATTCCAGGAGGACCCATTCACAAACTCTCGCAAAAAATTATTGGAAAAGTTCAAAATCGATTTAATAAAGAATATAAACCTAGATCTGAAGCTGGGATTTTAAAACGATATTCGGACATTACTCAAGTCGATATGTCGCAAGGAAATTGGTTAATCTTATCCTCAGCCAATCATTTCTTAGAAGATGCTAAAGATTTATGTGAGATTCAAGGATGGTATTATCAGTATAGAGGAATCAATTCTGTTCCATTAAAATTATTATTAGCTTTAAATAATTGGGAAGCGTGGCGTAAAGGAGCTTATTTAAATCATTTAGAAATAAGAAACATCTATGAATATTTAGGATCCAATGTCTTACCTGGATTTAAAAAAGGTAAAACATTACAGTCTGAAGACAAATATACTTTAAAAGAGTGTCAAGAAAAACACGGCTTAACGACCGATAAAGTATGGTATGAAGCCTTTGAAGGTTTAGATACCATTACAGAAAACTACATTCGTAATATGAGGGCGAATGGAGAAAAGATAAATAAAAATCCTCGTATCATTATGTCAACAATACACGGAGCGAAAGGAGGAGAAGCCGATAAAGTCTTGCTTATGCAGGATCTGACTAATGCAGCATTAGAAACGTTTAGTCACGATCCGGATGAATTACATCGATTATTTTATACCGGAGCGACGAGAGCGAAGCGTGAATTGCACGTCTTAGATCCAAAAGATTTTGATCGAGCTTATATATTATGAAAAAATGGTTAGAAAAATTTGAAATGTGGAGTCTAATTTATAGAACAGAACTTGTATTATTTAGTCTTGGATTTATATCAGGATTTATAATTGGAATAATTCTTGTATGAGTGTGTGGGATAAACAAATCGGTGGAAAACATTATCAGAAATTTTCCATTCAGCCAAGTAAATTTGTTGTAGAGAATAAATTGCTTTTTCCTGAGGGATGCGCTATAAAATACATATGTCGTCATCCCTTTAAAGGAAAAAAAGAAGATTTACTTAAAGCTATTCACTTTATAGAGATGATAATTGAACGAGATTACTCAGAAGGTAAAGAAAAACCAAAACCCAATTACTGGGGAATCTTAGGTAGAACAACTAACAAGGAGAACGTGTGAGAACGATTCAAACCCCTTTATTCACTCCAGAAACTGAGTGGGTAATGCCAGAAGAAATAAAAAATTTAAAAGGTGCAAAAGAAATTGCAATTGATTTAGAAACCTATGATCCAGATTTAAAAGAATTAGGATCTGGAAATGTAATTGGTAAAGGACACATTGCTGGTGTTGCAGTCGCCGTAGAAGGATGGTCAGGATATTATCCTATTCAACACGAGCAAGGTGGGAATATGGATAAAACTTTAATTCTCAATTGGTTAAAAGATTTACTTAAACAAGAAAACACTACTTTTATTTTTCATAATGCAATGTATGACGTGTGTTGGTTAAGAGCGTATGGCCTTGATATTAAAGGTAAAATTGCAGATACAATGATTGCCGCCTCTTTAATTGATGAGAATAGATTATCTTATAGATTAGATACATTATCTAAACATTATGTTGGTTTAGGGAAAGATGAAAAGATTCTAACTGAAGCAGCTAAAGATTATGGCATTGATGCCAAAAAAGATTTATGGCGATTACCTGCTATGTATGTGGGTCAGTATGCAGAACGAGATGCAGAATCCACTTTAAAACTCTGGCAAAAGTTACACCGAGAATTACATAATCAAGAACTAATAGATATTTTTAGATTAGAAACAAAATTATTTCCTTGTTTAATTGATATGCGGTTTAAGGGAGTAAGAGTTGATTTAGAAAAAGCCAGTAAAATTAAAAAAGATTTAATTCGAAGAGAGAATAAAATTTTAAAAAGAATGAAAGACCTTACTAGTATTGACATAGAGATTATGGCAGCCCGAAGTATCGCTAAAGCTTTTGATAAACTAAAACTTCCATATGATAGAACAGAAAAAACAGGTGCTCCCAGTTTTACTAAAAACTTTTTACAAAATCATCCCCACGAATTAGGGAGAGCGATAGCTGAAGCCAGAGAATTAAACAAAGCTCATAGTACATTTATCGATTCAATTACTAAACACGCACACAAAGGTCGAATTCACGCAGACATAAATCAAATTAGATCCGACCAGGGTGGTACTGTGACAGGAAGATTCTCAATGAGTAATCCTAACTTACAACAAATACCAGCAAGACATCCAGAACTAGGACCAATGATAAGATCAATATTTATTCCTGAAAAAAATTGTCAATGGGGGTCATTTGACTACTCACAACAAGAACCTAGGATTTTAGTACATTACGCAAAACTGCAGAATTTACCAGGAGTGCACGAAATTGCAGAGGCATACAAGGCCGGAGACGCTGATTTCCATCAAGTCGTGGCCGATATGGCAGGCATAAAAAGAAAGCAAGCCAAGACGATTAATTTAGGTCTTATGTATGGAATGGGTAAAAATAAATTGATGGCTGAACTAGGGTTGATGAAAGAATCTGCTGAAAAATTAATTAAACAATATCATTTAAGAGCGCCCTTCGTTAAACAGTTAATGGATAATGTATCGCGGAAAGCAAATGACAGAGGAAAAATTAGAACTTTGCTGGGACGAGCGTGTCATTTTGATTTATGGCAACCAATGCAATTTGGAGTCTTTAAACCTTTACCTTTAGAACAAGCACGGAAAGAATATGATGAACCTTTAAAACGGGCATTTACGTACAAGGCTTTAAATAAATTAATTCAAGGATCTGCTGCAGATATGACCAAAAAATCTATGGTATGTTTATATGAAAATGGTATAATACCACACATTAAGATTCACGATGAGGTAGATATTTCTGTGGAATCTGATAAAAAGGCAGAAGAAATAGTTGAAATAATGGAATCTGCAGTTGAATTACAGGTCCCAAATAAAGTAGACTATGAAGCAGGTGCTAATTGGGGAGAGATTAAATAGGAGATTATAATGGAAAATATTATAAACCAAGTTAAGCACATCTGGACCGACCATAAAAAATGGGTTATCGGTGCAGCAGTCATTATTTTAATTGCAATCGTAGCAATATAATTTACAATCAGTTTAAATTATGGACAAAGTTTGTAAAAACTGTGGTCATTCCTGTCATTGTATGACAGGAGATCACACTGATTGTAAGTGCGTTAACTGTGATTGTAAAAAAGGCAGATCGGAAGATGAGTCTTATGAAAGCCGAAAGCAAGCAGCTGATGCAATTAATGATAAATATGGGGTAGTAGTTGATGACACTAATGAATGTGAATGGTGTCAGTGATTAATACAATAATTACAGCCCTACTCATTGAGGTAATGGAAAATGAGATACAACAGTTTAAGGGCTTTAAAGTTTTTAAGGGCACGAAAACAAGCCCGAATAAGAATGGTAAGAACGGAAAGATGGGTTCGCTATATCACTATATTTCTGTTTGTTTGCCTATTACTCGCGGTTGGGGGACCAGCTCACGGGTGAGCCGTGCGTAATTTCCCCTACGACATCCAAATGACTGGAATGTTTGTCTTTATTACGTTATACTTAGTTATGGAGATTATATTTTAATGAGAGCACAAGATGAGATCATTAAGGATATTAAGACTGTTCTGGAAGAGAAAGTTGCCCCGTCCGTTGCGGCACATAATGGTAGTATTGGTTTTATTAGCTTTACCAGTGACACTGGCGTGGCTACTTTAAAATTATCCGGTAGCTGTTCGGGCTGTGCTATGTCAAAGATAACTTTACAGCGTGGAGTCGAGCAGACTTTGAAACATTATGTTCCTGAAGTTCAATCTATTGTGGGTCAGGACGATGAAGAAGCAGCTGACCAAGGTTATAAACCTTATATTCCTAGGGATACAGAACCTGACTGGGAAAAATTAGTAAGACATAAATATGACTGATAAATTAATGACATTATTAGTAGGCGTACTATTAGCTCTCGGAGGCTGGAGTCTTTCTCGTACATTTGAACTCTCTACAATTCAAGCAGTCCACGAAGATAAAGTACACACTCTTCAAGCTCAAGTTTTAAAACTAGAAGAGCAAATGGATAAGATGATGGATTCAGATGAAGAAATAATGGACCAGCATAAAAAATTATTTAATATATTAGAACGAGGAGATACTCCTTCAGGGAGTTATAATTACTAATGGGTAAACCTCTCAAAATTTCGGAAGAAGCCGCAGTTCAGATGCCGATGAAAACGGTAGCCTCTTTGATCGCGATGGTCGCGATCGGGACCTGGGCTTATTTCGGTATCATTGAGACTCAAAACAAAATTTCTACAACACTAGAGCTGATGGAAAAAGATTTAACTGAGAATACAGAGTTTAGAATCAAATGGCCGCGGGGTCAACTTGGTTCGCTTCCCGCAGATAGCGAACAATTTATGATGATCGAGGATTTATACAAAACTACAGATAAGTTAAATAAACATATCGAATCTATGGCATTGAATCGAGTGAACATTGAGTTTTTAAGAAAACAAATGGACAAAGTATTAATGGATATTGAAAAGCTTAAAGATGCTAATAGAGAAATACACTATAAGAATGGAACACAATAATGGTTGAGACAGTAATCGCATTATTAATGTTTGTAAACGGAGAAATTAAGGAACACCGTATTCAGCCGTCGATGGGAATTTGTTTGCGCGGAAAGCGCGAAGCGGAACGCCAGTACAGTGAAACCGTATCTTATAAATGTATTAAATCTAAAGCTGAGACTGAGATTTACTTAGGTGAAAAGCATATTACTAAGATAATCCTTGAATAAAAAACACTACCATTTTTTTTTAAAGAAAAACCGGAGAAAAAATAATCCCATAGCCAGGGTACTAAATATCTTTACTCCAAAGACAATACCTAATAAAAAGAAGTATAATAGAAAAAAATTTATTAATCTGAAAGATTCGGAATGGATTTAGGAAAAGGAAAATTATTTCAAACAGAGATCGTTACAGGTAAATGCCCTGAATGTATCTGTAATACTATTCTTATAGGATTTGGAAATACGTTTTATCGTTGTACCAATTGTGGGAGTGATCTAGAGCAAAAAGTCAATGGCCATATTAAGTATATGCCAATTAAAGACAAGAATACTCGAATGAATTTACGAGTAGATAATTGGGATGACGATGGCCAAAAAACCTAAATTCGGAATCAATACATACGTTAAACGCAGCAAGCCTAAAATTGGACGGCACAAAAAGCGTATGAATAAATCAGAAAAACGCAGCTATAAAAAATCGCGAGGCCAGGGGAAATGACCAAGATTATTACCTTAAGTATTATTATTTGTTCCGCTTTATATGGAAACTGTCAACAACCCTACACTAAAAATGTAGAGTTTAACACGTGGGCCGAGTGTATGTATGCAGGCACGAATGACACCTTAATGCTTTATAGCACAATGGGTGATGATTATATCAATACTAATAAAATTTTTGTAAAGTTTATGTGCGCTGAACAAATGAAAACAGAGGAAACACCCACATAATGTATAAAATTTTAATACTAGCTTATCTCATTGGGAGTGATCCAGTCATAACACAACAAAATTTTGAAATGCAAGGTTGGTATAGAACAATGGCAGAGTGCCAAGCGAATCTATTAAAACAACATCCCGATAAAACCTATGAAGTGATGCGTGAATTCGTTGAAGACAATAACTTTAAATGGGATTGGTTAGTCGCAGGTTGTACCAATGAAGAAACGGGAGAAAAATTTATGGTTTTTCCTACCTATCCTAAAGGTAAACCCGATGAATTAGAGGGTCTAGAATTCGATTTAAAAGATATATTAATTTAAGTGTGACATTTATGTCACATAAGTGTCCGCCGTGAGCGTTGAGAGCTCACGGCAAACAAAGGTGTGAGAAGAGAATTAAATCTTACATTAAAAATATTTATCTTGCAAGTCTTGATTTATTGTTGTAGATTCCCATATTCAATGATATCATTAAATAAAGAAAGGAAATAAAAAATGGCTGATCCAGCTAAATTTAAGTCTCTATCAGTACCTAGAAAAGACTGGGAAGAACTTGGTGTAATTGCGACCCGGACTAATCGGACGCGCTCAAAAATGATCGCAAGATTAATTCGATTTTATAGAGAAAATAAAGGAGAGAAGAATGCCAAACCTAACGGAAAAACAGGATAATATTACTTGTCCTGAATGTAAAGGTAATGGATTTGTGAGGGTCCCTTACCATTTAGCAAGAGAAGAATCTTGGGTTAACTGTGAAGAATGTGAAGCGAAAGGAACAATTCCAGGACATAAATGGGATACTTATGGACGAAGAAGAGCTTAAATTATCTATGGAACAGTCCTTAGCTAATAAGTTTGAAAGGCAAGTGAAAGCCGAAAAAGAAAGACGTCAATTTGCCGAAGCAGAATTAGCCTTAATTAAAGGAATAGGGCAAAATTCTCCAGAGCAAAAAGAATTACAGAAAGAAGTAAAAAAATTAAAAACAGAACTAGAAGAAACTAGAAATGATAATAAAAAATTAGCTGAACAAGTTGATGATTATGTTAATAAATTAAGAAAAGCCGGGGTTATATGATAGGCACTGATAATCTAGCTTATATAGCAGGTCTTTTTGATGGTGAAGGAAGTCTTCATATTAAAAGAAAACCAGAAAAGAAAAAGAAACATAAAGGAAAAGGATACCGAATAACCAATGCAATGCGCATTAGTATGGAAATAGCGATGACCGATGAGTATATCATTCGCTGGGTTCACGATCTCTTAAAAGTAGGTAGTGTTATGAAAAAAAATATTAAAGGTTTAAATAAATCTGGAAAACCTTATAAGACTCAATGGCGATGGCGTTGTACCTTTAGGGATACCTTATTTGTCTGTAAATTAATTTGGCCTTATGTCCAAGTTAAACTTCATAAAGTTGAACAAGTGATAGATCACTATGATGCTAATAAACCCGATAGAAAGAATGTGGTCGATTTTGATACTTATAGGAGAGCGAATGCGCGACCCCAGAGATAAAATTTTTATGTTTGTGTTTAGTCTGCTTGCTTTAATGACTTTACTTAGTGTTTATATGTTAGGAAATGTATAATGACAGAAGAAAAAATTAAAAAACCTAGCCTTTACATAGCGATGCCTTGTTATGACTCGGTTAAAATAAATACGATGATATCAATGGTTAAGTTGATTGCTGCGTTAACCAAAGCGAATATCCAAGTTGATGTCAATACAATGAAATCACCCTACGTCGCATATGCGAGAAACATTCTAACGAGTCGGTTTATGGAGTCCGATAAGGA
>VTLG01002078.1_pt1 | contig 10939 bp, 4 predicted proteins | sample 4694571 | NCBI WGS metagenome assembly VTLG01 (sample SAMN12604809, study PRJNA352737) | marine metagenome | biome: ENVO:00000447; feature: ENVO:00000209|ENVO:00000569|ENVO:01000036; material: ENVO:00002151; isolation source: viral sequences binned using virsorter ... | reverse complement strand
TCAGGAGATGTTGTCGAATGTGATATTGTATGGGAATTTGACTGGGTAGATTTACCACAACCAATACAAGACTATATCACAGCTAGAGCTTCTACTTTCGTATCTCAAAGAACAATAGGAGATCAAACTCAGTACCAAATGTTACAACAACAGGAGGCACTATCGAGAGCACTAGCCTTAGAATATGAAACACAGCAAGGACAGTTTACTTTCTTTGGACACCCTCAGGGATTAACAAACTATTACCAAAGCTATCAACCTTTCCATGCTTTACAACGATAATGCCAGTAGTAACTCAACGAATTGACAATTATCTCGGTGGAGTATCTAAACAATCTGATGACAAAAAGCTACCAGGTCAAGTCCGAGAGTGTCTGAATGGATACCCTGACCCTACCTTTGGTTTAACTAAAAGACCTGGCTTTAAATGGATTGCAAACTTAGGTACAGGAACCACATATGACTCATCTAAATGGTTCTATATTAATAGAGATGATACAGAGAAATACATAGGATGTATTAAACCAGCCTTAGGAGGCAGTACAGGAGACATAGATATATGGAACGCTACAACAGGTGTTGCATGTACTGTTAACTATGGCTCAGGTGCACAGGCGTATCTTACAGGAGCACGTACAAACTACGATGTACTAACTGTACAAGATACATCTATCATTACAAACAATTTAATAACAGCTGCTAAGATTGCTGATCCTGCTTTCGTAGCAAATAAACAAGCTACATTAGAATTAGTAGGTACAACAGTTAGTATTACATATACTATTGTTATACAAGGTACAACGATAACCGTTACTACTGATGGAGACGATACATATGATGATGCTTTAACAAAGATAAAGAATGCTATTGATACTCAAAGCTCTTCAAGTAGCTGGGGACTTACAGTAACTAAGTTACAGACTACACTACAGATAACAAGAGCTAGTGCTTTTACTATAACTGCAACTGGTGGTACTACTAGTACTTCTATTAATTACTTCCAAGATCAGGTAGATAATGTAACTCAGTTACCAGTACAATCAGTACATAACCATACAGTTAAGATTATTAATACAGCTTCAGCAAATGATACATACTTTGCTAAGTTTGTAGCAGATAACGCTACATCTGGTCCAGGTTTCTGGCAAGAGACTTTAGATCCTAGTAAGTCTATTGGTTTAAATACCACTACAATGCCTCATGAATTAGTTAATAATTCTACTAATACATTTACTTTTCAACAGATAGCTTATACTGCTAGATTAGTTGGTGATGATGTTACCAATGCACACCCTAGTTTTGTGGGAGAAAAAATTCAGCAGGCTTTCTTTTATGGTAATAGGTTAGGATTCTTATCCTCAGATAATGTTGTACTAAGTCAAGCTGGTCAGCACTATAACTTCTATCATACTTCAGCTCAAACACAAACTGATGCAGACCCTGTTGATCTAGGAGCATCTACAACTAAACCTGCAGCTCTACATGGTATCTTACCAACGACACAGGGATTAGTTTTATTCAGTAAGAATCAGCAGTTCTTAATGAGTGCTCAAGATAATATATTCACACCATCTGCTACTACTATTAGAACTATCTCTAACTATGAGGTAGACAGTAATGTAGATCCTATAGATATGGGTTCTAGTATTAACTTCATTAGTAAGACACCTAACTATACACGTATCTTTGGTATGGTTACTAGAGGTCAAGATGAAAACCCTTTAGTATTAGACGTAGGTAGAGTAGTAAACGAATGGGTTCCAGCTACTATTGATACATTCATAGGTAGTGCTCAGAACCAGTTCATAGCCATGTCTAGTCAGACAGATAGGAAAGTATATTTCTATCTTACATATAATGATGGTGAAAAGAACGTAGTACAATCTTGGTTTAACTGGGAATTATGTGGTACAGTACAGACTATAGCAGTAGATACAGATGACTTCTATGCTGTAACTAAACAAGGAAGTCAGTTTACATTAAGTAAAGCTAGCCTTAGTCAGAGTCCAGAAGATGCTATCATTGTTAATAACGAAGGTCAGAAGATTAATCCATGTATGGATCTATATAGTAATGCCAGAAATGCAGCTAATAATGCTACAGTAGTATGGGATTCAACTAATGAATTTTCTAAATGCTATATACCTTTTGCTAATGTAACTGGATTAACTCCTGTTATTGTTATTAAAGGAACTACAGCTACAGGTCAGTTCATTGAATCTGGTTTCACAACTACACCTGAAGTCATTACAAATGATGGAGATCCATATTTTAAAGTATTATATAAGAATCTAACTAGTGTAGCAGCTGATGTTATGGTTGGTTGGAAGTATGATCTTGATGTGATACTACCTAAGACATACTTTAGAACAGATGAGAATATGGTTAGGTCTGACTTTACAGCTAATTTAAGTATAGCTAGAATGAAGTTTGCTGTAGGTCTATCTGGAGTTATGGGTTTTAAACTTAAATCAACAGGTATTAGACAAGGTAAAAGAGAATATACAGGTGATGGTAGTACTACAGTATATAACTGGATAGATGAAGACTTTGACTATGTAGATGATGATCAAATTAAAGTAACTTTAGATGGAGTTAATACAACAGCATTCACTGTATCAGGTGATAAGCAGATTACATTTACTTCAGCACCAGGTAATAATGTAAAGATTGTTATTTACCTAGATGAATGGTATAGTTTAAATCCAGTGACACAAGCTCAAACATATTTAGCTAATGATATTGCTTTGAAAGAACAAGCAGTACTATCATTACCTATACACCAAAAAACAGATAACTTCCAGTTACGAGTATTTAATGATTCACCATTTCCTGTTTCCTTAAATTCTATGATGTGGGAAGGTAATTACTCACCTAGATTTTATAGGAGGAAATAACATATGATTGTAATTGCACCATGGGTTGTTGGAGCAGCTATTGCAGGAGTAGGCTCCGTTATTGGAGGCAGTAAATCAGCAAGTGCTGCTAGAAAACAAGCAGAAACCTCTAACGAAGCAACCGAAAGACAACATGCATATGATCTGCAAGCCTATGATATGGCTAAGCAGAAACTAGCTTCTGATCATGATGTAGCTTCTCAAGAAGTTGTACTTAGAGCACAGAATGAACGGAAGTTAGCAGATTATAAAGATGCTCAAGCATTACAAAGATATAACTATGATTTAATGATCCGTAATACGGAACAACAATCGTTAGATCAACAGTATTGGAAATCAGATGATTTATATAATCAACAGATATCTTTAAATGCTAGAACAGCTTATGCTGGTAGAGAAGATGAATATAGAGCATTAGAAGAAATACAAAATGAAGCTGCTTTTGAAACACAAGAGTTAGAAATAGAAAACTTACTAGCTATTGGAAAAGCAAGAGCAAGAGGACGTACAGGTAGAAGTGCTGAGAAGTCTGTACAAAGTATAATAGCTAGTTATGGTAGGCAACAATCTCAAATGGCTGAAGCTCTATTAGGAGCAGGTCGTAACTCTAGAGCTGCTTTAGAAGAAATCTCACGAGATGCAGAAGCAGCAGATATGGCAGCTTGGGCACAGAAAATGTTAGACCCAGGTATACTACCTATGCCTTTACAACCATTAGCTACACCAGTAGCTGACTTTATGCTACCTAGAGCTTTAGAAGAATTCGACTTCGGACCACAACCTGTTAAAGGTGCTATGAGTGATCCTAGTGCTGCAGCTGGACGAGTATGGGGTTCAACTATTACAAGTATCGCTGGACAAGTTGGCGGTATAGTACCTGCAAATGCTTGGTAATTATTAAACTATGGCAACAAAATACAAACGTTACTCCAGAGGTGGTCGGTTCAAAGGAACTGATATTGGAGATGCAGGCATAAGTGCCCTAAGGCAACGTGACGCCCAAATCGTTGAAAGTATTGAAAGACAGCGTAGACAACACGAAGAGATCTCACGAGATCAGCTTAGTGGAATGGAGAGAGCCTACAGATTAGAATCTGATAATATGGCAGAGCTTCAAGCATTAGAAGATAAAATCTACGCTAATAAAAGAGATAATATTAAGTTAAGAGGACAACGAGAAGTAGAAGCTTTAAAAGGTAAAGCTACTGAATACGGAAAACAAGCTGAACATTGGAAAGAACTTACTCCTAAATTAGGTAAATCTTTACAGCAATTATCTGAAGGCTTTGGTCATATTGCTAATAAAATAGGATATGAAGAAGCCAGAGCAGATGCTGCTAAAGATGGATTTAGCACCTTAGATATGTGGGGAGTTCTTCCTACAGAATATGAAAAAGTAGCAGATGCAAATGAAGATGGCGCTAATAAAGCTGACTATCTTCTTAAAAAACAAATAGAAGGAGGTAACTTTAGCAAGACTCAAGAGTTAGCTTTAGACTCTACAGGCGTCTTCTGGAAGAATGGTCGTGTACATTATCTAGCTAAAAATATTCTAGGTAATGTAAACCAACATTTTGATGAAGGTATGAGGGCTTATTCTGAAATGTTTGGTCCTCCTAAAACTGCAGCTGATTATGAAAAAGCCTCACGTTGGATACTAAGTACTATAGAAAGTACCTATGGATTAAGTAATTCTAATTATAATTCAAGTGTTCAAGAACTGAGAAAGAAGTTTAGAGAAATAGCAGGTACTAATGGTTATGCTTTTACGAAGGCTAGAAATACAGCAATTTCTGATACTAAAGTAAGGGAAGCTAATACTATATTTAATGCTAACCCTACTGAAAAGAACTTACATAGATTAATATGGACAGCTAAACGCTTTGGTGGTCAAAAGAATGACTCTGGTACTTTTATACCACATACAGATCAGTCAGCTATTAGACAGATTGTAAGTGTATGGGCAGCTGATCTAGACTTAAATGATAATGAATTCAGTAGAAGATTAGGAATGCTTACTCCTGAAGATGGTAGGCAATCAGGTGATGCAGGTAATGGATATGATAAATCTCAATTAGCTGGACGTGATTTAGGTTTATATCAATTTGCTATAGATATACGATCTAAAGCTAAAAGAAATAAAGCTTCAGCTTTAAATGCTGCAGAAAAAGATGCTGAAAATAAAGCTACAGCTGATACATTTCAATGGGCTTTAGGTTTAGGAGACTACGGTAAAGGAGGATCAAAAGAAAAAGAAGCCTTTGATGGTAGCCATGAAGCAATGGAAAAAAAAATAGAACAACTTAACCTGGTTGCTCCAAATGCTGCTAAAAAATACAAACCTTTCTTAATGAGGCTTACTAACTCTGGTCATAATCTTAAATTGATGAAAGATCGAGCTAATAATTTAATTGGAACTGGAAAGTATACAGAAGCTTTACAATACATTGAATCCAACCCTATATTTAATACAGAAGATAAGAGAGCTTTATTAAACCGCATACCTTTTGTTACAGATCTAGGTAGTATAAATGTCAAAGTTGAGGACATGAATAAGTCCATAGAAGCTGAATTAAAATATGCTTTAGGTTGGGATGGTTCTAAAGTCTTCTATGATCCATCAGTTAAATACGCTCTTAATGCAGCACGTGCAAAGTTACAAGCAAGATTTGAGCATTATCAAGGTAAAGGAGAACCTATAGCAGATGCATATGCTTTAGCTTGGACTGATGTAAAAGATTTAATTACATCAAAGAAAGGAGATTTCGCAGTAAAAACTAGGAGCGGCAATGGGACTAAGTTTTTCAGTGCATTCTCAGACTCTGCCTCAGAAGTAGATTCTAAAATGTATAGTCCTTATGAAATAAATACTATATTAAATAGCTCTACTATGAATGGATCTGAGTTTCTACTTAATGTTGCGATTAAAGGCGCAGGACTTGAAGATAAGAATATATTCAGTTCTAATGTTGTAAATAATTGGGCAGAAGAATTCAGACAAACTGGTACATTTACAAGTAATGCTGTTATAGATAGAATAGCTAGAGATTTACCAGTAGGACACGAATTAAGAAATAACAAAGCAGGTATTATAAGACGTATCCTATCAGAACGAGATGATCCAAAGTTGAAAGAATTAGCTAAAACTATACCAGATGATACAAAAGTTGTAGCATCAAATTATATAAAAGATCTTCCTGGTTATGAAAGTTTTTCTCAACGAATTCTAAATGCAAGAAGTAAAGAGGAAGTACAAACTGTATTAGGTACTTATCAGTACTATTTATCTAATAATCAATTACCTGTAAGAAATAATGTTAGAGCTAAAATAACTGGCTCTAATTACTTAGATGCATTCTTAACTAATTCAAATGGTGGTAAATTCAAAGGAGTAAAAGTAATACCTAGTCCAGTAAATCGTGGTCCTGGTGATAATTATAATGAATTCAGATTAGGTGATGCAGAAGCTACTGCTAGATTAATTTACGATGGATGGAATTATGGATTCGCCTATGATCCTAAAACAAAAACATTTTATGAGGTAGATTAATGGACGGATATAATCAACATATTACAAGAGAAGATGATGACATCATCGAAGAACAACAATCTACAGGAGGTGCATCTGAAGTAGATATAGAAGGTGTCAGTCCCTCTCAAGCTACCCAACGTCCAAAACCTGAAGGATCAGGATTATATCCAGGTGCTCTTGGACCTGGCGAATTTGCAGAGGAAGGTATTGAAAGTAAGAACTTCTACAGTGAAATGCAAGCATGGCGTAGTATACCTGATAAAGAGCAAAGAGAAATTAAAAAGAATGAGTGGTACATGAAGTACTACGGTAGAGTTCCTAAAGGGGGTTTCTTTGATTTAGGTGTAGGACAAGGTTTATTTGGTACTGAATTATTTGACTATAGTAAATCACCTCCATCATCAGGGTTTTATCCAGGTGCTAATAGACCAATACGGAGTTTAAGGAGTAACATAGAAACGCTGTCAGCACCAGGATTAGGTACTGCAGACTTTGCACTAGACTTAGTAGGGCTTATGCCTGGAATGTCTCCTGTAGACGATTGGTGGGATGAAAAAACTTACTTAAATAATCCAGGTGCTACAGGTCTTAGGAACTTTTCTAATATAGTTATACCTTCTATTATAGGAGGAAATCTAGTACAAGGAAGTGTTGCAGGTTTAACACATTTAACTAAGTTTCAAAAGTTTGCAGCTGCAGTTGGTTTAAATACTATAACAGATGCAGCAATAATTGGTCTTAGTGATCAAGGTGAAGAGAAGAATATAACAAGAGCTTTAGCAGATAATCTACCTGGATGGTTTGGTGAAGATGGTACATTCTCATTTGTTAACTGGCTTGCTACTAAAGATGGTGATTCATTAGCTGTACGCAGACTAAAGAATTCATTAGAAGATATACCTTTATCTATCTTTGGTAATATTATAGGTTCTTGGATGCATCTAAAAGGTGCCAGCAAAGGAGAGCATATGGGCTGGTTTGAACCTTTAGATGATACAGCTGCGACATATAAAAGGAGGCAGATACTTACTGTATCTGAATCTGATGATATACTAGAAATGCAACGTCTTCAAGAATTATTAGATTCTGGAAAAGTATCAGGTGATGAGTTCGCTGAAACATTAGATGATCTAATAAGACTAGAAGAAAGAACAGGTAAATTACAAGATATTGAAGATGCTTTTAGAATTGATGAAAGGTCAGTAGCTTCAGAAACTGATGCTGCTGCTGAAAATATAATTAGAAATAATAACGGTGAAGTACCTTCAGAGTTTAATAAAGATATTGTACCTGATGCATCAAGTTCTGGTAGACAATCTAAACCTATCGGTAATGTTGCTCGTAATCAAGCTGATTTAGCTGCTATAGAGAATGGTGCAAAAGGTGATCCAGCTCCTATTGTAACTCCATCGACAATGAAAGGTGTAGGAACTAATGATCCTACACGTAAGATTGTCATGAAGATAGATCAGTTAGGTAGGCAAGCAGGTAGATTTGAGGCTGCTATAGAAGGAATGAAGATTGGTAAAGATGAAATGAAACTAGCAGCTTGGAAATCTTTTGCTAGAATTATTGATCCTTCATCTTCAATAGACGATATAAGAGCTTTATTCTCAAGTAATGCTGATATTAAAACAATACTTGGTGGTAAGGTACAACTAGAATATATAAGTGATGCTGACTTTGAAGCTGGTGTACGTGCATTAGATATCTTAAACCAACAATTTATTGGAGAAGGTATTAATGAAGCATCTGCTAGAACACTACAGACCCTTGGTTTCGAATTAAGAAGTATCTCAGATGGATTCTATCAATTTGAAGGTATAGTAAATCAAGAAGAATTCTGGAATAGAGCTATAGATAAAACTTTATTTATATTAGATGAATTAGATCTTAATAAAGCTATATCTGGTAAATTACTAAAGCAGAAAGATGTATCTACATTCTTATCTGAAACACCACTTGAGAATTTAGAACAAGTTGTAAAAAGTATAACAGATGATTTTAGTGCTACAGCTACATCTATACACCAAAAGAACTTAAGATATACTAATACTTTAAGGAAGTTAATAGATACTAATCCAACTTTAATTAAACCACTAGCAGCTGCGTTTAGTCATACAGACGGTAATGTAGATACTATAGGTAAGTTAATGAAATGGGCTGCTGAACAGATAACTCCTATGGGAGCTTTAAAGAGTCCTAACCCTAGAGAAGTAAATCTATTTGCTAGAGGTTTATATGGTGTTGTCTTTAGTAATATGTTATCTGCTGGTTCAGTTGTATCTGCAACAGTAGGTGGTGGTATACAAATGATAGCCAAGCCTATGAAAGGTTTAGCAGGATCTTTCATTCTGGGTACTATGAAAGGTACGCTTATTGATGATATGAGACGTGCTGTATATGTCTATCAATCACAAGCTACTACAACACGTAAGTCTATAACAATAGCTTGGGATAGAATGAAAGCCGTATGGTCTGATCCTACAGCTAACTTAGATCAATTCCGTAAAGATATTATCACTACTTATGATAATAAATGGGAAGCAGTTTCTTCTATGAGACCTTTCTATGAAGAGTCTGATAATGTAGCTAGGTTATGGCAGCTTAATGCAGCAGAAAATATGCGTGATATAGCTAATATGAAATGGGCTAGATATCCTATGACAGGAATGGTTATGCCTGATACTGTAGCTAATATACAAATGACACATATATCTGCAAGACTTAATGCTTATGAAGATGTTATGGCTGAATTTGGTTGGCTTGATCCTAAGCAATTACAAATAGCTGAAAGACAACTTTATGCAGATATGTGGGATGGTAGAGGATTACCTACAGATAAGTTCGCAAGAGCTATGGCAGGTGATATAAACTTTACTACAGAAGATGGTTGGACTAGTTTCATTAATCAAGCTGTAACAGCGTTTCCTATAATGAGAATAGCTTTCTGGTATCCTAGATCAGAAAGTAATGCAATAAAGAATGCTCTTTCTTATACACCTATTGCAGCAATACCAGGGATGAATAAATTCTCTAAAACAATATATGCTCAATCACAAGAAGATATTGCACAAGCTTTAGCTGAACATGGTATAGACATGGCTAGTGAAAGAAATGCTATAGCTATGTTTGAAACTCTTAGAGCTGAATATATTGGTGGTCTTGCAATGGCTGGAGGTATTACAAAACTTCTATGGCAGTATGCTATGGATGGTAATTGTATAGGAAATGGTGATCCTAATCCAAGTATAAATAAAGTACAAAGAGATAATTTAAGAGCAAACCAAAAATCTTGTAGAGTACCAGGTACAGATCAGTGGGTATCATTTAGAGGAATACCTATGATAGATCCTATACTTACTATGATGTCTGACTTAGCAATGCATTCAAAAGATTTGGATGGTGCTGTTACTGAAGATACCTTAGGTAAAGTAACTACTATTTTAGCAGGTACTATATTTAGTGGTGGACCTCTTCAAGGAACTGACTTCTTAGTAAGATTATTAAAAAGAGAAGAAAGTGGTATAGAGTGGTTCCAGAAATCATTAGCAAAATTAGCATTCCCTGTTGAATTAAATCAAATTACTAGGCAAATAGATGGTGCTGCTAAGAATGTAGAAGATGGTTTACATGATTTCATATTATCTAGACTTCCTGCTTTATCAGTACTTGTAGAACCTGAATTAGATCTATATACAGGATTACCTTATAATAGACAAACTAATGGATGGTTAAATTCATTAGGTAATTTTGCTGGTATTGTTGTAGCTGAAGGTGATCAACAAGATCCTGGAGAACCATTTGAAGTAAGAATGGGAGATAAAGTTTTAACAGTTACCTGGAGAGAATTCTTAAGAGATATTGCACAATATGATGGTGGTAGATTACTTAGTAAAGATTCAAGTGGTACTGTTGAGTGGACTTCTACACAGAAAAAATTAATTCTTCGACAAATAGCTACTCAAGAAATGTGGAAGGATATCTATAAAGTTGTTAAGAATCCATATTACCATAAAGATTTAGCTCAGTTATTTGAAATCAGACGTAATCAAAGATTCGATGATGATTATTTAATTGAATTAAAGAAGAAAGAATTACCATTATTTAAAGAATTAAACTTTATTATTAAGAAACATATTAAACAGGCTGAACAAGCATTACTTGCGAAGAGTGAACATAATGTACTCTTTGATGTAATTAGAGATCAGAATTTAACTGATTATGAAATGCGTCAAGGAAACGTTCCTGGTGCTCAACAAATCAGAGAACAATCTGATGTAACAAAACAAGAACTCCTTAACTACGGAGGATCACGATAAATAAACTATGGCTGTAACAGAACAATCGTATGTAGGTGATGGTTCCCAAACCAATTACCCATTCACATTTCCATATCTTAAGGCATCTGATGTAAAAGTACAGTTAGATGCAACCGAAACAGCAGCTTGGACTTTCGCCAATGCTACAACGGTACAAATGAATAGTGCTCCAGCTTCTGGAGTTAAAA
>VTLG01010822.1_pt1 | contig 10941 bp, 6 predicted proteins | sample 4694571 | NCBI WGS metagenome assembly VTLG01 (sample SAMN12604809, study PRJNA352737) | marine metagenome | biome: ENVO:00000447; feature: ENVO:00000209|ENVO:00000569|ENVO:01000036; material: ENVO:00002151; isolation source: viral sequences binned using virsorter ... | reverse complement strand
GTTCCGTAGCTGCTACAGAAAAGCTAGGTGTATATGGTGAAGTATCATTCGCTAATCTATTTAACGAAGATACCGACAATACATACGGTACAAAGCTTGGAGCTAAGTTTAGCTTCTAAGTGAAACGTTTTAATGAATTATGGCTAGTAGTCTTTATGGCTCTAGCCTTTTTTATTATGGTAGAAACAATGCATGTTAACTACCATCGGTCAGAGACACCTCAGTGTCGGATCTCTGACTAATTGGCTCTTAGCCCTGTACGCAGGATACCTATTAGCCGTCTAGACGGTGGGATAGACCACAACAAATGATCAAAACATTACGCGTAAGAAAGTTAACAATACATTTTATTTATTACAGATAAATGGCACAACAAAATAGTAATGAACCATTAGCCGATCTGAGTTGGAGTGGTGCTAATAACCTAGCAGCTACAACAACAGAGGCTAGGAGGGCACTCTACTTAAAATTATTTAGTGGAGAATTATTTAAAGGTTTCCAGCATAATACAATTGCTAGAGATCTAATCACAAAGCGTACCTTGAAGAACGGGAAATCACTCCAGTTCATCTTCACAGGTCGCACAAAAAGTGAATTTCATGTTCCAGGTCAATCCATTTTAGGTAACTCTGATGGTGCACCTCCTGTAGCAGAAGTCACTATTCAGTGTGATGACCTATTAATCAGTTCAGCCTTTGTGTATGAACTTGATGAAACTCTTGCTCACTACGATTTACGTGGTGAAATCTCACGCAAGATTGGTTATTCTCTCGCTGAGAACTATGACCGTAGGATCTTCCGTGCTGTATCCAATGCTGCACGTAAAGCTTCACCAATAACTGCAACTAATTTTGTAGAACCAGGTGGAACTCAAATCCGTGTTGGTACAAACGCTCAAGCATCTGATGCTTACGTACCTGCCTCACTAGTTGCTGCCTTCTATGATGCTGCAGCTGCATTAGATGAGAAAGGTGTTTCAGGTGAAGGACGTGTTGCTGTACTTTCTCCAAGACAGTACTACGAACTAATTCAAGATGTATCTACCAATGCTCTAATCAACCGTGATGAAACTGGAACTGCACTTCAGTCTGGAAACGGAATCATCTCGATTGCTGGCATTAAGATCTACAAGTCGATGAACATTCCGTTCTTCGGTCAGTACGGTGTTAAGTATGGTGGAACTGCTGGTGCTACAGTACCTGGTACAACTGATCCTGGTAATACAGGTTCCTTTGTAAGTTCAGCTGCTGTTGATATGGACGCAAGTACAACTCCTAATGATCAAAAGACTGTTAATGAGTATGGTGCTCAATCTGAGTTTGCTAATTCATGTGGACTTATATTCCAGAAAGAAGCTGTTGGTTGTGTAGAAGCAATCGGACCTCAAGTACAAGTAACTTCAGGTGATGTCTCCGTGATTTATCAGGGTGACGTTATCCTTGGACGCTTGGCTATGGGTGCTGCTCCTCTTAATCCAGCTGCTGCTGTGGAACTGTTCGCAGGAACAGCTACTAAGCCTGCTGCATTCGCTTAATTATATACACATGGGAGGCTTCGGTCTCCCTTTTTTTTTACCAAAAATTTTTATGGCTACCACAACAATTGATAACGATACAGAACTATCCGCAGTAAATTCAATCTTGGGTAGCATTGGTCAATCTCCAGTTACTGCTCTTGATTATGAAAACCCAGAAATATCATTTATATATAACATCTTAGCTGAAGTTAATAAAGATGTTCAAAATGAAGGATGGCATTTTAATAGGGAATACCATGTAAAGGTATCACCTGATGCAAATAAAGAGATAACTATACCTAGTACATATTTAAGATATGACTTACATAATGGTCATAGAAAAACAAAAGATGTCGTTAGAAGAAATGGTAAACTATACGATTTAGTAAATCATACATATGAATTTGATAATGATCTTTCATTAGATATAACTCATCTCTTTACCTTTGATAATCTACCACCAGTATTCCAACGGTATATCATCTCTAGAGCCTCTGTACGAGCCGCTACACAGCTTGTTTCTAACCCACAGCTAGTTCAATTACTTCAAGCACAAGAGGCACAATCTAGGGCTGCCTGCATGGAATACGAATGTGATCAAGGAGACCATACATTCTTTGGTGTTCCACACGAAAGTTCATACCTACCATATCAACCTTACCATGTACTTAGTAGATAATGACAAGTATTACACAAACAATACCTAATTACATAAATGGTATATCACAGCAACCAGACGAATTAAAACCACCAGGATATGTAACAGTAGCTAAGAATGTATTACCTGATGTTACAGAAGGTTTAGTTAAGAGACCAGGTAGTAAGTTGATGAATACCATCACTCCTTTAAATGGATCTAGTACATGGTTTGATTATTACAGAGATGAAAATGAACATTATATAGGGCAGATAAAAAATGAAACTGGTGTAGTTAAAATTTGGAATTGTAAGGACGGTACTGAAAAAACTGTAACTTCAACTATATCTGATACCATGTATTTTGGTCAACATTACTCAAGAGATTCTTCTGGAGTAATGACTATAACCGCTAAAGAAAGTACTGAAAATGGTTCTGGAAGTAATAGAGAACATGGTTTAACAGTAGGTGAAATTATTTGGTCTTTATCTGAATACCAAGTAATAGAAGTAGTCAGTCCAACTCAGTTTAAAGTTCAAAGCACAACTTATAGTACAGGTAGTAGTCAAACTTTTTTTTATAAAGCTTCTTATTTAATGGCACAGGAGGGGGAGCTACAAACCTTAACTCTTAATGATTATACATATATTTGTAACAGAGCTAAACCTGTAAAACTTGACTCCGCTACAACTCCAGCTAAACCTTTTGAAGCTTACATAGATTTAAAAAAGGTAGCTTATGCTAGACAGTATGGGATTAATTTATTTGATGATACTACTACAGATCAAACAATTAAGACTGCAACTAGAGTTAAAGTTGCTTCTTCTTCGCTAGATGATGAAAGTACTTGCCCTAATGTTGGAACAGAAATTTTTAAAGTTGGAACAGATAATCAAGATTTAACAACTTCAAAACAAAAATTTAAATTTTCTAAAGTTACAATTGGGCAAGGCGATAACCAAAATTTTATTGACAAGAATGATGATAGAACGTATTCATTAGTTTATGTACCACCTGCTTGGACAACAGATACTTATTATCAAACGGGTGATCTTGTTCAAGGTGACACAAATAATTCAAGAATTTACAAAAGAACAGGAGCTGCATATACATCAAGTGGAACAGTACCTGTGCATGATGCAAATGAAGTAGATGGTTGGACGGCATTAACTACAACGAATTATGCAGCTAATGCAGATGTATCTAGCACACAGCTGTATAACGGTCAAGCTTGTATTGAAGTATCAACTGCTTCCACCACAATAAATAGCGAAGAGACTTTAGATACTGCTGTAAATACATGGGCATCAGGTAATGGTGCACACTTTCCTTTTGAAATAGACAGTACAGATTGGTATAGCGTAGGTGGTGAAGATGAGATTGCAACATTAAATTATGTTTGGAAACATGATGGTGATTATTCTGATCACCTAAGTCGTATAATATTGAGAAGAACAAGTGGAACCCTTTATACTATTGGTGGTAACAATGTTTTTTCAGCTACTGATGGTGCGTTAAAAACAGATCATGGTAAAATAGAACTTTCAAGATTTGGTTGGGGTGGTAATGACGTATTACCAGCAGGTAAATCAGGTTTATATTTTAGGCTTACTACTACTGGTCAAGCTATTCCAAATACAGATGCTACAAGTTATACATGTAGGTACACAACAACTATAGATTTATTACATGGTGGAACTGGTTGGGAAGCTGGCGATAAAATTCAAGTTAGAATGAAAGATGGTGTTCATGTAATACAAGTTGAGGAAATTAGTACAGGTAAAGTACAGGCTAACCTTGGCTTAATTAGACCTAATCCTACTTCTTTTGATGCTAAAACAACTGTTACTAGTGATAGTATTATAGGTGATATACGACAAGCAATTATAGATAGTCAGACTGTTACTTATGCTCAAAATAATGGATCTGGCAGTGCTGGTGTTAGAGTTACTATAACAAAAACAGCTCATAATTTAACAACAGGGGATAAAGTTGATGTTGAATTTTTAACTAAAAGTGGTGGTAATATTCCAGATAATGAAACAGCAAAAGCTATTACAGTTTCAAACGCTAATACATTCTACTTTAATACAGCAGCAGGTAACGAAGATATAACAGGAACATGTATTGTTGATTTTACAAGTGCTAATATAAAACAAATTGGTAGTGGTTTATATTTAAAACGACCTTCAAGATTCTTTAAAATTTCAACTCCAGCTACTGACATACTAAATGTAATGACAACAGAAGTTGACGACGTAGCGGATTTACCTAAGCAATGCAAGCATGGTTATGTAGTTAAGGTGAGAAATAGTGAATCTGATAAAGATGATTATTACGTAAAATTTATAGGTTCACTTATTATAAAATCTTGGATAGCTATTAGACTTTATTCGGTTGGTGATGAAGTAGTAAATTGTGGTAAAAAATACGTATGTACTCAATCAGGAATTTCAGGTAGTTCTGGTGGTCCTACTGGTACAGGAAATAATATAGTTGATAATGGAGCTAAATGGGATTATGCAGAATTAAATGACGATACAGATTACTTAAATGGTGACGGGACATGGGAAGAATGCCTTGCCCCTGAACAACAGTTTAAGTTTGATGTCAATACGATGCCACATCAACTTGTTAGAAAAGCTGATGGTAATTTTGATTTAAAACCAATCCCTATAGCAGCTGAAAGTTTAGATGATAATTTACCTCAATGGGAAGATGCAAAAGTTGGAAAAACAGGAGTTGATGGTACTAACCCACAACCTAGTTTTGTAGGTAAAACTATTAATAACATGTTGTTCTGGAGAAATAGACTTATCATGCTCAGTGATGAGAATGTAATTATGTCTAAACCTGGGGACTTCTTTAACTTTTGGTATAAATCTGCTATAGCTTTTTCAGATATTGATCCAATCGATATCTCTTGTAGTTCAGAATATCCAGCTATTGTTTATGCTGGCATTCAAACTAACGCTGGTTTAGTTTTATTTACAAAGAATCAACAGTTCTTAGTAGGTACTGATACTGATGTTTTAAGTACAACAACTGCAAAGATAAACTCTTTATCTTCTTATAATTTTAATCATTCTACTAATCCATTTTCTTTAGGTACAACTATAGGTTTCTTAGATAATGCAGGGAAATATAACCGTTTATGGGAAATGTCCACTGTTCTTAGAGAAGGTCAACCAACTGTTGTTGAACAAAGTAAATCAGTTAATGAATTAATTGATACTAACTTAAACCTTGTAGCTAATTCACGAGAGAATCAAGTAGCATTCTTTAGTAAAAGAGATAGTAATAAGATATTTGGTTTTAAATACCATACAGTAGGTCAGAAACGTATTCAACAAGCTTGGGTTACTTGGGAAGTACATGGTGAAATTCAACATATGGCTATGTTTGATGATGCTTTATTCTTAATAATTAAAGATAAAGATGTCTATTCAATACAAAGGATTGCACTAACAACTCTATCAGATTCAATTGAAATCACTGATGATAGAGGTACTACTAGTGATACAAGTGATGACTTTAATTATAGAGTATATTTAGATAACGGTACAATTATACCAGCTTCTAGTTTAGGATATTCAAGTTCTACTGGTAAAACTGGTTTTACAATACCAACTAATTTTGATGCAACTAGTGCTAATAAACTTGCTGTTTTCTGTCATAGTGCAGGGGATGATAATGGTCGATATACTGATCAAGTAACTATTGCAGGTACAGGTGCTAATGCTAACATTGAAATCACTGGTGATTGGACAGGTCAAGATTTAACTGTAGGTTATCTCTATGATATGGAAGTACAATTACCTACCATATATGTCCAACAAGCAGCAGGTGAATCTTTTAAATCAGAGATTCATAAATCATTAGTTATACATAGAATAAAACTAAGTCTTGGTTCATCAGGTTTATATACAACCACTTTAGCTAGACCAGGTAAAACAGATTTCACTAAAACACATGAATCACCTTTAGCTGATCAATATAATGCAAGTAGAGTATCAGTTAATAATGTATTAAAAGAAACAGTACCAGTATATGAAAAGAATACAAACCTAACTTTTACTATTAAATCCACACACCCAACTCCTGCTACGTTATATTCAATGGCGTGGGAAGGGGATTACACAAATAAGTTTTATCAAAATATCTAAATACATTCATCCGATCACACTGGAGGCTGCCAAAGAGGTGGCCTCTAATTTACGTCCAGATGACCGTAGAGAGGTCGAAGAAGGTCATGGGATAGATTCTACCTTAGCATTAATAGAGGCTGTTCAGAAGCCCTCCTGTGTGTACTTCACGGTGCCTAGCGGCAAGACTGCCGGAATGGCTGGAGTAGACCATGGAGGTCAGATCTGGATGCTTTGTACTAATGCTATAGAAGAATCTCCTATTACCTTTGCTAGAGAAGCTAAACGTTATGTCGAAAGACAACCAGATAAGTTACTGTGGAACATTGTTGATAAACGCAACACTGCCCATCTTAAGTTACTTAAATTCCTTGGGTTCAAATTTTTAAGGGAATTAAAACATGGACCTAACCAACTAACCTTTATAGAGTTTTGCCGTGTGTTTAGGTGCCCAAGCAAGAGCAGCGAATAAAGCTGCCAAAAGAAATTATGAATATCAGCTCAAAAGAAGAGAAGCTGATTGGATGCAAACCCTTAGTATTACGAATACTGAGAGGGTTATGCATGAACAAAAGATTGATGCTAGTAACTTAGGTTTAGCTGCCACTTATGGTGACATACAAGCTAAGTTTGGAGATCAAATAGGACAAGCCTTACAAGAAGACGAAGCCAATTGGGCAACATTTTTACGTGATAATCAAGGAGCTAAGTTACAAGCTAGTGGTAAAACAGGAAGATCCGTTAACAGGATTAGTACTTTAGAACTAGCTGATTACTTAAGAAAAGGTTCACGTAAGGCTCATGAACTAACAGAATCTAAAGAAGAACTAACTGCAGCTGGACAGAAAGCAGCTGGTTTAGCACGTGCTGAGCAAATGCAAAGCTTCGCTAAGAATGCTATAGTCAGGAACCCAGACATGGCACCACCAAAACCTGTATATCAGAACGTAGGAGCTGCAGCATTTATGGATGCTTTGAGTATTGCTAGTTCTGTTGTAGGAATAGCAGGACCACAAGGATTTAATGTTCTTAAATAAACCATGACAATACAATACGATCCACAGAAAGTCACCGACTGGTTGACTCCTTTAGAGAAGGTCTACGCTAGGCAGTCTCAACAATTAGATAGATACCACAACCAACTCAGAGAAAGAGATAGACAGGAACAAGAAGCTACTTTAGATGTTCCTGAGATGTTTGCTAAGTTAGCTAGTTTCTCTTCCAGTATTAAACAGGTAGTGGATGCTAGAGAGACTAACATTTCAAGTAAAGTAAAAAGTCTTTATGGTTCCGCTGATGTTGATCAAAAGAAAATTATTGATCAATTAGTACAAGAAAGAGAATTAGATAAAAGTCATACTGCTTTTGTACAAAGAGTTAATACAACAAATTTACCAGCAAAATACAAACAACTATTAACTTCTAGAAATGGTGGTAATGTAGTAAGGGTTAGAAAATTACAAGGCTATGAAGCAGTAGAAAATTTTCCAATTTGGATTCAAAATAAAATTAATACAGATTCAGAGTATCAAAAAGCTTTTGAACAATATCAAGATGATCCTATTCAATTAAAAACTTGGTATAAAAGTGAATTACATAACAGACTAAGTGTAGGTGGAAAAGGGAAAAACGCAGGATTAGGTTTTTCAGATGCATTTATAGCTACTCATTTCCAACCTGAAATGGAAAGATTAGCATCTACAAAAGGATCTATTTCTGGTTTAAAATCTAAAAATGTAGTTTTTGCTATTGAAGGGGAAGCTAATGCAAAACTTGTTAATGCAAGTATATATGGATTTAACGCAGGTCAATCAAACGCTGTTGCTCAAGGAGCACATACATTAATATTAGAAGGTGTTAATAAAAGTGAAAATGTTGACTTAACTAAATCAACAGAAAATACAGCACTTTTTTATTATCGTTTAGCTAAAGACGGTCAATTTAGTAATGAAGCATTAGCAGCTTTAAAAACTGGAGAGATAGAAGGACACCCATCTGGTAAACATGGTGATATATTATTTAGTGAAGATCAATTTAAAAAAATACAACAAGGTATTAATGAATACAATACAAATTATTTAGCAGCCCATGCTACTAAAAATACACAAAATTTAAATAATTTTACAGCAAATTATATACAAGGTGGTGAGACTGAAGATGCAAAAGCTTTAGCATTGCAAACTTTTGTTTCTAATGGTGGTGATCCTAACAGTAAAGAATATAAAAGATTAGAAAATTCAGATCCTTTTGCTAATACTGCAGAATCATATCAAAATGAATCTCAATACTGGGAACGGGCTGCTATTAATGGGAAATTATTAAGTAAAGAAAACTTAGCTCTTGCTAAAGAAATTAAAAATAATCCTTTATCAATTGAAATTCAAAAGAAACAAGAAGCTTTACAAAAATCATATAATAATAATGGTTTTGATACTTATGAAAAACGTCATAAAGCTAACGGTAATCTAATAATGAAGATGGCTAAGAATCGAACATTAGGTGATAATGAAGTATTAGAAGGATTTAATGAAAGATTACAAGATGAAATTACTAATTTAGAAGGTAAATTATATTCAATTTTTTATAATGAAAATCCAAAAGATCTTCAAATAGCAGATAAAGTTGCAATTGAAAAGAAAAGAATTTTAACTGAAAAAGGTTTTTATGCTCAACCAGGTTCAGATCAAGAAGGGGTTTATACAAAAGATACTGATGGTAACTTTACTAATTATAAAAATTCTATAATGGGTCAAGTTGAAACTTTTAATAAAGCTAATAATGTAAGGAATAGAACTAATTGGAGTAATCAAATTTCAAAATCTTGGGAGTCAGCTAAACATAATTTAGTACCAGGAGATACTATTAAAGAAAGAGTATTGAATACAGTAAACGCTGTGTTAAATCCTGAAGATATTATAGGTGCATTTGAGAATAATAAAATCTCTGAAGAATTAATTTATAAAGCTTCATTGTTTCCAAATACAAATGAAACGGAATTATTAATCGCTGCTACTAAAGCCTTAATTGCTAGTGATGAAAAAGAACATCAACAAATTGTAAAAGCTTTTAAACTTGAAGATAAATTAAAAAAACTACCTACAGCTCAAATAGATTTAAAAGAAAAAGTAGAAGCCTTACAAGATAAAGATTATTCATTTATACTTGATCAAGGTCTAGATAAAATAACACCTAAGCAAAGACTTAGATTATACACCAAATTACAAATCATTGCAGATGAATCAAATGAAGAAACTGCAGCAATGAGGTCAAATTAATTATGGATGAAAACGAACTTGAAATTAGTATAGATGAAGATTTACAATCTAGTCTAGAACAAATTCAAGATGTTCTACAACCAGGTTCAGCAGCACCTACGGATGCTACTACCCAACCTGAGCAAGTACAACAACCTTCTACGGAAGGACAAGAAAATAGACCAGGTGCATTAGGCTTTGTCCAAGATGTAGCTGAAGGAACTATTAAAGACTTACCACAAAACTTATATGAAGGTGTAGCCCCTGCTGTTGGTATCGTTGATACAATGACAGACGCCTTTAACATGGCAACAGGTTTTAACGTACCTAAACTACCTGAGTATGAAGATAAAGCTTCCACAGCTGTACGTAACATCTCTGGTCTAGTGATGCCTTCACTAGGTCTTAGAGGTATGGCTATCCAAGCTGGTACTAAACTACAAGCAGCTGGAGGTGTAGGACCAAAGTGGTTAAGATCTCTAGGTAACAGAAAATCATTTGAATACATGTCTAAGTTTGGTATCGACATTGGTACTGGTGGCTTAGTAGATTATGTAGCAGAACAAAACCAAAAGGATGATAACTTAGCTGGTACTTTAAAGAAGTATTGGCCTAAGACATTCCAATGGATACCTAATAGTATTGCTACAACTGATGACGATTCCCCTGGGGAGAAACGTGCTAAGAATGTTAATGAGGGTGCTATCTTTGGATTACTATCTAGTGTAGTAGAAGGTGCAGCTTACATTTCTGGTGCTGGTGCAAGCATGAAACGTGCTTCTAAATTCAATGCAGCTAAAGGTGGTAATAAGAATATTAACGATTTAGCTAAAGATGAATTTACAGATATCAAGTTCTCTGATAAACCAGTAGAAGATGCTGTACTTAGAAACTATGCACGTAAAGAAAAAGAACTTAACTTACTTAATGAATACTATGTAAGTAAAGGTGAAGATCCTATTGATTGGTCTCAGTTTGATGAAGGTGAGACATTAGTTCGTACTAAAGATGCTGATGGTATCATTGGTGCTCAAGCTGATGCTGCACAGATTCAAACTAATACTGATTCTGCATGGGGTAGGATAGGTAATCTTATCCATGAAGCTGCACGTAAAGAAGGTATTGAACTAGAAAACCTAAGTAAAAGAACTTTAGTTAGTGAATTAACAGAACAGTTAAAAGAAGGTGGTTCTTTCAGTAAGAGACTTAAATCTAATAAATTTATCTCAGCTAAAGTAATGGATGATGCTGGTAAGAAATTAGCAGCTACATTACTACACCCACGGGTAGAACCTGATGAAATCATTGGTCTATTAGATGAATTCAAGAAATCAGTTGATGAATCTGCTATTAGAATCGTAGGTAAAAAAGGTATATCTAGTGCAATTA
>VTLG01009144.1_pt1 | contig 10941 bp, 12 predicted proteins | sample 4694571 | NCBI WGS metagenome assembly VTLG01 (sample SAMN12604809, study PRJNA352737) | marine metagenome | biome: ENVO:00000447; feature: ENVO:00000209|ENVO:00000569|ENVO:01000036; material: ENVO:00002151; isolation source: viral sequences binned using virsorter ... | reverse complement strand
CGCATAATGCATGTGTTAACAGGCGAAGAAAGCCAGACGGGGTTTTTTTGGCGGAATTTATTGGCAAAAATCGACTCGGCAATTTCCCAGTTAAATATAGTTTAACCTGCTGAATCCTTTGGAGTTTTCTGTAGTTTAAACTCCACTTAACAGTTTCATTACAGTTTTTATTTAAATGTCAACTAGACTCTGGAAATCTCTGGAGTTTTATTGAGGTTGGAGTTTAACTTTAGAATACTTTTAAATACTCTGGAGTTTAACTTAAGGGTATACTTCTAAATACTCTGGAGTCTAACTAGGGGTAGGCAGGTGTACTAGGGGGGTATACGTATATATATAGCAATCTCACACAATTCAAGGAACTTTGGAGTGTCAACTAGGTCTAATCCGCAACTCTGGAGTATTTCTGCGGAACTTTAAAGTGCTATATAATGAGATAGAACCCGGGTGGGTTCAGGAATTATTATATAGTTGAAATTAAGTTTTGTCAAGCAATATAGTAGTTGACAAAAAGTTATTTACACCCTATAATACTAAACATGAAAAAAGACTTGACAACTAAACAACAAGACTTTTTAGGACACTTGAAAGAAACTGGAGGTGATCCAAAGAAAGCAGCAGAACTAGCTGGTTACTCAGGAAATCATTGGCAAGTAGTAAAATCATTAAAACATGAGATAATAGACTTAGCCTCTAATATCCTTGCTGAATCGGCTCCTAAAGCTGCGCTTAAATTAGTTGAAGTTATGGACTCTAATTCGCCAGTACCTCAAGCTAACATACGACTACAAGCAGCGCAAACTATACTGGATCGTACAGGATTAGGCAAGACTGACAGATTAGATGTTAACCATACAGTACAAGGAGGAGTGTTTATACTACCAGCAAAGGAAGAGATAATAATTGAACAGGCGGCAGAAGCTTAGTAGTGTAATTCCCTTTGGTTATAAAGTATCTGAAGACGATCCGAAACTACTAGAAGAAATTCCTTTAGAATTAAAAGCTTTATCAGAAATAAAAACAATGGTATCTGATAAAGTTTTATCATTAAGAGAAGGTTCTGCATGGCTTGAGTACAATACAGGCCGTAAATTAAGCCATCAAGGATTAAAAAAGATAATAGATGCAGAACGATTGGGAACTGAATCCAAACAACTACTTAAAGGATGAAAACGGAGAGTTTGTTCTAAAGGTAGACGGTACACCTAAAAAGAAAAGTGGACGTAAAAAAGGCACTAAGTCAAAAAGCTATACGTATAGTAAAGCAACAAAAGATAGAATACAAGCAAATAGAACTGTACGTAATAAAGAAAAGTTAATAAAAAAAGCTGAAGCTAAATTAAAAGCTCAGAAACAATCCTTACGAGCATCACGATCCACATTATCTAAAATAGATAACTCTGAAAGCTCGAAGGAAGGTAAGATAGTTTCTAATGTAGAAGACTTACCGACTTCCTTGCAAAAGGAAATAGAAAATAATAATGTCATATTTAGTCCTAATGATGGGCCACAGACAGAGTTTTTAGCTGCACCAGAAACCGATGTTCTTTACGGAGGTGCAGCAGGGGGCGGCAAATCCTACGCTATGATTGTTGACCCCCTACGTTATGCACATAGGGAAGCTCATAGGGCTTTGGTACTTAGAAGGTCTATGCCAGAGCTACGAGAGTTAATAGACAAGTCAAGAGAATTATACCCTAAAGCGTTTCCCGGTTGCAAGTTTAGAGAAGTAGAAAAGATATGGACTTTTCCTAGCGGTGCTAAAGTAGAGTTCGGATACTTAGAACGTGATGCAGATGTGTATCGTTATCAGGGACAAGCGTACTCTTGGATTGGTTTTGATGAAATTACACACTTAGCAACAGAGTTTGCTTGGAACTATCTAGCTTCACGGCTAAGAACTACTGATCCAGAGATTATGCCCTACATGAGATGTACGGCAAACCCCGGTGGAGTTGGAGCGTCTTGGGTAAGAAAAAGATATGTAAGTCCTTCTCCACCTAATGAATCTTTCTTGGGAACCGATGGGTTGACAAGAAAGTTCATCCCTGCTAGATTAGAAGATAATCCCTACCTAGCAAAGGATGGGCGATACGAACAGATGTTAAAAGCATTGCCTCCAGTTCAACGTAGACAACTGCTGGAAGGTAATTGGGATGTTACAGAGGGTGCAGCGTTTACAGAGTTTGAAATAGAAACTCATGTTATTACACCTTTCGACATTCCTATACACTGGGAGCGAGTCAAAGGAATTGACTACGGATACGCTTCAGAGAGTGCTTGTGTTTGGGGTGCGGTTGATCCTTCAGACGGAACTCTGATAATATACAGAGAGTTATATCGAAAGAACTTGACAGGCGTTGATCTGGCTCAAGTGTTAATTAATATGGAACTAGAAGATCCTTTTGCAGTTGCAGGTGTCTTAGATACAGCAGCTTGGAACAGGACAGGTACTACAGGCCCTACAGTTGGAGAAACATTACTACGTGCAGGTCATAAACTCCGTAGGGCCGATAAAAACCGTATTCAGGGTAAAATACAGATCCATGAATACTTGAGAGTGCAACCAAGCGGCAGACCAAAAATACAGATATTTAATAGCTGCCCAAACTTGATACGTGAACTCCAAAGTATTCCATTAGATAAATCAAATCCTGAAGATGTTGATACACATGCGCCTGACCACGCATACGATGCTTTACGGTACTTGATAATGTCAAGGCCAAAAGTAAATGATATATTTAGTCAGTTTAGAAATTTGCGAACACAACAAGCTTATACACCTGTAGATGCGGAGTTTGGGTATTAATGAAAAGAATTAAATACAGTAATGGCGGTAAATTTTCTGTTAATAATATTTTTGATTTAGAAACTAGTGTTCAAGGAAATAAACATTTTAGATCTATACAGAATACAATTTCTAAAACTATTGGTAACATAGAAGTAGCTGGTTCTAGGTATCAAGATAGTATGGGACAAAGATCAAAAGGTGCAAGTGTCTCTTATACTAATAGAAAAGGAACTAATTTTAATCTTAGTGTTAATAAACCTAACTATGGATCTTCATTTACACAACTTAGAATTCAGAAACCTTTATGAAATCTAATACTATAGATTTTACCGAAAAAAAGATAAAAAAGCAAGAAGCTGAGTTAAAAAATCAACAAGATCAAATACAAGAACAGCTTGAGCTTATACTAGAACAGGAAAATAATGTCAGAGATTGAAGATACAGCAAATTCTTTATACTTTGAAGAAGAAACTGAAGAACAAGGTATTAAGCTCAGTCTTGAAGAAAACCTACGAAATAACTTTGTAGGTCTTATTAGTGATAGATTTGTTTCTGCTGAAAATAGCAGAGACTTAGATGAGTCTAGATGGCTTACAGCTTATCACAATTACAGAGGCCTTTACGCAAAAAACATTAGATTTAGAGAATCTGAAAAATCTAGAGTGTTTGTAAAGGTTACAAAAACAAAGGTACTAGCTGCCTTTGGACAACTGGTAGATGTAGTCTTTGGAGCTAACAAGTTTCCAATAGGAATTACTGAAACAAAGCTACCTGAAGGCGTTTTAAAATATGCCCATGTAGATGTTCAAAATCCTTTGCCGGGTCTTGAAACAACACAAGAAGAAATAACACAAGAGGAGAATATAGAAAGCCCCTATGATGTTGGATACTCTGGAGATGGTCGTGTCTTAAAAGCTGGAGCAACCTTTGGAAAAGGTAAGTTTGAAGATACTCCAGTTGAAGTTGAGCTAGAAGAGCAAGGGAAATTGTCGGAAGGAGCATCTCCTCTCCCTCAAAATCCTGAGTTAAATCCAGCAAGAGAAGCTGCAAGAAGAATGGAGCAGCTTATTCACGATCAAATAGAGGAGTCAAATGGGGCAAGTGAAATTCGTAATTCGTTGTTTGAAGCAGCTTTATTCGGTACTGGCATTGTCAAGGGGCCTTTTAACTTTAATAAAACCTTACATAGATGGACTGAACAAGAAGGTGGTGACAGAACTTACTCTCCTATCGATGTTCGGGTTCCTCGTTTGGAGTTTGTATCTATATGGGATTTTTTCCCTGATCCTAACGCAACAAGCATATCCGAATGCGAATATGTATTTCACCGCCATAGGATGAATCGAACCCAGTTAAGGGGTTTGACAAAAATGCCTTATTTCGATAAGGAAATGATTAGAAGCTGCCTTAGAATGGGGCCAAACTATGTCGAAAAAGATTACGAACAAGAACTAAAAGATGATAATAGAACTGATGACTACGGAGCTTCTCAGTTTGATGTATTAGAGTATTGGGGTGTCATGGATGCTGAATATTGTCGGCAGATAGGCATGGACATTCCTGATGAGATAGACGATTTAGATGAAGTACAAGTAAACGCTTGGGTATGTAATGGATTACTTTTAAGGGCTGTAGTGAATCCCTTTACTCCTTTTAGGTTGCCCTACCATGCGTTTTCTTACGAAAAGAACCCCTATAGCTTTTTTGGTATAGGCGTTGCTGAGAACATGGATGATTCTCAAAAGATTATGAATGGTCATGCAAGAATGGCGATTGATAATCTTGCTCTTTCAGGTTCTTTAGTGTTTGATGTAGATGAGTCTGCCTTAGTAGGTGGACAGTCAATGGAAATATATCCGGGCAAAGTCTTTAGAAGACAAGCAGGAGTTCCCGGCACAGCAATAAATGGCTTGAAGTTTCCTAATACATCAACAGAGAATATGATGATGTTCGACAAGTTTAGACAGCTTGCAGACGAACAAACAGGTATTCCTAGTTACTCACATGGCATGACAGGCGTACAAAGCATGACCCGTACTGCTTCAGGGATGTCAATGTTGCTAGGTGCAGCTTCTCTTAACATAAAGACAGTTATTAAAAATCTTGATGACTTTCTTTTAAAGCCTTTAGGAGAAGCTTACTTTCAGTGGAATATGCAGTTCCTAGAAAGTAAACTACACGTTACAGGAGATTTAGAGGTAAGAGCTACAGGAACAAATAGTTTAATGCAAAAAGAAGTACGGAGTCAACGACTGACAATGTTCTTACAAACTGCACAAAACCCTGCGATAGCTCCGTTTATTAAGATTAACAAGCTTATTAGTGAACTAGCACATAGTTTAGATCTTGATCCAGATGAACTTTTAAATGATCCTGAAGAAGCTGCACTAATGGCACAAATAATAGGAATGCAAAATGCTGGACAAGGAACTGGCGAAGAGATTGGCCCCGATAACCAAGAACAAGGAGTTATGGGAGGCCCTGAAGGAGCACCTGAACAACCTCAAGATCTTGGAGTTACAGGTACTGGTGGCGGCAACATCGGAACAGGAAATGTACCGCAGCCAAGGGAAGATGAATTTAGTGGTTAAACTTGAAAGTCTTCCAGAACAAGTGGAAGAAGCACTTACCCGAAAAGAGTAAAGGATAATTATGGCAGTACAACTTGCAGCACCATTAATAGCAACAGCTTCTTTATTAGGAAGATTAGTTCCTACTTCTGTTCAAAAGTTTGGGCAAAAAGTCATAAGTCCTAGAAATGTAGGACAAGAACGTATTAAAAAAGCTACACAAGCAACTGTTGAGTATGCTAAAGGACAAGCAAAAGCTGGAGGAGCTACAGGCACTGTTGTATTAGGAGGACAGTTGCTTTATCAAAATGTTGCTAAAGAAGATTTACCTTCTATTATAGAAGAAGCAGAAGCAAAAAAGATTCCTTTAGATATTTTAGATGGTAGAGTTAATCCTGAAGATTATCCTATTTATCCAAAAAATTCAGATTCAGCAAAAGCTTTTAGGAATGCTCAAAGAGTAGCAAAAAGAGCAGGGGCTGACGTATTTAGGTTTGAGGATAGACTATATTCTACAAAAGAAGCTGTTGAATCTAAAGCTATGGGAGGTAGTATGACAGATAACACAAGTTTATTAACTCCTCTAGAAAGAACAAGTAAAAACATTGGTGGTAAAGTAGGTGGTAAAGTTATAAGTCTTTTAGAAAAACTAGGAAAGAAAAAAAACGCAGGAGATAAATCCGACTTTGCAAATAAACAGTTTTTAAGAGATCTTGCAGAAGATCCTGAGTTTGATGAGGCGATTAATAATCTTCCAGAGAATGAATTTGTAAGTCTTATGGATGAAATGGGATTTGATTATGATGCTGGCATGGGGCCTTTGTCTGGTAATGTAGACATAGCAATGCAGCTAGATCCTGAAGATGCTGCAAAAAATTATATGGCTTTTGATGGGTTTGATAATCTTACTAAATATCTTACAGGTAAAAATGCTGCTGAGATAAGATTGTTTATTAGAACCTTGACAGATGATCCTGATTTTGGTGACGTTGACTCTAGGGTAGTTAATATGGCAGAAAAAATATTAAAAGATAAAACAGAGTTACGGACTATGAAGAATGAAGGAGGACTTACTCAGTCTGAACAAATACGTCAAGCTATTCAGATGAAAGAAGAAGATGCTGATATGCCTTTTAAAGGAAACCTTACAGAGCAAGAAAAAAATGATTTAGGTATTTTTCCTACTTATCGTCAAGTCATGAGGTATAGGAATGACAACATAGCAAAGGAAGACAGACAGAGCAGAGAAAGAATAGCTAAAGAAGACCGTTTACGCTCTGGTATGTCAGAAGGTAGTCGTATAACGAATAAAGATATACTTGCAGCAATGTTTAAAATTAAACCACATATGATGCCAGAATTAGAAAGAGATCCAGATGCTACAGTTACAATTGATGGACAAGAAATTCCTTTATCAAAAATTAAAGGAGCAAAGCGAGTATTAGAAAGAGATCCAGATGCTACAGTTACATTTATGGGACAAGAAATTCCTTTATCAAAATTGAAAGGTTTAGCAGAAGGCGGTTCTTTAATGGTTCCTGATGAGGGTATGCCAGTAGATACTTATCCTAACATACCGCCAGAAGAAATGGAAGAAGCAATGGCTTCACAACTTCCTGACGAACAAATGGAAGATAATTATATAGACTTCATTATGGATAAGTCCATTAGTGAAGAAGATCAAGATTATTTAGCGGAAAAACTAGAACAGGATTCTAGGCTGTCAGATATACTCGACAGTATAATTGTAACCGCATCAGAATTTTCAGGCTCTGGAGAAGTAGAAGGGCCGGGAAGTGGTGTATCAGACTCAATACCAGCCCGATTGTCGGATGGCGAGTTTGTATTTACCAGAAAAGCAACCGACCAAATAGGCGCAGACAATCTCCAACGAATGATGGATGATGCTGAACGTGCCTTTGATGGCGGTTATCAACGTAAGGCCGTGGGAGGCTATATGTACGATCAAGATGATTCTGAAGTTTCTTCACCAAGCACTATTGATGAAGAAATAAAGAAAGCGATGATTGGATCAAATAAAATCCCAAGCCTTGCATAACATTTTTCGGCTACCTTGGTAAGACAAGCCCCATAAAACTTGACGGAGTTAATATGGCTACCTTGCTAAAAACACAAGCCCCGAAGGAGAATTGAGATGTCCGAAGTACAAGTAGAGGAGCAACAAGCTAATCCATATAATGCAAGAAAACCTTGGCATGAAGTAGAAGATACTACTTCTAAGCAGGGTGCAAATGGATTGTTTTATACAGAAGATCAACAGGCCACCCTTGATAACGAGGCCCCTGATAATGAAGCTCCAAAAAAACGAACCAATTATAAAAAGAGATATGACGATCTAAAGAAACATTATGATCAGAAACTTTCTGAGTTTAGACAACGAGAAGAAGAGCTAGTAGCAACCGCTAAAGCGGCTCAACCTTCTTATACACCTCCTAAAACCGAAGAGGATTTAGAACAGTTTAAACAAGAATATCCTGATCTGTATAACACTGTTGAGTCAGTTGCTCATATGCAGAGTCAACGTCAAGTAGCAGATCTTGAAGCACAACTTCAATCCTTACGCCAACGTGAGTCTGAGGTTATGCGAAAAGAAGCAGAAACTACTTTGCGTGATAATCACCCAGACTTTGATGATCTTAGAGGATCTGATGAGTTCCATGAGTGGGCAAAAGAACAACCTGAACAGATACAGGGTTGGATTTACAATAACCCTGATAATGTAACTTTAGCATCAAAAGCTATAGATCTTTTTAAGTTGGAAACTGGACAAGCTCGAACTACTAAAAAACAGCCCAAGGCTAATAGTGGATCGGCAGCAGATATTGTATCAACAAAGACAACTAATGTTGATCCTAAACAAGCCAAAATTTGGACTGAACGGGAAATAGCCGCAATGTCCTTAGACCAGTTTGATAAACATGAGGAAGAAATCAAACAGGCTATGCAAGAGGGCAGAGTGGTTAAATAATACTAACTTTGTGTTAATAGGAGTATATTAACAATGGCTGCAAATACTAGTGACCAATTTTTTGAACAGAGTACGGATACCAATGGTAACTTTGGTAATTCCGTCACTGGACAAACTAATTCATTCTTCTTACCGAAAGTTTATTCCAAACAGGTACTAAACTTTTTCCGTAAGGCATCGGTAGCAGAAGCTATCACAAATACTGATTATGCTGGAGAAATCGCAGCGTTTGGTGATACAGTACGTATTATCAAAGAGCCTGTAATCTCAGTTGACCAGTATGAGCGTGGTGGAACTGTTACTAAGACTGCACTTACGGATGCAGAAGTAACTTTAATCGTTGATGTGGCAAACGCCTTTAAGTTCATCGTAGATGACATTGAAACAAATATGTCTCACGTAAACTTCCGTGAGGTTGCAACTTCTTCAGCAGCTTACGCTCTTCGTGACGCTTTCGACACAGGCGTAATTGCTAAGATGTTTGCAGGTGTATCTGCATCATCACCTAATCATATATTAGGTTCTGATAGTGCTACTGACCTAGCTGCTGGTACTTTTGACGGTACTGGTAACTTGGATATTGGTTATGCATCTGGTGAGCATGATCCTATTGATGTTCTTTCACACATGGCTCGTCTGCTTGACGAAGAAAATGTTCCTGAAGAAGGTCGATGGTTCTTAGCAAATCCTGAGTTCTATGAGCAACTGGTGCAAACTTCATCCAAATTAATGTCAGTAGACTTTAATGCTGGACAGGGTTCTATCCGTAATGGATTGGTAAGCTCTGGCAAGTTACGTGGATTTGATATGTACAAGTCTAACAATATCGCTGCAACAACTAACGCAGCAGGTAAGGTTATTGCTGGTCATATGTCATCTACGTGTACTGCACAAACAATCACTAGCACAGAGGTCATGCGTGATCCTGATAGCTTTGGTGATATTGTACGTGGTCTTCACGTATATGGTGCAAAAGTATTACGTCCTGAAGCTTTGGTTTCAGCGTTCTACGGCATCGACTAAAACTTTTGGGGGCTGAAATATGCCCCCATTTTTTAAGTCTTAGGTAGGAGTAGAAAGTGGCACAGATAGGAAGCGAACAGAATCCTATGATGATTAAGGGTAGACGTAAAGGCAAAGTTCTTGGAATGACAGGATCTTTTTACAAGCCCGTTAATAAATCAAAGTATGATGCTAATTATGACAGAATTTTTGGTCATCAAACAGAGTTAGACATAGCTCGACAAAAAAGTAAAACATTTTCTATGGAGCAAGATTAGTATGTATCATGGTAAAAAGAAAAAGATGATGGGCGGTGGCAAGCTTAAAATGGTAACAAATGCAGAAGGTGAAAAAGTTCCTTTTTATGCTGCTGATGGAAAAGGTAAGATGATGTATGGTGGTAGAGTTATGAAAGGTCACGGTGGCAAAATGTCAGGTGGCGTAGCAGAACTTGAAGCTGCTTGTAATAGAATGGCTGGATATAATCAGAGCTTAACCACTAAAAAATAATGGCAACTTTCTTATCTTTATCAAATGAACTGTTAAGAGAAATGAATGAAGTTGAATTAGCTTCAGGAAGTTTTGCTACAGCTACTGGTATTCAACAACACGTTAAAGATGCAATAAACAGAGCATATCTTGATATTGTAAACGAAGAACCTCAGTGGCCTTTTTTAGCGGTTAATTTGAGTGGAACTGTAGATCCATTACACGGTAACGTGTCTGTAGAAACCGTAGCTGGAACTCGCTGGTATTTATTAAAAACAGGAAGTTCTGGTTTACCTACAGATTTTGGATATATAGATTGGGATAATTTTTATTTAACTACAGTAGGTGTAGCAGGAGAAACTGCTCCTTTTGTAGCCAGAAATCTTAGATTTACTACTACTGAAGAATATAAAGATTACTTTCGTATTTCAGAAAATTTAGATGATGCTGATACACAAAACTACGGAGTACCTAGCAGAGTTATTAAAAGTCCTGATAACCGAAAGTTTGGGTTAAGTCCTATACCCGATAAAGTTTATAAAATATATTTTTATGCTTATGTATTACCTACAGAGCTTTCAGCATTTGGAGATGAAATTGTTTTTCCAAATACTTATAAGCCTGTATTACTAAACAGAGCTAGATATTATATTTATCAGTTTAAAGAAAGCCCACAGTTTTCTGCTTTTGCTTTAGAAGATTATCGAAGGGGTCTAAAATTAATGAAGTATAATTTAATGACTCCTGCACCGGGCGTATTAAAAGATGATCGAATGAGGTTCGTTTAATGTCTCAACCATATGGGTTAGCTTGCACAGGAGGATTGCATACAAGCTTAAATGAGATAGAGGCTTTACAACAACCCGGTGTCGCTACAAAATTAATAAACTTTGAAGTAGATACAGATGGAGGCTACAGGAGAGTTAGTGGCTATAATTTGTTTGGATCTGCAAGACCTAATAGTACCAATAAAATATTAGGTTTGCAAGTTTATGCAGATGGTGTAATAGCTTGTTCTGGAACTAATATTTATTTTAGTCAAGATGGAAATAGTTGGCTTCAAATAAATAAAGATAGTGTTTCAGGAAGTGGCGATAACC
>VTLG01015490.1_pt1 | contig 10943 bp, 25 predicted proteins | sample 4694571 | NCBI WGS metagenome assembly VTLG01 (sample SAMN12604809, study PRJNA352737) | marine metagenome | biome: ENVO:00000447; feature: ENVO:00000209|ENVO:00000569|ENVO:01000036; material: ENVO:00002151; isolation source: viral sequences binned using virsorter ... | reverse complement strand
CGAGATTCGCGTATATCTTGAATCCAGCGTCAGTACACAAGTTACAGAAAGCAAGATCTTCGCCCTTCCACACTTGGTCCTTGAAGCTAGTATCCCAGAAATTATAGAAATATTTATCTACCGCGTCATCTTCAGTGCCAATTTCAGCATTCATTTTAGCTCGTGTACCCTCTGGAAACTTACATTTCAATTCAGGATGTTTATTCATTAATGTTTCAAACACTTTACGAGATATTAACATTAAACCAGCAGGACCTTGAGAGATTTCAACTAAATCCCAAGGTAATATCTTAATCGCTTCAGGATCAGGATAAGTAACAGCATAGTCTACAACCCCTGGTTTATTTTTGACTCTATAAGGTGTACAAACCAAGTCCATTTTAGGAACAAGCATTCTAAGTACAGCTTCAGGTTGAAACTCTACATCAGCATCAACAAATAACATATACTCAAAATTACTATGTAAGAATCCACACGTAGATAAATTTCGAGCATGAGTGACTAGAGAAGATCGAACTGATTTAAATTTACATTCAATTCCAGCGTGTGCAAGTGTCGTATAAGTATTTAACAAAGACACACATGTCTCTACCTTCATGTCACCATAACAAGGCATAGCAATATAAACTTTAGGTTTAGTTTTTCCATTAGGCGCCATTAAAAAAATCCTCCGGGTTGTATTCTTTACTTAACTTCTTTTCATCAAATTGTAATTCATGATACATGTCTAATCTTTTTAAAAACTGATGTTTATAAGACCTTAAATCAGCCCCTTGTATCTTGAATTCTTGATAATATAAGTCAGGAGTACATATCATTATTACACCCTGTTCAATTTTAGATTTATACACGTAGTCGTGTGCCATTGCATACGCAGCAATTTGTAAATAATAATCTTGAATCCATTCTTCTTTCTTCGGGCGATTCGCTTGTTTAAAATCTACAATAGTTTCTAAACCGTTATGATTGCATACCAAGTCAGTACTGCCAGCATATAACCCAGGATAATGCAACGTAACTTCCGAGCCGTAATATTCTTCCACTGGCGTAAGACCCACTTCAATAATTTTTTGGGCCATGGGCTTCGCCTCTTGTCCGATCCCTGTAAGATCATCGTAGCCAGTACCGAGTATATGGTTCTCCAAGAATTTGTGCATGGCAGTTCCCCGCCTACTAGATAAATTTTTGATTCGCTCTGCTTCTTGTTCTCCAACTTTGGCCTTCCAGTCTTTTAGAAATTGTTGATTTTTGGTACGCCCTAATACCGTAGTTACACTAGGAAGTCTAGTACCAATGATGTCATAAATTCGATGTCCTGTATCAGGATCTGTAATTTGTTTTCCTTCTATATACTTGTATTTATTGTTTTTTTTCATTCTTTAGATTCTCCTCTTTATGTTCTTCAATCGCTCTAGCTAGTTCGTCCATGTTCTTCCAAGTAATTTCATTAAATCTTTTTCTATAAATATTATTACTAACTCTAGACTTACCATCCCACTTACGACCTTTTTCTTTTTTAGTCACGTTCTAATACCTTTCCATTGTATTGACCTTTTTCATCTCGATCTATTTTATATTTTTTATGCCACTCTCCTTTATCAAAGTTGTGTTGTCTAACTTCGTTAGTATCTAAATCAACATAAACTATTTCAATTCTAAGTCCAGGAACTTTATTATTAGTTCTACAAATTTTAGTTCCATCGGCTCGTTTAGTATTTGTTTTAACATCAAAGTATCTTATATTATTTTCATTATCTAAAGTAATAAAATCAATGGGACCTATTCCATGTAGGGCTCTAAAAACTTTATATCCTTTATTTACAAAATATTCTTGAGCAATTAATTCAGCTCTTATTCCTTTAGCATGTTTCTCATTCAGACTCATTTTTGTTTAATGGTCCATGGTGCGTTGGCCGTGCGCAGTCCTTCTTTACTCTCGTCCCAATATCTTTTACATAAGTTACCATTACCAGCTATAAACTCATGCTGCATTTGATGATGAGGATTGTAAGGACGTTTAACTTTTTTACCATCGGACTTGGAATAATAAGTTATAAAAAATTTATTTTTCATCCAGAGATATTACATCAACTTTAGAAGCTAAATTTCCAGAAATTGATACCCTTTCTACATCTGATTTAAATGGAGCCACATAATGTTTTAACCATGCAGGAAATATAAATAAATCTTTTTCTTCGGGAAAATGAGCTTGATAAGTAATCGCTTGTCTGTTTCCTTCACCATATATAAAACTAATTCCTCCGGGTCCAGAACTCTTTCCTTTGTATTCTTTATATTCTTTTTTTATTTCTTCAGGAATTTTTAAATAAATTACAAAAGATAAATCATCTGAATGATCGTGTGGTGGATTAAATTCATGTTGACGTTGATAGTTAACCCACATAGATTTAATTATATATTTATTCTTACTGGGTTTATCAGAATTACGCCACTTATCCCATACTTGATCATAAATATTAACTAGATCTTTCATATAGGGTTGAAGTATATTTAAATCTCTTAACTTATATTCTTTCTGGATAATGCCAGCCAGTCTATGGTTATAAGACAATTCTTTTTTCACTGAAGCATCTGATTCTTTTTTTAAAAGTTCAAAAAAATCATCAGTAATTTTTAATTTTAAAACACAGGGTCCCCATGTTAAAATTTGATAATCTATTTTATTTCCCATTTTTTGTTATTACCTTCACTATAGTGGTCCAGGGATTTAAATCGTAATCTACTTTAGTGCAAGATGTTGTCAGAATTATCATCACTGTCAGAGTCATTAAAATAATTATCTGAAGTCTCATAGAATTCTCCTTCTGAGTCACAATCCCAGCATTGATGTACGGTTTCTCCCCATTCTGTGCCTACTTTAAGGTATCCATTACCTCTACAAGTAGGACAGATATGTTTACGAATTTGTTTTACTTTTAATTTTGCCATTTAACTTTTTTGCTTTCTCATTTGCAATCTGTTCAATAGTTTTACTTATAGACAATTTAGCGTCTGGCAATAAAACCTTCGACAAATTAATCAATGTCTTGTATGTTTCATGCGTTAACGAAACATTTCTATATTTAGTTATATCAGTCATATGTTCCTTTCATTTATTTCTGAGCAATATATAGGATTGAATAGGGGATTGTCAAGATGAAAATTTTATTAACTTTAATTATGTGCAGTTATACTGCTGGAACGTGTCTACAACCTTATGAATGGCCTGAGAGATATCCAGATATGTATCATTGTATGATTGCGGGCTATGAAGAATCAAAAAGAAAAATGGAAGAAATTGGAAAAGAAGAAGTTAATAAACATCAAATATATATTAGGTTTACTTGCACTGAAGCTAAAGACATTTGACAATATGGCTAAATTGTGGTAGAGCAAAATCTTCTCACCACAATGACCTACTCTTACATTTCCCTCTTTAGAGTAGGTTTGTTATATCTTTTCATTGTTCCACATTATTAGCATACCTATAATTAATGCATAGATACCTATTATAATTAACATACTCCAAATCATATTAACCCCTTACAGTTTCCGTGCACGTACTCCTGCAGGGGCAAAGGCTCCGAGGCTACCCTTTGCAGGGTCACAGCTTGACGTACAGGGAATAGCGCGAGGCATTATATGGACGCCGGTCCTTTTCAAATCGGTTTGTCTCCAGTCAGTTTTAGAACTGTATTCGTCTGCCTGGTTTAAACAGTCAATACATTCATCATAGTATCCATTTTTGAATAACCATCCTGCATGTAATGACAAAATTTTGTTTTTCATCTTTTTATTTACATGTGCAACCATACATGTTTCCACTTCCATCATTCATTACGTGAGCATTAAGTAACTCACTATAAGTTGTTAATTTTAATCTCAATATGTCACACAGATCAAAGCAAGTTAAGATAACTTTTTCTACTATAGTTAAGTCCTTGAACATTTCTTTTCCTACGGGTATCAATTGATATAACCCGTCGGTTAGAATTATTAATTCCATCTGCAAACTCCTTTATATATTTGTCCCAAAGATTAGCAACTTTATCAATCTTCTGTTGGGTCACCATGTTTTTTTCTTCCCCATTTAATGATACGTTCTAAATTATGAGTTTTTAATTTAATCCTTGGCCCATATGGTTTCCACGCAGACACCATTAAATTAAGTTCAATAACTAAATTAGCCCATTGTTTAGGGGTAGCATTTTCTACTGTTATATTTATTTCTCTATTCTTCATATGTATTTTTTAAATGCTAATCTCCACAACCATGATCGTGTAATAGATACTCCAGTAAATATTAAAGCAATTCCTATACTGTCCATAATTGTTGGATATAATCCAAAAAGAGGAAATATATGAAGTTGAATTAATATTGCCAGAATAAATCCTGATCCAACATCTATAAAACTTTCTATAAAACTTCTCATTTCTATCCTATATATAGGATATCAGAGGATTTTTGTCAAGCTCTTCCTTGCCCAATATAAGGTTTTTTTCTTCTTTTTTTATTAGGTTTTTTTGAGTGCCTCCCCGGCCTTTTTCTAGGTTTATCTCGGACGGGTTTAGTTATTTTGCCAAAACTACTTCTCTTGCTCATCTAAATGTTGCATATGAATTCTATCGTTGGATGAAACATGTGGCATGTAACTTATTTTTCCATTAATTTTCTGTTCAATATCAGCTCCACAAGTAGTACATCTAAATACAGTTTTATGAATAGATACAAAGATACTTTCTTCGGTGCATACAGGACAATTACCATTAACAACTTGCGTTGCTATATTAATCTCTTTCCCAAAAGGACCGTGTTTGTACATGTTTTTCCTTACGTTTATATTTCTTTTTATCTTTTATTACTTGAGGTGTAAAGAACTTTAGAACTTGTGCTACTGGATTTCGTGGTTTGTTTTTCTTAAGAAAAAAAGCGTATGCTTTTTTATTCATTAGTGAGTCATTAAAGCAAAAATGACATAAGCCATACCTGTAATTAAGGCACCTACAGATACTAATAAAATGCTTTCAATTCTATCAATTTGTTTTTTTATTCTAGAAATTCTTTCGTGTGTTTGTTTTTGCATTATTCTACAAAGCTTTTCATGAGATTCGATTCGTTGTAATGCGTCTTGTTTAGGCATGATTATTCCAATATTAAAGAAAGAATTTTCTTCTCTCCCATATATATTTCAGTGTTAGCTTTAGATTTAATGCATTTATACTGCACTCTACTTTCAGCTTTTAACTGTCTCTCCGCGATACGTTTGCCTTTAAGGCATTTTGAGAGGCTGTCCATATGTAAGTGTTCCTTAATTTCATGGTCCACTATCATTAATAATGCAAATACAATTTCTACCATTTTAACAATCCCACTTTCTAAGTGCTTTATTAATTCTTGAATTTGGATCTCTTGCTGTTTTTGCAGAGGTTAATCTTTTCTTCATGCCACCCATTCTAGCACAAAATGATTTTCTTCTTCCACTCGTTTTAGATTTTGTAGGTGCTTTTAAAGTTCCACCTTTATAACTGTCTCTTCCTTTTTGATTTAATCCACCTGATGGTGACTTACCTTCTTTTCTAGTCCACGCTGCAGACCCACCTTCTTTTAATTGACTTCTTTTAATGGCTTCTGCTGTTGGTGCACCTTTTGATCCAGGTTTTCTAGGTTTGCCACCTCTTTTTCTTTTTTGATGAATGTTGTACCAAAGACCTTTACGTGCTTTTTTACCTTCTTTAGTAGTGTGATAAACACTTCCACCTTTTTTGTATCCTTGTCTAAGAATTGGACTATGTCCCTTTATTGATATATCAGCCATTAGTTATAACTATACCCCGTGTTGCTTTGTTCTAATTTTTTAAATAAGTCTTCGTGTTGTTGCATTATCTCTTTGTCAGAATCCTGCATGTCATCCATTTGATCTTGTAATTTTTCCACATATCTTTCTAGTTTTTGTACCTTGTCCATTTGTACTGCTTGAATAGTTGAAAGTTCAAAAGTTCTAGATAGACTCCAGCCTCCTAATGCAATTAGGAGTCCAACCAACATCGTTAAGATTTTTTCCATCATTGACAGCTCTCACATTCGCCGGTATCGTCTATTACTAGACCACCTTCGTTTTCAAAACTTTTATCTTCGGCCCTGCTATTACAATCACAGTTAGTACATTCACCTTCTGCATTTGGACAATGACACATTTTGTTACATGTTTTACACCAACGTTCAGTCATTTTTTTGCCATGCAAAAAGCCAACTAATAAATTTTTTCCATAATTTTTTAATCATCTTTTTTCTCCACGTCGTAGAAGAACTTATCGGAGTCTTCTGTTTTCCATTTACCACTGTCCTCAACATTCCAATCGGAAGTTTGGACCTTCCAATCAAAGGGAACTTCATCTTTAACAGTAAAAGATGGAATATTCCATATAATTCTATTGTTGGGCTGAGCAGCATAATTGCCATCATTTAAGGCCATTATGTGAGCGCACTTGTGTTCGTGCGGAATTTCAGAATGATCTGTATCTACTATATTACTCTCTGGGTGGGCAAAATCAACAGTAAATAAATAAGCACCCTTGTGCCATTTTTTATCTTTACCAAAAAATTTTCCTGATTGTCCATCTAGGAGATCAAAAGAAGTAATAGCAGGATAATAACTAAAACAATTCCAGAGCTCCAGCTCGTCAAGTCGCATCCTAGGTACTTCTTGGACATCAAATCCTCTTTGAATGAAGGCTGAAATAGGGAGACGATAGAACACAGCACCGTTCTCCATAATACAATGAAAGAGGATAGGACGTCCTGTAATAGACGCCATCCCGAATATAATGCAATCTTCAGCTTCTCCAAAATGCTCCTTAAGATCATAGAGATATTCTCTCCTAATCTGTGCATACGTCACAGGAATGTTTGCATTCAGATAAGCCATACATAATTAAAATATGATTGCGCCAATAATAAAACCAGCAACAAAACAAACAATTTCTCTTCTGTTGTGCAACTGCCAAACCATAAATTTGTCTATATATTGTTTCATTTTTCCTCCTCTTTTATATTACCCCAATTAGGTCCGCATTCATAGTCTACTTTGTTTGGAACTTCAAGAGAAACTGCATTTTCCATTATCTCTTTTATTCTTTTTCCATTGTCACTTACTGATACGTCAAGTTCATCATGAACTTGTATGTGTGGAGTAATTCCTTCTTTATGTAATTCGATCATTGCTTTTTTAGTCATGTCAGCAGCTGATCCTTGTATTAATCTATTCAAAGCTTTGTATGTATATGCTCTCTTGATCCCTGGTCCGTGTTCCGCGAGCGCTTGATCATGAGGTAAGGCTTTATGTATACCAAATTGATTAGGTTCCCATAGGTGAAACCTACATAGTCGTCCTAGCAATGTACGGATTTGTCCTCGGTCCTGAGAACGTTGCATAACATTATCCATAAGTTGTCTGACGAATGGAACTTTATTATGATACTGTTTAAATAATTCATCGGCTTTTTCTTTACTGACTCCTAATTCAGCTTGTAATTTATTTTTTCCCATACCATAGAACAGACCAAGGTTTATAGTCTTGGCCTGTGATCTAGGTATCTCTGCCATGTCTGCCACGATAGTGTGGAAATCGGCATCACCCTTTTTATAGGCTTCCATCACTTCGTCCACTCCATAGAGATTCTGTAAAGTTGCATAATGCACTACCAACCTAGGCTCTTGCTGAGAATAGTCAAAACAACCCCATGTATGGCCTTCCTCGGGTATAAATAATGACCTAATAGCTGGCCCTAATTCCTTATCTCTGGCTGGTATTTGCTGTAAATTTGGATTTGAATACGAGAATCTGCCTGTCACAGTTCCGCCATTATCTCCTCTTAATTGGTTGATTTCAGCATGAATTCTTCCTTTGTAGTTATGTTTTAATATGGTATCAATAAACGTGGTATGCGCCTTGTTTATTTCTCGAGCGCGGGCTATTCGTTTCACCAGCGGGTGGGGGTGATTCTGTAAAAAGTTTTTTGTAAATGATGGAGAATTTGTTTTTTCGGTGCGGTCAAATGGTAGGCGAAGTTTTTCAAAAACTTGCGCGATGGATCTCGCTGCCCATATTTGAACATCTACTTGGGTTTCTTTTTTTACTAATTGTAAGCATTCTTTTTCTTGTTCAAGTAATTGCTTTTTTAATTTGTGAGCTGCTTCTACGTCTACACGCACACCTAAAAAACGCATATCAATTAAGCAAGGGAAAAGTTCTGTCTCTAATTCGAAAATAGAGTTTAAATCTTGATGTAAAATTTCTTTCTTAAGTTCTTGCCAAAGTTCTAATGTAAGTTCAGCATCTTTTTCTGCATATGCACCTACATAAATGGCAGGTAGTTTATACATTTCTGCCTTGGCGTCAACCCCCCAATCACGTGCAGCTGCATATAATTCTGTTTCACTTTTTGTTTTTCCAGTGTATCTTTTAGCACAGCTGTTTAAGTCATAACGCATTTGATTTTCATCAACAAGAGCCGATGCAATCATCGTGTCTACAATTTTACCGTTAATACTTAAACCTAGGGCCCTAATCCAACAAACGTCATACATGGCGTTGTGAAATATTTTTGTTGCTGGTGTAGATAATACTCCTTGAAACCATTTCAAAACCTTAGCTCTATCCATATTACCACCACCTTCATGAGCAATTGGATAATAACCAGACCAACCTGTTACAGCTAAAGATATTCCTACTACATCTCCAGCTTTAACTACTGAACCAGAACCCATTCTAGTATTTAAATTAGGATCTTTTGTTTCCAAATCAATTGCTATCTCATCATGTTTAGATAAATCTGGAAAGTCTTCTGGTGGTAGCCATTCGGTTTGTGGTGCGAATAATGGTTTTTGTATCATAGTTTTATAAATCTCCCTTGTTTGTCTCTGATTAAGTTTGTTTTACCTTTTTTATCTCTGAAATCATTTTCAGGATAAGACTGTTTAATACAATCCTCATATGGATAACCATTATCTTTGAGCCATTGAGCATGTATAATTAAAATTTTATTCATCTACTATTCCCCAGGAGTTTTGTTTCTTTTCCTCTTCAGGTGTTTCCGGATAATCTCTATCTATTGCCATATCAATATAATGTTTTGCTTTTAATAAATCTTGTTTTTGATTTTTTTGTTTGTGGCGACATAAATATTTAATTGCGTTCCCTTCCGCGAACGGAATATTATTTCTGTTAATAAATTCTGATGGTTGAATAAGCATAGATTGATAGTGAGTCCCTCCCACCTGCTTTTTATATATGTCACTCATATTTTGTATCCTTTATAACTGTCTTTAGGTGAAATAATGTGTAAGTGTTCCTTTGTCCTTGTTGCGCCAACATAGAATAATCTATTTTCATCATCTGCATTTCTTTCATATGACTTCATAGTATTTTTACTTAGGTCTGTCAACAAAACTACATTCTGTGATTCACCACCTTTAGCTGCATGTATAGTTGATAATTCAATTCTAGGTTTTTCATTTAATTTTTCTCCATTCCTTCTCATCTTTCTTAAATAACTAACTTCTCTTGTAGATGCATTATCAAATGATTCAAACCATGGATTTTTAATATTTAATCCATAATCTTTTGTAAGTTGATCTATTCCATAAAAAGATCCTTTAGCCATTCCTTTTATTTTTTGTTTATTAAATTTTTCTGATGTCATGTAAGAGGATATTTTTAGTAATTGATCATAACTTAATAATTGTCCTTGTCTTAAATGTTCCCAATCTACAGCAGCCATATGTAAATTTTGTTCTTTAGTTTTTTTAAATTTATTTTTGTAATAAAATCCTTTACGATATAAAATATCTTCTAGATCAGTAAGCATATATTTAGTTCTAGCTAATACTAACCACTCACCTTCAGTCATATTAATGTGTTCAAACTCATCATAACGACTTAAAGCTCCTTCATGAATTTTTGGATTCCAGGATTTGTCTATTCTGTTTCTAACTTTATTTATAATTCCCATAGCTAATGTGTGAACTTTAGAAGGTATTCTAAATGATTGAGTTAATGGCATCATCTGACCTTCTTGTGCTATAAAAGAATCTACATCTGCACCAGCCCATCTAAAAATAGCCTGGTCATCATCGCCTGCAATAAAAGAATCATTTGTTTTATTCCAAATAGTTTTAGCCATATCCCACTGCATTAAAGAAAGATCTTGAGCCTCATCAATAAAGACAACATCAAACTTTGGAGACTTATCTGACTTAGTAAACTCCAATATCATGTCATTAAAGTCTATAAGGTTATGTTCTTTTTTATATCTTTCCAACTCATTAGAAATTATACGTAATTTATTTCTTTCTAAATCTTGATTATGCTCATTTAAATCAAATAGCTTTTCTGGTTCAGTGTTTCTTAATTTGGCTAAATTAATAAGATGAAGGTATTCACTATCAGAAGTAAAAATTCCTCCATGATCATCTTCATAGCTAGCATAGTTAACTGGAAAACCTAATTTTTTTCCAAGATCTTTATAATGTCTTGGCTGCATTACATTTTCTTTTTTAATTCCTAATTTTCTAAAAGCCAGAGAATGAAGAGTTCTAAAATAAGGTAAATCATCTTCAGTTAAATTAAATTTTTTAATTGCCCTGTCTCTTGCTTCGTATGCAGCTTTCTGTGTAAAAGCAAAGTAACCAACTTTATCCGGATCAGTTTCTTTTAAATAATCATCTACTTTATTTAATAAAGTGGTTGTTTTTCCTGTACCTGGGGGACCTAATACAATTGTTTTCATCAGTATGGTGTGTCCTCTTTTAATTTTTTAGGTTTATATTCTGTCTCTTTTTTATCGAATTCTTTTACTATAAAAACGGATAGTTTTTCTTTACCTACTCTTTTATCTTCGCACCCACATTTTTCTTTTAACATTTGTCCAGTTCTTTGATAGCC
>VTLG01012601.1_pt1 | contig 10943 bp, 7 predicted proteins | sample 4694571 | NCBI WGS metagenome assembly VTLG01 (sample SAMN12604809, study PRJNA352737) | marine metagenome | biome: ENVO:00000447; feature: ENVO:00000209|ENVO:00000569|ENVO:01000036; material: ENVO:00002151; isolation source: viral sequences binned using virsorter ... | reverse complement strand
CCTGAGAAAAAAATTGAAGAAAAAAAAGAAGAGCGAGAGATTGACTACAACTCTATCGAAGAAGCTCTCAAAGATTAATGAATTATGGGTAGTAGTTTTCGGACTACTACTCATGTTTATTTTTATAGAAGGTTCACACCTGAACTATCACCGTACAACTACTCCACCACAAAATGAGAACTCAACTAATCAATGCAATTAAAGCTCATGCTAACGGAGAGATACAAAAGCACTTAGCTAATGTAGAAGTTTATTTAACTAACCCTGCTGGCATAGGGGAACACTCTGACATAACAGAGGCGATCAGTGTTGAACTTGATAAGATATCGAAGTATCACGATCAAATAGAAGTACTCAATAAATATGTACTCAATAAATAATGAGTACTGCGAGCTTAGTTTAGAGGTAAAACTCTAGCCTTCCAAGCTAGATTCATCGGTTCGATTCCGATAGCTCGCTTTTGGCTCTTGGCCCTTACGAGGATACCCATTAGCCGTCTAGACGGTGGGAAAGACCACAAAACGTTTAATTTAATTTGCGCGCGATGATGATTTATACCCTTAGTAAAATTAAAACATAGATAAATGGCACAACAAAGTACGCACAGTACCGCGCCCGTAACCTTTCAAGGTAGAGCGAACGCTACTGGTAATGCGTCAAACAACAGAGATCTCTATTTGAAGATCTTTTCTGGAGAGCTTTTCAAAGGCTTCCAGCATGAGGCCATTGCACGTGATCTAGTTACTAAGAGAACCCTTAAGAATGGTAAGTCTCTGCAGTTCATCTACACAGGTAGAACGAAGGCTGAGTACCACATCCCAGGGCAATCAATACTAGGTAACAGTGACAATGCACCTCCAGTAGCTGAGAAGACAGTCACATGTGATGACCTCTTAATCAGTTCAGCTTTCGTGTATGAATTAGATGAGACACTTGCGCATTATGAGTTGCGTGGAGAAATCTCAAGAAAAATTGGTTACGCTTTAGCACAAACATATGACCGTAAGATCTTTAGATCAATCGTTCGTGGTGCTCGTGCAGCTTCTCCAGTTTCCGCAACAGGTTTCGTAGAGCCAGGTGGATCTCAGATCCGTGTTGGTACAACTGACCTAGCATCTAACGCATACGATTCAGATAAGCTAGTAGATGCATTCTATGACGCTGCTGCAGCCCTAGATGAAAAGGGTGTTAGTGGTGCAGGTAGAGTAGCTGTACTTAACCCAAGACAGTACTACGCTCTAATCCAGAACGTATCATCTAATGGTCTAATCAACCGTGACGTACAAGGTACAGCCTTACAGTCTGGTAACGGAATCATTGAAATTGCAGGCATCAAGATCTACAAGTCAATGAACGTACCATTCTTCGGAAACTATGGTACTAAGTTAGGAGGCACCGCTGGTGCAGCTGATCCTGGTGAAACATCACCTGGCAACTTAGGTACATTCGTTGGCGAAGATATGCTTGACGATGGTGTAGTATCTGCTGATAACTATGGTTCACGTAATGACTACGGTGCTGATGAAAGATTTGCGCATTCTTGTGGAGTTATATTCCAGAAGGAAGGTGCAGCTGTAGTTGAAGCTATCGGACCACAGGTTCAGGTAACTTCTGGTGATGTTTCAGTGGTTTACCAGGGAGATGTGATACTCGGAAGACTCGCAATGGGAGCCGACTATCTAAACCCTGCTGCTTGTGTAGAACTTGTTGCTGGTGCAGCTCCTGCTACATCTGGCTCAAACACACATAGCTGGTAATATATTTTTTGTTCACATAAGGGGGTCTTCGGACCTCCTTTTTTTTATTCATATAACTTATGGCAGCTCCCACAACTATTGATCCCGATACAGAACTATCCGCAGTGAATACAATACTGGGAGCGATTGGACAATCCCCAGTTACAACACTAGGTATAGTTAGTACTGTAGATAATATATCCACTTACCAAAACCCTGAGATATCTTTTGTATGGAACTTACTGAAAGAGTGTAACGCAGATGTACAGAATGAAGGGTGGCATTTTAATAAAGAGGAACATGTAATACAGAAACCAGATCCTGTTACTGGTTTTATAACTATTCCTAATAACATCTTGAGAATGGATTACACTAGTGGCTTACATGGTGCTACTGGTTTAGCTGATAAAACACATGATGTAGTTAGAAGAAATGGACGTTTATATGACAAAGTAAATCATACAGATGTATTTACAGAAGATATCTATACAAACGTAGTTTGGTTCTTTGAGTATGAAGATGTTCCTTCTGTATTCAAACGCTACATAACCTATAAGGCTGCTGGAAGAGCCGCAACTCAACTCATAACCAATCAGGGGTTAGTACAAATTCTGAAGGTTCAGGAGGATTCTGCACGTGCTGCATGTATGGAATACGAATGTAACCAAGGTGATCATAGTTTCTTAGGTCATCCACATGAAACTCAGTACACTTCTTTCCAACCGTTCCATGCACTTAGAAGATAATGGCAGGTGTAACACAATTAGTTCCCAACTATGTGTTGGGTATATCAGAACAACCTGACGAATTAAAAATGCCAGGACAGGTTGTAGATTTAAAGAATGGATTACCTGACGTAACTAGAGGTTTAATTAAACGTCCTGCTAGTAAATTAGTATCTACTCTTACACCTAACAGTGGTACTTTAAGTTGGTTTAATATTTATACAGATAGCGAAACTCAGTATATAGGTAATGTAAATACATCAGGTGTGATTCAGATATGGAGAACCAGCGATGGTGAACCAATACCTATAGATTATAGTGGAGTAGCAGGTACTAACGCTAGTACATATTTATCTGGTTGGACCAATACAACAGATCTACAACCTTTAACGGTTAACGAAACAACATTTATAGCTAACAGGATTCAGACAGTAGCAATGAAAACAGCTACTGCTGATAAGTCTCCAGCTATAGTACATGAAGCTGTAGTTGAATTAAAAACCATATCTTATGGTAAGCAGTATGCGTTAGATGTATACGAACCAAGTAGTACGGATGTTACTACAACTAAACGAGCTACTGCTTTAAAAGTTAACAGCAGTAATGCATCTATAAAACCTGGTGGTGCGGCTAATGATGGAAATTGTACACGAGCTGGTAGAGAAGTAGTTAATGGTACGAATAATCTACGTTATGAATTAGACGTACGTTGTGTTCCTGTTGTTGACCCTGGTAATGCTGGTGGTGGTAGTGGAGATACTATCAACGCTGTTCAATATGATGACTCATATACACCTTATGTAAAATTACAATTTGGTGGAGAAGGTTGGGAAACTAACGATACACATACTCATAACTTTAAAGGTGCGAATATTGAAGTTAAAGTAACTAAGCATGTTGAAATAAAATCTAGATGTAATTTAGCTAAGGTACGTCCAGCTGCTACTTCTTCTACATCAGATGAAGCTGTTACAGCAGCAGGAATACTTGGTGATTTAAAGACTGCATTTGATGCCGTTAAACCTAGTGGTATGACTGTTACTGTTGTAGGTACCTGTCTACATGTTAAACATACAAGTGCTTTCAATATTACAACACCTGAACCACAGCTATTGAGCATTACTACTGGGAGTGCTAATACTGTAGGTGATCTACCTAAGAATTGTAGACATAACTTCGTAGTAAAGATTGCAAATAGTAGTGAACTTGAAGATGATTTCTATTTAAAATTCAAAGTTAACAACGTTGCTGATAATGAAACAGCTGATCGTTTTGGACTTGGAGTTTGGGAGGAATGTCCTAAACCAGACTTGGAGATCAAGTTTGATGAAACGACAATGCCTGTCAAACTTGTTAGAGAGAATCCTGGTAATACTTATGTAAATGGTAGATTCTTAGTTCAATACCCTGAATGGGAAGATAGGATAGTTGGTGATGATATAACCAACCCTAAACCTACATTTGTTAGAACCAGTGATGGCGAACCTAAATCTGGAAGCAATAGCTGGGTTGGAAAAATAAATAAACTTGTCTTCTTTAGAAATAGATTAGTAGTTTTAAGTGAAGAAAACTGTATAGCATCTGCTACTAACGACTTCTTTAACTTCTGGTCTCATACAGCACAAGCTATTAATGATGATGATCCAATTGACTTACAGTCAAGTTCAACATTCCCTACGACTCTATTTGATGCGATTGAGGTAAACAGTGGTTTACTTTTATTTAGTTCCAATCAGCAGTTTATGTTAACTACTGATAGTGATGCATTTACACCAAAGACTGCAAAGATAAATTACTTATCAGCTTATAACTTCAATCATTTAACTAAACCATTTTCCCTTGGTATTACATCTGGCTTTATTAATAGTACAGGTAAGAATGCTAGGTTCTATGAAATGGCTGATGTTAGAAGAGAAGGTGAACCTACTATTTTAGAACAAAGTAAAATTGTTTCTAAATTATTACCTATTGATATAAATCAAGTTGCAGCGTCTAAAGAGAACGGTATTATTTTATTTGGTTCTAGTGATAAATCTGAAATATGGGGATATAGGTATTTCAATACAGAAGCAAAGCGAGTTCAATCAGCTTGGTTTAGATGGGAGTTACCTGGTAATTTGACATACCATACTATTATGGATGATGTCTACTATCTAATATTAAAGAATGGTAGTAACTATACGTTAGAAGGTATTGATGTTAAACAACAAGACGATACTTATACTGTAGGTACCGCCCCAGAGGAATACCCTGTACATTTAGATACTCATACTACAGTTTCTGCTTTAGCATCTGGTGCTTATAATACATCTACAAAACTTACTACATTTACTAAACCAGCTGGCTACAACAGTACTAAACAATTAGCAGTTTATAATCATAACACTGGAGATGATATAGGTAGATATGACTTAGCTACAGTTAGCGGAAGTAATCTAACCATACCAGGAGATTGGACAGGTACAACTTTCATACTTGGTTATCAATTTGACTGGGAAATAGAACTACCTACTATATTCCCTACTAAATCTGAAGGCGATAAAACTAGATCAGATACTAGAGGATCACTAATCGTACATAGACTAAATTTCTCATTTGGAAGTGTAGGTCTATTAGATGTAACGCTTAAACGTAAAGGTAGAGCTGATTATACTCAATCTGCCGAATCTGCTGACTGGGGAACTTACCTAGCTAGTAGACTTCCTATAGCTACTGAATATATACATACTGTACCTGCTTACGAAAGAAATACAAATTTAAATGTAATTCTTAAATCAAGTAATCCATTTCCTTCTTCTCTCCATTCAATGAATTGGGAAGGAGACTATTCAAATAAATTCTATAACAGTGTCTAACCCTTTCCATCCAATTACAATTGAGGCTGCTTTAACAGTAGCCTCTAATTTAACTGAAGCTGACAGACGAGAGTGCGCCGAAGGTCATGGCCTTGTCACACCACTCGATATTGCTATGCCAACATTATATTCTGACAGTTACTACTTTAAAACACCTGACGGCAAAAGTGCCGCTATGGGTGGTATTCATTCAGATGGTCGAATCTGGATGCTATGCACTCCACTAATAAAAAAATACCCACTTACGTTTGCAAGAGATTGTAGACGAATGATTGATAGTAGGAAAGAGAAACTTCTCTGGAATATTGTTGATAAACGAAACACAACTCACCTAAAACTTCTTAGATTCTTGGGATTCAAATTTCTAAGAGAAGTGCTTCATGGTCCCAATTACTTACCATTTATCGAATTCTGTAAAATACAATGTGCTCAGGAATAAAAGGTGCTGGCCCTACAGCATGGACTAATTTTGGAATTAAAGCCATAGGCGCAATTGGTGATCACCGTAGGGAAGCTCAGGAAGTTGCCGACATTAACCGAGAACGTCTTGCAGCAAATGAAAGAAATAGATGGCTCTACCATACTGACTACGATCATAGGGTAGTTGGTTGGAAAAGTGCCATTGTAGACAAGGAAATTGCAGTAGATAATGCATATATGGAGGCACTTGATGGATTAGGTAAATCTCAGCTTGACGTTTGGAAATCTATTAAAGAAGGAAGTATCGCCGAACAAGAGGCATTTTCAGCAATGATGTCTGTAAGCAGTGGTGAAACAGCTGGTCCTAGAGCTGGTAACATGAAGAGAAAAGAAGCTGTACTTAAATACGGTCATAAGATTGCTCAAATTTCAGCAGCTAGAGGTGCTGGTAAAGATGCAGCTAGAATCTATGCAGATAAGATGAGAACTTCATTCTCTAATTTTGTACATGGAGCTGATATAAAAATTGGTCAGAGCAGACCAGTTTATGGTGCTCCTCCAGCGAGAGTGTTCTTAAAGCGTGCCCCATCTATGTGGAATCCAATATTAGGTATAGCAAAAGCTGGTCTTGAGGGAATGATGGAGTATGGATCATTAACACCTGATGATAGATCTACTGATGTTCCAGAAGATGATTTTTCTCCTGATGATTATCCTGATTGGCAGCCAGGCGAGTGGACTACTGACGATCCTATACCAAGTATGACTACACCAGAAGCTCCAACTAATGCATTCAGCCTTGATAGCTCATCACTTAGAGGTGCTTTAGGTTTGGATTCATATTTACAAGCTTCACGAGGTAGTCGTGCTGCTGATAGGTTACTAGGTAAACGTCAACAAAATATCTTTTTATAATTGAACTATGAAAGAAGTACTAGCACAACACAAAGCTGATAGACATACTCGTGTGTCTCAAGCCAATGCATATGGACAACAAAGAGTACAAGATGCTAAAGATCATAGAGATTCTCTATTTAGCTCTTTAAGTAGTTTCTCTCAAACACTCCAATCTAAACTCACAGCTGATGAGCAAAAGAGAATTAAATGGGCACAAGAGGAAGGAGTAGCTAATCGTCGTGAAAAAGAAATAGACGATCTAGATGAAAAGGGAGATGATGGTATTCCACCAGAAGAAAAAGAAGAAGGAGATCAAACTGAAAAAGATTTAAAGAAAGTCAAAAAAGCTTTTGATACTGCCTTTGTTAATATACAAAAAAGAGGTGGTAGATATGAAGATGCTTATAAAGTTAAATCTTTATCAGCTTGGAGATTATATGCCGAAAGAAAAGAAACAGCAGCTATAGCTGGTAAGAACTATGGCAGCTGGTTAGCAGGTGAGATGCAGGAAAATGATACATTAACTTTAAAAGACCCTGAAGGTCAGGATTTCACACCTGCTAGAGCTAAGACCTTAGAACAGAAACGTATGGCTATGAAAGCCTTACGTAGGCAATTCATGCAAGAGCAGGGGTTACTAGGTGTTGATAGAAGAATACTTTCTGAGCATTTTTATAATCCTGCAATAAACGCTCATCGACAATTAACAGCTGCATATGAAAAACAAGATGCAATTGATAAATCAATACAATCATCAGATGATGCATTTAGACATTTTGATACAAGTTTCAAAGCTGGAGAAGTTGATGCTGCTCAAGACCTATTTAATAGTTTAGAAGGTTTACAACCAGAAGGTAAGTTCTTAGACCGTGCTGGAACTTGGGATTATATTTTCAAAGGTATAACATCTAAAGCTGATTTAGGTACTTTCTCAGGGGAAGATTTACTTCGCTTTGGTGATCAAGAAATAGAAAAAGATGGAAAGAAAATTAAAATCAGAGAGTTGTGGAAAGGTAGTCCTAATGATAGATTTGCAAAATTATCAGAAGAAGTACTAATACACCAAAGAAAAAACAGTGAAGAAGCTATTAAAGCTGAAGTAACTAAAGGTAAGCAAAAGGAACAAGAAATTATTGACCAACAATTAAGTCATGAAGAACTAGTCCAAGCTTATATGGGAGCGTTGAAAAACCCCCAATTTGGAGGTTATGATTTTACAAGATTGAAAAATCTTATCTCAGCGACTCAAGGTGGTGCTGCTAAGAAATTAGCGGATGAAGGACGTATTAACGACATGATAGCTCGTAACGAACTAACTACTGAAGAATTAAATTCTAATAGTAATGCTTTTCATCCATCATTAATTGAGAAATATGCAGGTGAAGCTAAAATAATAGATAAGCAAAAAGGTATCACTGGTGAAAATCTAAAAGCTTTAGAAGAGTTTATTAAAGAAGATGCTAAGGAAGTTTTTAAAAACAGAAATCATTGGTCAATAAGAAACATATTACCAAAAGTAAAAGCTGATTATTTAGCTGCTTTAAAAGAAGCAAGAGATAATCCAGAGTCCTTACCAAAAGGTATGGATGCACCTTCATATGCTTTTCAACTTACTACTCAAAAATATGGTGATTTAAGTAAGTATAGAGATTTCAAAGGCTATACTCAAAATCTAGGATTAGCAGACCCTAAAACTTTAAAAAATTCAGCTATAGCTATAGATCAAGCTGAAGATAATAAAAATAGTATTCTTAAAGGTTTAACACTAGGACAAGCCTTACAGCCTGAAGTTGTACAACAACTAATCAGTAAGGATTCTTTAGTCACTAATATTGATAAGATGCAGAACAATCCTAGTTATCAATTCCCACCTATAGTTAAATCACTAGTAAGACGTTATGAACGAGAGTTCAATAACAACCCAATAAATAGATCAGAGAATAAAAAACTAGATGAGATAGATGTATTAAATGCCATCTTTAGAACTTATTTTCCAGATGAAAAACCATTACTAAAACCTAATTCTCTTGAATGTGTGAATAGATTTGCTAGTGCTAATACAGGTAAAGCTTTACGGAACAATCCTACAAGTGATCAATGTATCAGAGGTTTTGCAGAAATATCTAAGAATGGTGGAGATACTCAAGCACTTATCAGTAATCCAGATTTGTATAATGAATCGGAACAAACAACTAATATACCTTGGTTTGAAATAGCAGCTATGGATGAAGTAGGAGCAAAGTATTCTGATCAACTATTCTCTGGCATGGTAGATCCAGACGATATAGAAAACATGACGAAAGACTTTTGGAAAGCTGCTTATGCATATTCTGGTGATTCATACTATCTAAACCAAACAGTACGCACTAAATACTAATGCCATACGATCCTCTTGAGGATTTGTTCAACAGTACGGCTGGAGTAGATGAAGAAACCGAAAACCTCATAGAACAAAGAGATGCAATCCGAGAGGAGACTATTCAAGATCTAGGAGGTAGACCACTCGAGGAAGAAATATCTACAGAAGAACAAACAACTCAACAACAAGAATCTTCCACGGAAGACTCACCCGAAACAGAAGGCACAACAGAAGAAGTCGTAGACGAAAACAACTTACCTGAAGGTTACTACCATCATAGTGAACTAGGTGTAGTCCATGAAGATAACTTACCTAAAGGTTATTTTGTAAGAAATGGAGATGTCTACAGAAACGCTACTACTGCCGAAGTAATAGAAAAATTTAAAAACCCAGGAGAACTAATTAGGGGTGGTTTACAACACTGGGCTAACCAAGAACCTAGCTGGAAAACACCAGCTGATTGGCCAGCTGCAGCAGGTGCAGGTGTCCTAGACTTTGGTATAGGTCTTGTTAATAAAGTCACACCAGGTAATTTTGATATACCAGAATTACCAAAATATAGAAGTGAAGGGTTACAAGCTGTTAGAGATATATCTTCAGTTGTTGTACCTTCTATATACATTGCAAAAGGTCTTGGTGCAGCAGGTACAGCAGCTCACTCTAAAGTTGGTTGGAAATTAGGTAACGACGCATTTGTTAAATGGGTTAGTAATGCAGGTATTGCTGGTCTAAGTGGAGTTATTGCTGATGAAGTAGCACCTGTCCAAGAACGAGATCACAACGCTTTGGGTATGCTTAAGAAATCTTGGCCTCAAACTTGGGGTTGGGTTTCAGATGATTGGGCTACTTTAGATGAAGATGAACCTGATGTAAAAAGAGCTAAGAATAGAAACGAGGGACTAGGAATAGGATTTTTATCTGATGTAGTCCTAAGTGCAGGTAAGTTAGCTAAAGCTCTTAAAGGAGTAGATAGAGCTACACAGTGGGTACCAGAGAATGAAAAAGCTGCAAACATCATAAAAGCAATGCAAGAACCTAAACTTGCAGATGATGCTTTAGAGAATGCAACACTTCAATCAGCTAAAAGAAGGTACGATCAAACAACTGAATTCGGTGATGTACAAATATCTAAAGACATAGATCTAGATAATCCTGTATTAGGAGTACATGATGTCTATGATTATTCAGAATCGGGTTTCAGAACAGGTGATCCTAGTGGTATCTTTGGTGCTTCAATAGACGTAGTTAAAATAGAGAAGAATATAGACAGCATTTACGGAAGAGTAGGTTCTGTAGTCACCCCTGGTGCTATGGATTTCCTTACAAATGGTAATGATGCTGGTATGAAACTAGTTAAACATGCTGCTGATTTACTGAAAGATTCTAAATATGGATACAATGCCAGTAATGGTAAGTTTATAAGTCATAGTGAAATACTAGAAAGTGGAAAGAAACTAGCTTCTGAACTTTATGAGATGGATGTATCCGAAATGGATAAACTCTTAAAAGGTATGTCTGGTATTGATCCAGATTCAGGAGTAAGGGTTCTAACATCTGAAGCGTATTCAGGGGTTATGCAAGCAATAAGACAATATGCAGATGATTTCATCAATATGGATATTGCTCGTGCTCAAGCTTATATTGGTACTTCTATGGCTGGACAAGTTTCAGACATGGCAGAGGGTGCAAGATTAATTAATGGACAAGAAGCTTCCGTTAAACGTGCTCAAGAACAAATCCTTGATCGTCTTCAATACCTAATGCAAGCTAAAGGTGTCACCTCTTACTCTAGAGGTAGAGCTTTGAACATGCTAAACCTATGGAATCGTGTAAATAAAAAATCCTTAAAGGCTGCAGATGCTATCACTGCAATTAAAAATGAACAAAATAACACATTAAAAGCTTTAGCTAGGATTGAAAATGAAGCAAAATCAACTATAGATACTCTTAG
>VTLG01005008.1_pt1 | contig 10943 bp, 21 predicted proteins | sample 4694571 | NCBI WGS metagenome assembly VTLG01 (sample SAMN12604809, study PRJNA352737) | marine metagenome | biome: ENVO:00000447; feature: ENVO:00000209|ENVO:00000569|ENVO:01000036; material: ENVO:00002151; isolation source: viral sequences binned using virsorter ... | reverse complement strand
AGCCAGATACCAAAACCTAAATCTATGTCGATATCAACGGTATCACCGTCAACAACTTTTCTAATTTTGCATTTATACTCGTACATTTTGATTTTCCTTTATTTTTTATATAAACTATTTATAATAGCTTTACAAAACCCTGGAAATATTGTATAATAGAAGAAAAACATATGATAAAAAAGAAAAAGAACAAAAAGAGAACAAAATCCCTCAAACAAATCTTGGGATTAAAAATTATTCCGATAAAAAAGACAAAAATACCGAAAAAATAGGGTTTTTTTCCATTTTTTTCTTGACAAGGGGTTATTTTTAGTGTAGCTTATACTCATAAATGCAAAAAATCGCAGAAAATAAGGGTTTTTCCAGTTTTTTTAACAAAACCTCTAAATCATTGAAAAATAAGGGTTTTAATTGGTGGAATAATCCATTTTTTTCTTGCAATCTATTTAAAAATAGTGTATATTATAAGAATAATAAATGAAAAAGAAAGGCTATATTATGAAAAAAGACTTTACAACTTTAGAAGATGTTTTAATTTACATCAAATCTGACGCTTGTGGTTCTAATATGATTGATGTTATCATCGCTGCTATTAAACAGAAAAGAATAGACGAAGCTAAGAAGGTTAAATCTTCTATTACTGTCGGTTCTAAAGTAGGTGTTAGTGGTAGAACTGAATACTGGTTAGGTACAGTAGAAAAAGTTATGAAAACTCGTTGTGCTGTTAAGAACATGAACAACGGTTTAAGATACGCTGTTCCTATGAACCTTATTGATGTTAAGGAGGTTGCTTAATGTTTAAATTAACTGTATTAATGCTTTTGTCATTAATTTTATTAAACCAATGTGTAGGGAGTATATTATAATGATGACAACTATATTATCAATAATCGGTATCATGTGTATGATATTCGCTGTAGGGGCGATTGACGGCCCTACTCTAGAAACATCAGGCGATAATTTCGTTTTATGTTTCGTACTTGCAACCGTAGGAATCATGTCAATGTTTCTTGCAATTAAATATAATGAAAAGGAGGACAAATAATGTCTAAAGTGAAACAATGGGCTTGGGATTCTGCCGAAAAAGAATCAGACGAAATCATACTTGATTTTTGTCAAGGTAATATTTCTTTTGATGTTGCAAAAGAAAAGTTATCAAATGTTGCTAATATCGACCTTTGCGGTATTGATGAATACAATGTAGATGAGGTTCTAGATACTGAACTTGAAATCTACAAGAAAAAACAGGCCGCGGTATGACAGATACAAACCAAATTATGAATCAGGTCATGGCTGACAATGTTGTAGAAAATATTGCTCAGATGAACCAAGAACAAAGAGATTTATTTGTAAGCACTTTTGTTAAAAAGTGGCCTAGACTTGCAAGTCAAGTCTCTTTAAACATAGAGGCAATATTACAAGATTCATTGTTGAGCCATCAAGACATAAGAGAGGTAGAATTATGATAATTAAAATAGGTGATAATGTATCTGTTGCAAGAGATAGGTCTATGTGGCCAAGAGAAGGTACAATAACTGACATATCTATTGCCACAACTAAAGATGATCCTGCAGGTGAAAATGGTATACAAGTACAAGAATATGATACTGAAATGAACTATACAGGTTCAATAGGATATGTAACCGAGAACAATGACCATTATTGGGCATACTTCTCTCAAATAGAAAAGGATATATAATGGATTATTCTGAAAGAATTAAAGAATTAAAAAAAGAAATAAAACATTTAAAAGAAAGAGAACCTTATAGTCCAGATAAAGAAAATATTGAACAATCAATTTATGAATGTGAAGATTCTATCAAAACTTTAGAAGGTTATAACAAGGAGAGAAAATAATGATAGGTGAAGAAAGATTTATTACAGCAATCATAACACAAGCTGTTGAGGATGCTTCTTATCAAGGTGCAAGTAAAAAATATTTAAAACATAAAGTAAATGCAATTGACTGGATACTAAACAAAGAAAGTGAACATCATTGGGCATTTATTGATTATTGTACAATGATAGGTTTATCGCCATCTAGAATACAAGATAAAGTAAGAACAGTTTTAAATCCAAAACTAACAATAAAACAAAAATCTATAATGAAAGGACTACAATAATATGACAATAGATTATAAATTTAAAGAAAACATAATTGTAAATGATATAATGGACTATGTTAATAAAACATATGACTCACATTATGCTAAAACTAAAAACTATCAAGCTACTGAAATCATCATTGACCAAGGTCATGGTACAGGTTTCTGTATGGGCAATATTTTAAAATATGCTCAGAGATACGGCAAGAAAGAAGGCCGTAATAAGAATGACTTAATGAAAGTTATTCATTATGCGATTATACAATTATCGCAAGACCATTATCAAGGCAATCAAGAACCTGCACTTAGGTCTGTAATGTCTGAAAAGTATAATAATGCCAGTTAAGATTTTTTCTCTACTAACTATTCTATTCTTTCTATCAAATTGTGCTTATATCGTGCCTAAGAAATTAGAAGGAACAAATATCATAGTAAAGAAGATTGGCTCAGATTTAATTAAAAAGAAGTTAAACGAAAATGCTGAGTAAAATTTTAGCATTTATATTATGTGGTTACTTAGGTTATGTTTTTATCTTGGCTATAGTAAATACATTTTGTGATTGTATATAATTCTTATAAAACCAATCCCAATATATCTTATCATTAAAAATTTCAATCATACTATTATAAGATACTTTTTCGTCTAGTATATCTTTTGCTAGACTTTCATATTCATAAGTATCTATCTTCACCATTCTACCTGGTGGTAGTTTAGATAACACTATCCATGTTCTTTGTTGTTTATTCATTTCGCTCCAAGCTAGCTTAGGTGGGTTTCTGGAGGGAAGCACATGAGTACTTATAATATCCAAGATTTATAGATGTAGTAGGTAAAATGAGTAAATGATACTATTATCTGGAAAAAAGGTTCGCATAGCCGCCGCCTGGGACGGTTTAAGAGGTGTTTGTGTATGATAGTACCCCCTAAAAAATAGGGGATACTATGAAAATGTAATTAGAATGTAAATTTAGTTCCGATTGACCACTTTTCAGTATCAACGGTAGAACCGTCATTGTCTGCCATTTCAGTTTCAGCATATACAGTTAGGTTTGGACCTAGGTCTTTTGCAAGACCGATTGTAGTATATGTTCCTGTGTTTTCTTTATCACCGTATCCGACAGATAGAATACTATACTTACCAGCAACTTCCCAAGCAGCTAAATCAGTAGCAGCGTCTTTAATTGTATAACTAGACGATACTGTTAATTTATCTAATGTTGTTTTTGCACTTACACCGTAGTATGATATGTCGTTTACAATATCATCAGCATAACCTGCTGACACATTACTTCCTAGAACATCAGCAGAAGCTGACCATTCATAAGAATCCATACCATCATCTTCGCCAGAAGAACCATCAACAACTGTCAAAGCGTTAATAGATAAAGGACCTATATTGTTTGAATATGCTAATGAGTTAGAACTTCTTGTTCCGTAAGAGAATGAAGCGTTGCCACCATATACATTAAAGATAGAAGCTCTTGTAGCAACATTATCTGTATATGGATGTGATTGACGACCTACTGAAACATCACCAATAGCGTTTGAACTTAAACCAACATATGCTAGTCTTGAATCAAAAGTGTCTGAACCAGAATCATCTGTATCCACACCAACTTCTAATTTTGCAAACCCTATGATAGATTGTCCTTCAACGCCTATATCATCAACATCAATACCGATTTTTGAACCGTTATCTTCTAGTTTATGATAAGCCACTCCTGATGAATTTTCATCATGTGACCATTTGTAATTGAAAGTTCCGTAGGGGGTTATTTCGGCAGCATTTGCATATGTAAAAATACACAATAAGGCTACCGTTAGTGTTATTGTTCTTAATAACATCTTTATCTCCTTAATTTTTGTTTGATATCTCGCTCACCAAGACATAATTTAGTCGTAATATTTATAACTATGAGGTATTAGTTATCGACCGGAGCGTTAGCACGCCATTGATAGCATGACCAGTATCTGGCCTTTGTCTTTGGTCCTGGATTATCACAATTATGTCTTGCACGAAAAGATTTTCTTCGAGCAGGATTATCACGCTTAATAGATAAGCCAGTAGTATCACCAAATGATACCTTTTTTACTTTATCTCCATCTTTGACATAAACATAGAACTTTTTAGAACCACCTCGTATTGGGTCATTTAACTTAACCTTTTTACCTTGGTATTCTGCTTCAGTAATTTCAAGGTCTTGATACATACCTTCGCATACAGAATCAATTCGTTCTACTTCTTTAAAACTTTTCATATAGAATATTTATAAGTCTGCTTCTATATAGATAAATGTTTTATTACAATACCCACAGGTTACTTGGTTCGTATCGTTCTCTATTCGATAATATACTTTTGGATGATGAACTTCTTTACTATGTAAACTAAACTGACCATCGCAAGATACATTACGGTCATAAACAACTGTACTGACAACGCCGATATCCTTTCTTCGTTTTTCGTATATACTTTTCATATTATAATCCTGACAAAGGTATCTTGTCTGCTCTCACAGGCCATTTTTGTTTTTTCAAAAGTTTTTTTTTAGATTTTTTTCGTGGGGGTCTTTTAGATAGTCTATTATTCGTTACAGATTTTTTCATGTCTGCTCCTCCGTGTTTTCTCATTTAAACGGTAATACACTTTATATTACTAACTATTTAGTATAGAAAATTTTTCCAGAGGATTTTTGTAAGAGAAAAGGCCTGAAAAACAAGCCTTTTCCCAATACTTTGCTTTATGATAAACCTTTTCCTTTAAATAATTCGAGCTGTATGTTTTTATACCTCGCTTGTGTTTCTTTCTTACTACGCCTACCTTCTCTTAATGAGATAGCGTGTAGTCTATCCTTTATCTTTAATTTCTGTTTCTTGAGGTCTGTGATTAATTCTCGATTGTGATAATTCTTTCGTTCTAGATTCTCGATTTGAGTATCTAGATGTCTATGTAGAGCCGCAGCTCTGGCGTCATAAGCACTTGTCATATATTCTCCTTTTCCAAAAAAAAATTTGAATAAACTTCTAAACAAGGACTCCCAGTTTAGAAGTCTGTCATTAATATTTAGTAGAAAAAGAAATAGTAACCTAGTCCACCGATAATCATTATATCAGCACAGATAGACCAAGCAATATATAATCTAAACATCCATTTGCTTATTGTATTTACTAGAGGGTTCTTCATCATCTTGTCCATGAATTTTCTCCTTCTTTATCGTCAGCATTGTATTCTCCTTTATAGTCGTTATCTAAATCAAAACAGATCCCTTATGTACTCAAGCAGGAACTGCTTAGTTTTTGACCCATACACTCCCTATTTAGTTTAGGTCTATTCTATTACCATTGATGTCTTGCAACTTAGCGTTCATCTGGTGGGTGTTTGTTGCACTCTCTGTTTTACTATCGCTTGTCTCTGTGATAGCGCCACCGACCTTAATGTTTAACGCCTGAGCAACATCTATATTCATATTCTTACCTGCCTTGAGGTTTACATCGCCCAGCTGGGATATAAGGTTTATATCACCATCTTGTACTTCGATTGTTACATTACTCTTTGCGCCTACCTCTATATTATAATTGTTACCTGTCTTGGCCGAACTATTGACTTTGACTCGTAGGCCCTTATCATATGTCTCTTTACAGTCCCCTTGTATATGCACATAGTCATCGGCCGATACAATGGTATAGTTGTCTTTCTTGACTCTTGTAATCTTCGTGCCCTCGTTGTCTATCTCATAGCCTGTGCCACTAGCGTGTCTCTCATGTATTCGTTTGGCCCCTACTGTATCATCATATTCTCGTATATGGCCGCCCTCTGTCTCGTATACATGATTGTGAGGATACTTCGCTTTATATGAAGTCTCAGGTTCGTCCCATTTGCCGCCGTCATCGGCCGCTATTTGGTCATCTACAACCTCTGTAGCATCCACATTGGCAACCCCTACTGCAAGGTCAAGATCCGCCTTTCGAATGCTTAACGCTGGGTGTGGGTTATTTTCGTCATTGACTGCTAAACGATTGACATCCGTTTCGGTATATTTCGGATAGTTGCCCTTTGGGTCAAAAAACCCTATTGTTTGCGAACTTGTGCCGTCATCATTCTCTTTCATAGTGTCTGCACTTAAAGTAGAAGGAACGCCAGGCAAAGTCCCCATAATGATAGGCGTCTGCGATTCTGCACCGTCAGAAAAGAAACCTACAACCCATGTGCCTTCGACCGGCCCTAGCGGGGTTTGCCCCACGCCTGATATAGTCGCACTCGTTATAGGGTTCATAGGGTGAGCCCATGGTAGGTCGGCCGTAGGCAGTTTCTCTAGATTGTCTGTGTGTAATCCTAGACAACGAACTCTCACACGCCCAAGAAACTTCGGGTCGTTTCTATCTTCAACAACGCCAACGAACCATGTGAATCCGTCTCGTCCCATAAAATTTTTCTGCATTTGTTTCCTTTTCCTGCCGATACCCTGCCGACTTTAATCCGTTCGGTAGCTGTTATTTTCGAGCATTTTCTGCTTGACTTTCAGCCAAGCATATGTTAATATAGACACTCGTACAAATCATACATTCCCCTTGATATTACTATCTTTTTTTTCTACGCTTTTCTGCGGAACTTGGTAGTTTTTTAAGTGCCAGCCGTAGCGATGACTATAATGTGCATTGGTTATATTCGTTATATTATCATCAAAAGGTGTCTGCGAATCACCCATAGAAGGTAGATTGCGACCACCAAATAAATTCGTTATAACACTATTCAATGCCTTTGTCAAGCGCTTTATTTTGTTCATACTGCTATTTATACTGATATGTTGAGCGACCTCTCTCGATTATTGAGCTGATACCTGCTAGGAAAAATCTTCTAGAGTCTGTGGGATAGAGAGGTCTATAACTTCGTAAATTGTGCGTTTTCGTTGTTTGAAATGCCTGAGAATGTTTTTGTTGTTTTACCAGGTAATTGTTCTCTTACGGAATCTTTTCTACATTCTAGAACCATTTTATAGTCTTGTTTTACAACTCTATGTCTTATCTTGGTAATGACATAACGACCACTATACTGAGGATCATATGACTTCTTATCACTTGTCATACCTTCTTCTTCGACTGGGCGTAAACTAAAATCAATTATATGACCTGGTTGTATATACGATTGTCCTTTGACTGTCAATTGTAATACGGTACCTGTTTGTATCTGCATAGCCATACCATTTCGTACACCTTCAAATAATGCGTCATTCTTTACATCGGTGCCAAAACTACCTGATTCATCATTATGTAGATATTGTGTTGTTGGGATTAAAGAAACCATACTCTCGTTATAATCACTTAAATTTTTATCATCAAAATCTACTGGATTACTTCGTATTGCTTCTTTATCTCTTGATTTTTCATCATCATCAAAATCAGCGTGTATTGTTTCGTTAAACATATCATGGTAATGAAAACTTGTGGTATTGAATGATTTATCATATAGGTTATAACTAATGACTTTGTGACCGTATGTACCAAGTGCCTGCGCTGCCACTACATCATGAGAGGTATTGAGAAACTTATAGCTCTCGACTGATTGTAAATCATGTAAAGTTTTATCTTCGATTGCCTCGTCTGTAATATTCTGTGGTACATAGAAAAACTGTTGTACTGGTGGTCTTGCGATTGTGCCCTTTTCAGCACACATATTCTCCCATGATTGAAAGTAGAAACCCTTTGTTGTTTCGTAGAAATAGTATCCTACACCTTTTGTATGTTCTGGTATTGCTCTTTTCCTGATTAATGCTATTGCTCTAAAAGGTGATACATTTGGTATAACAAATTTATCTGAATTACTTGTTTCTTCGAAGAATAATCTTTTACGACTATCAAGTCCTTCTTTGTCTCCTACAATTTGTTGTACTATGTCTGATAGTTTACCTTCATATGCTTGACTTACTTTGACTCGTAGATTACGCAAGAACTCTCTACTGCAAAAATGTATTGTATATACTAGTGTTCCTTGACTCGCTTGTTTCTTATTTGATATCTTGTAAACATAGAAAGGATGACCTGTTTCTTCACTTGCGTCTATTGTGTGTCTTAGGTCTGAAGCTCCTGGTGTTGATAGTTTAAAGAATAGTCTTTCTGTGCCTTGTATTGGTAGATTGCCAATAACATTCGTAGAGTCAACAAGAACTAGCGTACCATATACTGCAGCTTGTTCAATACCTTCATAGATATTTAACTCTTGCACCATTGATTGTATATTGACGCCACCTTCACCGAATTTACCACCTGTGCCTGCGTGATTTTGTAGTATAACGCCATTTAAATTATAATCACCTGCGAAATCTATTGTATCAGGATGCGAACTTCCCATAATTTAACTCCTAAAATTTGTTTTTCTTAATCAATGCGAAAAACTCCTCTGTAAATGATGTAAGGTATTTCTCGTCTAGTAGTCTTATTTGTCTTAAATCGTTTTGAACTCTTTCCTCGTACTCTCTATTTGTGATTGTGGTCGCACCGTCTGTATCTGAATTAACTTCTAACATATGTGATTCATCAATTGATGTTGTTTTGCCACTTGTCTGCGCCAATTCATAATGATGTACACTATCCTCACTACCTGCACCGTACTTGTCTGTAAGATATTCAGCAAACTGCGCTTGATCCATTGGCCAACCATAGTATCTGTCTGTTATATTGTTTACCATCATGATAACCCAATGATATTCAGGATCACCATAATATTTAAATGCGACATCTTCTGGTTTCTCATTCTCTTTTACATTATACTTATCGAATACAAAACGACTTGAAGCAAGACCTGCTCGTAGTTTTACTCGTCTTAATATGTCAGGTAATAATGTATAATTACTATTGCCTTTGATATCATATACCATTAATGGAAATTTACTAAAATACATTACTTAATTACTTTCTTTAGCCATAGATACAGAGCATAACAAGCAAACAAATATATTGTTGCGACACCTACATCTAAAATATGTTCTCTCATATGATATATAAACTCTATACCTGCTTGTACATCACCCATACTACCACCTTCGTTGATAGTAACATTTTTTGTGCCTTCAAAGTTTTCTATTGTTTGTTCCATTAGAATCCCTCGTTTACTCTTTCTTTAGTTAATAACTCTGTTTCTTGGAATGTTAAATTCATTGTAATTCTTGTTGGTGCACCACCTTCGAATGACTTAACACCATCAGGTGTATAGTTTACTTCGCAACCAGTACAAACACAGGTCGCAATCTTATTGTAAAAGTCATTCTCACTTGCCTGACCTGCTTTGTCTTGATACATATAGTGTATATCAAACTCTGATGGTAGTGTTAAAAATCTATTCGCTTCACCTTTTAATTCAGGTGCCATATGAAATCTAAACAATGCGATTATCTTTTGCACATCCATTGTTTCATCTCTATTCTTTGGTGAAAATGTAAAGTTGTAGGTAAATGTTCTTAACTCCATCTTATCAAACAATACTTCCATGTAAGGATTATCTGCTTGACCAAATGCCTTATTGATAAGACCTCTTGTACCCTCTGCGCCAGTTAATCCCTCTGCTAATTCTGTTGCAGCTCTTATCGCTGCCTCTCCGACCATTGCTTTTGCACTATCAACTAATCCTTGTGCTGCTGCTTCGTAATCACTATTTGCCATATTTTTTGCGACACCAAAAGCACCTGCAGCCGCTGCCCCTATGACACCAGTAGCCGCACCAGTATATGTTGCTGTTGTACTATCTGTTACATTGGGTGGTAAATATATCGCAACCGAATCAGTAATTCTTTTTGTAGTATTACGATAACTTGCCATACCAGAACCTCTTGATTTCATTGACTTGCTTAATTCTATTGCTTCAGATTCACGAATGGTACCTTTTTTACCTCTTCGAGCTTTTGCTAAATCATATTTAAATGCTTCTGAACTATCACCTTTAACAAATTTAGAACCTACAACTACCTCGTATTGCTCTGTGAACCTACCAGCAGGTCCTACATTTCTTGTTCTTGTTTCAGTAACTGGTACTTCTACTTCATTACCTACTACAGCACCACTTGCGTCCTCGTAATTATATTTTGTTTTATCTTGTACATTGACATAAAACAACATATAATGACCGATACCTGCATTGGCTGTTAAGTCTCTTGGATATTGTATAGATGAATAAGCAAATGGGTCATGGTCTAATTTAGACACAGGACTTTCTTCATTAATACCAATAGCGTGTTTTCGTAATATAGGTGTAGTCTTACCTGTATTACCACCACCAAATATATTGGTTTTTAAATCATTTAATGCGTTAAATAAGTTTCCCATTGTTTCCCTAATAAATACTTTGTATAACTATTTATATGAATATGTCAGAACGAACACAGAAATACAAGGGTAAATTTACACCCACAAACCCTAGTAAGTATATAGGAGATAGTAGCAATATTATCTATCGCTCTATGTGGGAAAGAAGGTGTATGAAATACTTTGATGGCAACCCAAGTATATTACAATGGGCAAGTGAAGAAGTGGTCATACCATACTACGACACGGCTACTAAAAAGGTGCGTAGATATTTTCCTGACTTTCTCATTAAAGTAAAAGATAAGAATGGTCAAGCAAAAACTCATCTTATCGAAGTTAAACCCTCTAAAGATTTACGCCCACCTGTTGGCGGCAAAGGTAAAAAGAAATCTACTGTACTATATGAAATGAAAACTTATCAAATGAATCGTGATAAGTTTGCTTCTGCTCGTAAATGGTGTGATGATAGAAATATTATCTTTGATATCTGGACTGAAAAACACCTACAACAAAGAGGTTAAAAATCATCTCCATATCTATTAGTTAAT
>VTLG01003254.1_pt1 | contig 10943 bp, 14 predicted proteins | sample 4694571 | NCBI WGS metagenome assembly VTLG01 (sample SAMN12604809, study PRJNA352737) | marine metagenome | biome: ENVO:00000447; feature: ENVO:00000209|ENVO:00000569|ENVO:01000036; material: ENVO:00002151; isolation source: viral sequences binned using virsorter ... | reverse complement strand
AATGTCTTGGGATCGTAAAAAATGTAAGAGATGCGTTATGACAATCCCTTACAACGCAAAGCCTTTCAGCAATCGGGCGTACATTAGAGAAGCCTTAAAAGATGACGATATAAAGATAGATAAGGATGAATTAACTCAATGTGTAAAAGCTGTGAGGTCTGCTATGGAGGACGTTGTCCCTGGACCTATGCGCGTTATGCGTTGGATTGAGACTGAGGTATCTAAATCTATAAAAAACGGTGCCAATATTATTAAGTGGGAGACTCCAAGTGGATTTATTGTCGTTCAAAAGCTAATGAAGCATGAGACAAAAACAATAAGGACACAACTGATGGGTCGAACAGATATAAACATTGCAGGTGCCGAAAAAGGAGTTGATCTTAAACACCATAAGAATGCAACTGCACCAAATTTAATACATTCATACGACGCTTCACTCCTCCATTTAAGTATTACTGAATTTGGAGAGAGACCAATAGCGACGATACATGATTCTGTCTTGTGTTTAGCGACTGATATGAAATACCTTTCCACTTTGGTAAGGAAAACATATATGCACCTATTCGCAGAGAACGAACCCTTAAATAACTTTGCTAGAGAAATTAAAGCAGAGACCAAACCGCCGATTATTGGAGACCTTGAACCGGAATCCGTAATTGATTCAACATACTTTTTTTGTTAATGACAAGAACCATCCACATCACTCCAGATCCCGTAATATTATCTGGTTTCAATGCAATACTTAAGCCTTCTAAGTTTGGCTATAGCCTCAAGGCTGTAGTAGGCGAAGATATAATTAATAAGCTTGAGGAAGAAAGAAAAGAGTGCCTTGATTGGGCACAAGGTAAATTAAGTTGCAAACCAAACAGAGCAACATTAAAGCCTACCCCATGGGAAGAAGTTTACCCAGGAAAATATACAGTTAAGTTCAGTTGGAAAGAAGAGAATAAGCCTCCCGTGGTAGACACAGAAGGCACGTTAATAACAAATGAAGACCTACCAGTTTATGAAGGTAGTCAAGTAAAGATAGGGTTTACTCAGAAGCCTTACATATTGCGTGATGGAACCACATACGGAACTAGCCTTAAGTTATCTGGTGTACAAATAGTCAAGGTACAAGATTCTGCTTCATTAGGTGGAGACCTTGATGAGAAAGGAGTAGCCGATCTATTTGGTAAGACCGAAGGTTTTAAAGATGGTGACATTGACACCACAGAAGCAGCCGGAACACCAGCTTCAGTAGAAGATGACTTCTAATGTTCCGAAGCAAACTTGAAGAGAAAGTTGCTGACCTTTTATTTGAATTAAAAATTGATTACGAGTACGAAAGTACAAAGCTTTGTTATGTAATCCAACACCATTACAGTCCAGATTTCATCCTTCCAAATGGACGGATTCTGGAATGTAAGGGTTATTGGGATTCGGCAGATCGCCGTAAGATACGTGCCGTAATTAAAGATAACCCAGACATAGATCTGAGAATGGTTTTCCAAGATCCTTATAAAAGAATTAGCAAAAAATCCAAAACCTCCTACGCCCAATGGTGTGATCGATACGACATCAAATGGTGCGCGTACCACGATATACCTATTGATTGGTTGACATGAGCGAAAGCGAATTCGAACGTCATGGTCCATGTGAGGTATGCGGCAGCTCTGATGCCAAAGCTATCTACACAGACGGACATACTTACTGTTTCAGTTGCCAGTTCTATGCACTTGGCGACTCCTTACCACCCACTATGAATACTAATGCCACATTTCAAGGACAAGCACAACGACTCGCTAAGCGAGGAATCAGTGAAGCAACCTGCCAGTTCTACAAAGTCTACAGGGATGGCGAACTTCTCCGCTTCCCTTATCACAGCAGCAGTGGCTCACTACAGGGATTTAAAACAAAAAATAAATTAAAAGAGTTTAAATATGAAGGCAAAACTACTGATACTCTCTTTGCTCAGCATCTATTCCCTAGTACTGGTAAACGGATCACTATTTATGAAGGTGAGCTAGATGCGCTATCAGGGTGGGAAGCTCTCCCCAACTGGGCACATGTATCACTACCTCATGGCGCAGCTTCAGCTAAGAAGGATTTACAAAAACAAATCAGCTACCTTCAAGGGTACGACGAGATAGTTTTATTCTTCGATAATGATGAGGCAGGTATAAAGGCAGCCGAAGATGCAGCTAGTATCTTACCTGCGGGTAAGGTAAAGATTGCACGGTTAGCTGAGTATAAAGATGCTTCAGATGCGCTACAGGCAAGAGATACTCAATCAATTAGACATGCTATTTATAACGCTGATCCTTATCAGCCAGACGGTATTGTTGATTGCAAGACATTATTAGAGGTAGTCACTACACCTAGTACTCCTTGCGATCATGAGTACAAATTATCTGGGTTACAGAAACTAACCCACGGAATGCGTAGCTCAGAATTAACTACTATCACGGCGGGTACAGGCCAGGGTAAGTCAACATTTTGCAGACAGCTCTGTGTTGACTTACTCAACGACGGTATAAAAGTAGGGTACATAGCCCTTGAAGAATCCAATAGACGCACAGCTTTAGGGCTGATGTCTGTCGCTACAGGTAAAGCTCTACACATAGGAGAACATGATGCTGAAACGCTTAAGGATGCATACGATAGGAGCTTGGCTAATTGGAATCTATATTTGTACGACCACTTTGGGAGTCTTGACCCTGACGTTATATATAGCCGTTGCGAATATATGGCTCTCGGTCTCGAAACAAAAGTCATCTTCCTTGATCACTTATCCATCCTCCTCTCAGGTCTTGATGGAGTACAGGATGAGCGTAGATGTATAGATTTGACCATGACCAAATTAAGGTCATTGGTCCAACGTACTGGTATTAGCTTATTCCTAGTAAGTCATTTGAGAAGATCAGGTACTGGCTCAGCCTCTGCGGAGGAAGGCGGTAGGGTATCTCTCTCAAGTCTTAGAGGATCACATAGCATAAGCCAGATAAGCGATAACGTATGGGGATTGGAAGCAAACCAACAGAAGGAGGGCGATAGGTCTACCGTACTGCGCGTGTTGAAGAACCGATACATCGGTGACGTCGGAATAGCTTCAAACCTTACATATAACAAAGAGACTTGCGTCTTTGAAGAAGACAGCGAATCGTTCAATCCATCCACTGATTTCTAATGATCGTATTCGATATTGAAACCGACGGATTACTTCGAACGGTTTCTAAAGTTCACTGTCTAGTGACTTATGACACTACGACAGACAAGCTAACTGCTTACAACAACCAAGGTAACTGCCCAAGTATTGTTGATGGTTTACAAGAACTATCAAAGGCTGAACATCTAATCGGTCACAATATAATCGGGTATGACTTACCAGCACTGAAGCTTGTATATCCTCATTTTAATTTAGAAGGTAAGCCATTTGACACCTTAGTTCTATCACGTCTATTTCATCCGAATATGTATGAGGTAGACAAGAAGAGAGAGTGGAAGAATATGCCTACTAACTTATATGGACGTCACAGTCTTAAGGCATACGGCTACAGGTTAGGAGAATATAAAGGTGATTTCGGTGAGACAACCGACTGGGCTTCTTGGACCCAAGAAATGCAGGACTACTGCATACAAGACGTCAAAGTAACTATGAAACTATGCGAGCACTTCCGGACTTACCTGACTGGTGCTGGCTAGAGCATCAGGTTGCACAAATACTCACTACCCAAGAGGAACATGGATGGCATTTTGATGAGAAATCTGCATGGGAACTTGAACAAGATCTCAGAAGCGAACTGGAAAGAACTACTGCGGTACTTCGAAACAGGCACGCTTTCGTGGCAGACAAGGAATTCACTCCTAAAAGAAATAACCAGACTAAAGGTTATGTAGAAGGATGTGCATTTACGAAGATAAAAGAATTAAATGTTACCTCTAGGGACCACATAGCATGGATATTGACACATCATTATGGATGGACACCCTCATTAATAAGCTCGAACGGAAAGCCCGTTATAGACGAGAAAGTGCTAAAGGAGATTGGGTCGGATATAGCGACGAAATTTCTACGATGTCTGGAGCTGAAGAAGCTTTTAGGGATTCTGTGCGAAGGCGTGAACGCATGGCTGAAGCTATGTACGACGTCTAGCCGGATACATCACCACTGTTCAGTAGCCACTAATACTTTTCGATGCGCCCATCGACGTCCCAATGTTTCCCAAAGTCCGAGCGATCCTAGATTCCGCGCTCTATTCACTGCAACAGACGGCTTCGTTATGTGCGGGGCTGATTTGTCTGGTATTGAGTTACGGATGCTTGCCCATTATCTTGCACGATATGACGGAGGCAGGTATGCCGACATCCTCCTTACAGGAGATATACACCAAGTTAATGCAGATAAAATTGGAATTTCCAGGCGACAAGTCAAGACTGTAACTTATGCATTTTTGTATGGAAGTGGAGATCTTCGACTAGGTTTGTCGGTTGATCCAAAGCTATCAGAGACAAAAGCAAAGAAAAAAGGAAAGGAAATAAGAGCTGCTTATGTCGAAGCTATTGATGGATTAGACCAACTCATTAAGGCTGTAAAGAGCCGTGGAGAGCAAGGGTTTATCAAGGCTATAGATGGTCGAAAGATCTTAGTAGATAGCACTCACAAAGCTCTTAACTACCTTTTACAGGGATCGGCTGGCATTATCGCGAAGCGGCAAATGGTGATAGCCCACCAACTATTCAAACAAATAAATGTTCTCACTCATCAATTGGGATTCATCCACGACGAATTGCAATTTGAGTGCCACCCAAAAGATATAAATGACGTTATGTTCACCCTTGAACTCTCAGCAGTTAAAGCTGGAGAGTATTATAAATTACGATGTCCAATCGCAGCAGAGGCAAAGTCTGGCAGCAATTGGTCAGAGGTACACTGACATAGTATGGGCTGCTGGATTATTTGAAGGAGAAGGTTGTATATCTACTCCAGCAAGAAACAAATCAAATCAGAGAAGTATCTACATAGGTATGACTGATAAAGATGTTATGGAAAGATTTGTAAGTGTAGTTGGTTATGGAAATCTAAATGGACCAAAATGGACCAAAGGTAGTACAAAACCACTTTGGCAGTGGTCGATAGAGAAGAGACCAGAGGTCTTACGTATCTTAAAAATGTTCCTACCACACCTCGGAAAACGTAGAGCTGAAAAAGCTATAGAAGCAATCACCCACCTAAATGAAATTACTAATTGACTGCGATTACATAGTATATAAATGCTGTGCCGCAACAGAAACCGAACTTGATTTCGGGAACGACGTCATTGTTGTCACTTCTTCTTTTAAAGAGGCTTATTCGTGCGTAGCGCGTGAATTAGGCAAGATCAGAAGGGAGTTTGGTTCATTTGACGAGATGATCCTATTCTTTACAACCCCTAATAATTTTAGGAAAAAAATTCTACCCGAATATAAGGGAAACAGAAACCGAAAAAAGCCCTGTGGATTCAAAAGGGTCATAAATAAACTTAAATCCGAATACAAAGTTATAGAGGTACCTACACTTGAAGCAGACGATACTTTAGGTGTTTACGCGACCAAGCACCCAGGAAACATCATTGTCTCTCCTGATAAGGATATGAGACAAATACCTGGAAAACTATATGACTTTAAAGAAGTAGTAGACATCACACCAGAAGAAGGTGCTAGATGGCATCTAATACAGAGCCTAGCTGGTGATAACACCGACGGCTACTCAGGGTGTCCTTCAATAGGCATTAAAAGGGCTACAAGTATCTTCGAAGAGAAAGGATACACATGGAAAGCAGTCGAAGAAACCTTCGTAGAGAAAGGCTTGACTGAAGCAGACGCATTAGTTAACGCACGACTCGCACGAATACTTACCACTGAAGACTTTGACCATGACAAACAAGAACCAATCTTATGGACCCCCACCTCCGAATACAGAGTTGACGACGGAGCAAGAGTTCCGGCTGAAGTCAATTGAGGTAGCAGTTAATAGCCCTGAGACACAGAAAAAAGATTTAATCACTGTCTTAATGGCACTCCAGCATCAAAACATGGTGCTAGGCAATTCAATTAAAACATTACTAGAGGCATGGCCCAAACCACCAACGACCACGGACCAGACTACTACCGACGAGGTTCCATTAATGTTTGGGATTTTGTTAGGGACCAAGAACTTGGATTCCACCTCGGAAACGTAGTCAAGTATGTATGCCGAGCAGGATATAAGAACGACGACATAGAAGACCTATCAAAAGCCATTCATTATTTATCAAATGAAATCGAATACAGAACAAGCAAGCGAGTTTAGGAAAGCGTATAGCATAGTAGACAGTCCAGATAAGACGAGTCGTAGTAGACAACGAAAGCTAATCGTTGAAGAATTCCATGAGTTCTTAGACGCTGAAGAGTATCTCTTTAGAAATAACGACCAACTACATGCTGACTGCTTAAAAGAACTTGGAGACCTTGTTTATGTAGCGTACCAATACGCAGCGAACTTAGGCTGGGATCTTGACGAAGCACTGCGAAGAATACATGCCAGTAATTTATCTAAACTTGATGAGACCGGACGTCCAATCAAGAGAGGAGATGGCAAGGTCTTAAAAGGACCAAACTATAAACCACCACACCTTAACGACCTGATATAAATGGCAAACAAAATAGCACGGACTGGCAGAGTCCAATCATGGATAGACGATCCCACCTCACGTCTTCCAGTGTCATGCACAGTATTTAATGTCGATGACTCGATGGAGGGACCGAATGGCATTCAGCAATCGTGGGTCTTTGTATCACACGCTTTACGAAATGGAGCAGGTGTCGCAGTACACCTGTCAAAACTACGACCCAAAGGAACAACAACTACTAAAGGAAATGACACACTTGTTGCGTCAGGACCAGTCTCATTTGCAAAAATCTACTCAACATTAAATGAAATTCTTAGGAGGGGGGGCACCTACCGTAATGGTGCTTGCGTTATTACTCTCGACTTGCGGCATAGGGATATTCTGGAGTTCATACATACTCCCCGTGCGGAACTTCCGTGGGTTAAACGATGCATTAACCTCACCCCAAAAGACTGGGCTGATTCAAACGCTGAAACAAAGGAAGCAGTACTTAGAGGAATTGCAAGAGGGGACATATGGCTTGCCAAAATAAAACACGATCAAAATGGAAATAGAATCTTTTCTAACGTCTGCCTCGAAGTCTTCATCGGGAGCAGATCCACATGTTTGCTTCAGCACATTAACTTGGGAGCTTGTGACATTGGAGGATTACGTTCAGCTTTCGCTGAAGGTATGTCCTCGTTGTGCGACCTCCACGGCAAAACAGGTGTTGGAGCTAGTGGAGAATATAAATCGCCCGAAGAGGACCGCCAAGTCGGACTTGGATTCCTTGGACTAGCAAATTTTTTAAGGCAAAACAACATAACCTATGCCCAGTTTGCAGACTCACTTGAAACCATTAATAAAGGTGAGTGGGTCGAAGGTACCAGTGGCATCGCAGCACGGGAACTTCACATGGGCATTGAACAAGCTGCGGAAATAGCAAGACATAACAAGATGGACAGAGCATTCGCCATAGCTCCAACAGCATCTTGTTCATATAGAAGCACAGATCTCGAAGGCTTTACGTCAACTCCAGAGATCGCACCACCTATCGCTAGAACAGTAGACAGGGATTCAGGTACATTCGGGGTACAACATTATGAATATGGTGACGTAGAGATCGCATCCGAAGTTGGATGGGATACATATAAGAAAGTAGCTGATCAAATAATGATCATGCTAGAAAGAACAGGATTGCTACATGGCTATAGCTTCAATTCTTGGAGTGATATGGTGACTTACGATGAAGCATTTATAGACGAGTGGCTTAAGAGTCCACAAACGTCTCTCTATTATTCGCTACAAGTGATGTCAGACGTACAGGATAAGTCAGATGCTTATGCTGCCTTAGATCAGGAAGACGTTGACAGTTACTTGGCAGACATATTGAGTACCCAAGAAGAAATTACCTGTGATTGCCAACAATGAACCCGTATGAGAAGTTACTCGCAAGAAAGAGAACATGGAACCCTGTCCAGACAACAAGAGGAACATTTAAAGAAGGAGCTGAAGAGACCATCTACCGTGCTTTGGCAATTCGTCACATGGAAGTACCAGTGGGGGATTTTATCACCGACGCTCTTGAGAAGGATGTACCTTCTCGTTCACGGAAGCTCCTTGAATCGAATGTAAAAGATGAGATAAAGCATGACATAGCACTTAACTATATAGTCAATGCACACGGCGTAAATGATAACGCCGAGAAAGAAGCTTTCTTATTAAGAGATGCTTGGGATGCCCACCCTGACCACACCATTACTAAAGCGTTAGTGATAGAGCGAGCGATATTTTTCGTACTCTTACCTTTCTTTAGATTCAATGGCGACGCAGGGTTGGCAACCGTATCAGCAGATATCTCAAGGGACGAGCAGATTCATGTCGCGACGAACTCACTTGTATGCGCGGAGCTGGGGCACGACCCTAGCCCATCGCTAGACAAGCTACGTAAAGCGACGATCAACTGGATCATGCAACCTCTTAAGTATGAGAACAGCGATCAATATTTGAGCAGAAAATTTTGGCTCGAAACAAGCGACAACCTTATGTATAAGGGGAAAGCACCACAACTAAATGCCACCAAAGCTGGAAGAATGCCAGCGTTTTTCGAACATGACAACAGGAATCTCCCTCAATACGCTTAAGCTCCACAACGATAGGTTGGATGAGCTAATTAATAAGCTTGAGGATAACTTTGGTTGGAAACCTATCCATCCAAAGGAAGAAATTAATTCAATCATGTATCGCGCTGGTCAAGCTAGCGTCATCGAATACATCAAATCAATAATGGATGAAGAAATCTAATGTGTATTTTTAAACCACCTCGTACCCCAACCCCACCGCCACTACCTCCAGCTCCGCCACCACCACTGCCTCCTACTCCTCCTACTCCTCCTCCTGAACCTACAATTAAGGATGTTAATCCTCAAGTAAGAAGAGCGAAAGAGGGAAGGAAGAAGAAGAGTAACTTCAGTCAAGGAACTGGTTCACTAAGAATTAAACTTGATCCAAAAGTAAATACAGGTACAGACGCAACGGGCGGAGGAATTAACTAATGCTCGCTCGTGAGAGATACAATTTTCTGGCTAGAGATCGACGTCAATTCCTAGACAAAGCCGTTGAATGTTCAAAGCTCACGTTACCGTACCTGATTCAAGACGATACATCTTCTAGACCTAGACATCAAGTACTTGATATACCGTGGCAATCAGTGGGAGCCAAGTGTTGTGTAGCCTTAGCTGCAAAGCTAATGCTTGCAACGCTACCTCCACAGGCCACGTTCTTTAAGTTACAAGTAAGAGACGACAAGCTAGGTGAAGATATACCACCGGAAGCAAAGAGTGAATTAGATTTATCTTTCTCCAAGATGGAGCGAATGGTCATGGACTATATCGCTGCATCAAATGACAGAGTCGTTATCCATCAAGCACTTAAACATTTAATTGTTGGTGGTAATGCTCTGTTGTTTATGGGTAAGGATGGAATTAAGAACTACCCGCTTACTAGGTATGTCGTTAATAGAGATGGAAATGGTAACGTCCTAGAAATAGTTACAAAGGAATTGATAAGTAAAGATGTTCTCGGTTTTGACCTTCCAGTCCCTACCCCGAACACTGGTATCGACGAAACTCAAGGTGGAGCAAGTGATGATGTCGAAGTTTATACGTACGTGAAACTAGATAACGGCAGATGGACTTGGCACCAAGAGGTTCTCGATAAGATAATTCCAGAGACAAGAAGTTCAGCTCCTAAGAGTGCAAGCCCATGGCTGGTACTGACCTTTAATGAGGTTGACGGTGAACAATATGGACGCGGAAGAGTTGAAGAATTCTTAGGCGACCTCAAATCTTTAGAAGGATTATCACAAGCCCTAGTTGAAGGAGCAGCAGCAGCAAGTAAGGTTATCTTCCTTGTCTCTCCTAGCTCAACAACTAAGCCATCAACCATAGCTAAAGCAGCTAATGGTGCAATCGTTCAAGGGCGAAAAGATGACGTAGAAGTAATACAGGTAGGTAAGACTGCTGACTTCTCTACGGCTGCAAACGTCGCTCAGAGTATTGAGAAGAGATTGCTAGAAGCTTTCCTTGTCATGAACGTAAGGAATGCAGAACGAGTTACAGCCGAGGAGGTTCGACTTACACAGTTAGAACTTGAACAACAACTCGGAGGTATCTTCTCCTTACTAACTGTCTCTTTCCTCATACCATATTTAGCTAGAACTCTATTGGTCTTACAAAGATCTAATGAACTACCAAAGCTACCTAAAGATATAGTACGCCCCAAGATTGTTGCGGGTGTTAATGCATTAGGTAGAGGTCAGGATAGAGAGAGCTTGAATATGTTCATCACTACCATTGCTCAGACATTAGGTCCAGAGGCATTGATGAGATACCTAAACCCAGAAGAAGCTATCAAACGTTTAGCTGCTGCACAGGGTATAGATGTATTGAACTTGATCAAGACTCAAGAGCAGATGGCAGAGGAGAAGGAAGAGCAGATGTCTAATCAACAGAACCAAACCTTACTAGAACAGGCTGGACAGTTCGCTAATTCAAAGATGGCTGACAGTCAAAACCTACAAGGTATGCAAGGCGAACAGCCACCAACAGAACCACCACCTACGGAGTAAATGGCAGAGACATTATCGTATGACAACACACCAGACACAGAAGTCCTAACCGATGAGGAACAGGACTCTCTGGAAGTCGGTGAACAGTTAGTTGAACAACACGAACAACTACTAGCAGGTAAGTATAAGAACGCTGAAGATCTTGAGTCGGCTTACCTAGAACTACAAAAGAAACTGGGTACTAATGACGGAGAAAACCTCGAAGG
>VTLG01012029.1_pt1 | contig 10944 bp, 16 predicted proteins | sample 4694571 | NCBI WGS metagenome assembly VTLG01 (sample SAMN12604809, study PRJNA352737) | marine metagenome | biome: ENVO:00000447; feature: ENVO:00000209|ENVO:00000569|ENVO:01000036; material: ENVO:00002151; isolation source: viral sequences binned using virsorter ... | reverse complement strand
TTCATTAGTTACATTAATTATCTCAGTTCTCGCAATCCTAGTTAATTTGTAAGCTTCTGTGTTTATCACCTTTTGCATTTCTGCAACCGTGTTAGGAATACTACGACCTTCTACTATAGCATTGTTAATCTCAGCATTTAATTTTGCACTAAGTACTGTAGACAACTCATTGTAGTTATTTGTTTGCACTTGACCTGATTGTAAAGCCCTTATTGCATCCTCATCTGCCTGATCAAAATCTATTGCTAATGTTTCTGCTTTATATACTAAATCACTCGTTTCTCCTTTTTCAAGGCCGTTTACCCCCCCTTTTTTCTTATCAGCAGCATTTATCTGACGTACTCTAGCCCTTGCCCATGAATATCCTGCATCACCACCCCAAAGTAAATGTGCAACATATCCTGCACTTGGATTGTTAGGATTGCCCCAATCTTTGCCCTGCCTGTCTACTTGATGCCTATCAAAGAATGCTTTCATACGTTTTACAGTTTTAGGAGATAAGTTCTTACGATTCTTAATATCTCTAGCTCTCGCAACTCCTATCTCAGTTCCACCTCTGCCAAACTCTTTACGATACTCTAATCCTTTAGCAGCTTCTTTAGCCATTGCTGATGTTGGCTTAAAATTAATATGAGAATACTTATCCTGTTTTTCTAATACTTTAACCTTATCTTCTAATGCTGCTGATTTAAAACCATGAATGTAAGCATCTCGCATTTCATCATTTACCAAATTTCTAAGATCCTGTGATAATGAAATCATCAACATTGGTAGCATTTCATTTAACTCTGAAAATGATTTGGCAGAACGAAGCTTACTTACTTCTCTCTTAATAGTAATTGCTAAATTTCTATCTAAGGCTGAAACAAGTCTGCTCGTTCGCTTGGCTCCTCTTCCACCTGCGACGTTGGCATACTTGCTAAGTTTGTTTCTGGTAATATTAATTCTCCTTCTTCATCTAAATCTACAGTAATTCCTACACCTTGGAATGCAGCAATAACATCTGCTTTAGTTCTTAAATTTGCTAAATGTTGTTGCTCATTACGTTCATCAATATCATTGAATACAACTTCCCAATCTGTTACTTTTAAAATTTAGTTCTTAAATTTGTTAAATGTTGTTGCTCATTACGTTCATCAATATCATTGAATACAACTTCCCAATCAGTTACTTTTAAAATATCTGCTAACGGCTCAAAGAAACCTTTAACCAATATTTGTTGCGTTTCTGTAATTGTTCTATCCATCATAGATAACTGCTCACCCTCTGCATTCAATCCACCAACACCAGATACATCACCAACTGCTAATGGCATAATTCCATACGCTGCATTAATATCCTGATTAATTTTATCCATATACGGGATCATGCCTGATTCATTTTGACTTGGCATAATAGATACAAACTTAGCTCCAGACTGTCCTTCGCCTGATGATATAATAGGAACAAAGTTAGGGTTTCTCCTAGTTTCTTCAGCTATGTACTCTCCTAATCTATTAAGAGCTGTTTCATCTAAGTTAGGAATATCTAAGAAACCTTTAGGTGGTCTTTCTAATCGAAACAATTTGTTTTGGTATGCTTCAATTGCCAAAGCAGTTTCTATTTTTTTAGAAAGACCGATAATTGGTGATTCACCATAAAGGCGAGCTGTAGAACTATATTTGTTAAAATGTATTATCTCATCTCTTGCAAAAGGAATGTCACCTTCTGCATCTTCAAATGTATATGCAATTAATTCTAAACTAGTGCCACATTCTGCACAAGCTGAACCATTCATTGTTTTTCTACAAGTAGGACAGAATCGATTTTCGGTTTGAAATTTACCAAACCTGTCTGTGTTAAATCGCATGTGCTTAGAATCTTCAACCCATAATTGAGATACTTGCTTTCCTAATATTCTACCTGATTCATCTTTAACATAATCATAAACAATAGACACCCAAGCGTCGTCAAATACTTCTAATTGCCTGATAAGAGCTTTACAAAATTCAGCTCCTGTTAAATCTGTTTCACCATTAGAAGGGTCATCTAACAAACGTTCAAACAAGTTTTGTTGATCTGCACTTGGATTTTCTACAGTTTGTTCTAACCTGTATCCTTTAGCTACAGTTTGTGATGCTATCCTAGTCACAACTGTTTGTAAATGAGAATAATTAATTGATAAATCTTCCAGATGATGTAAGTCATAAGGAGGATCTATACGCATCGGCCCAGTGCTTCCCATAGCAGGAGCCATATCGTAAACAGGAGTTCTAGCTTCTTTTTCAATCTTATTCATATTTCCATCTAAATATGCCTGAACACGACTTTGCTTTGGCTTGCTCCTAAATCTGTCAAAGAATCCCATACTACCAGTCTGGATCAGACCTCTTTGCTCTAATAAGCCTTTCTCTATTATCGGCCTGATATATGTAGCTTTTAATCGCAGGCTCTAAGAATTTAGCGACAGTGACTCCGTGCGTTTTAGCTAATACTTTAACATCCTCTCGAACTCGGTTGTCAATGCCTTTTAACTCTAATCGAGCCATTAAGACGACAGACCTCTTTGAATGCTTTGTATAGCAACATTAGCCATGCCAAAAGAGTGAAAATTGGTGTAAAGGCCTGTCATCGGTATTGCCAATGCCCAGTGCCCTTTATATATTTTGTTTAGTCTGCTAAACCGTAATCACTGTAGTCATCCTGTAGCCTTTCTCTTTTATCTCGAATTGCTTTAGATGGCCTGAACTCTTTGTATTTATTTTGAACTTTTCTTCTAGCTCTTTGTATCGTTTCTGTGTTTGGAGCATAGTGGAGTAGATCATACAAATCAGATAAAAACTTCTCATTCTCACACTGCTTTCCACTGTTGCTTGTTGCTAAATAATATTCTCTTAAAACAAGATACTCTAAGTAAGTAGTACTATCTCTGCAAACTATATTGTCTTTGAGATGTCTGCGAACTACATCCTCTGTCTTATCTAAATTTTTAAATGCATCATAAGCCATTTTTTATATCCTCCCTAATCTTAGTAGTCCATGCTTGAGTCGATCCTACTGATTTTAATTTTCGCATATTTCTTTCTCCGTTTTTACAAACACTTTTAGTCAAACATCCCTCTCAATGCCCAATTCTTAAAATCTCTTTTGGTTAATAAATATTCTCTAACTATAGATACTTCATCCTCAATCTTCTTTACCCTATCATAATATAAATCATGTAGCCTAGAAAAGTCGGATCTGAGAAGATGGATTCTTTGCCTTAACCATTCTTTCTCTTCTTCATGCTGGTCTTTCATTTCCTGTATCTCCGCTACAAGCTTAGCTATGGTTGATGCCATTTTATTCCTCCTCTAAAAGTTTCCTAGCTGCTTTTACTTCAGACATTGTTAAAGCTGATTCCATGTTTGCTTCTCTTCTAACTTGTTTCATCCATAGCTCTGCATTTTTTAATGCAACCCTAATTTGTTCTTTTTGTTCGTTGTCCATTTTTTGTTTCCTACCCTTTGTGGGTATTGTAGACATTCAGTAGGGTTATATAAGCTTTACTATACAACATTACCCACGATTTCCTACCATCTCCCCCATTAATGGAGTATATATCCTGTCCATCTTACACTTATAACAATCTACCATTGGCCTTCCTTCTTTCTTCTTACTAAAAATAAAATGATCTTCATCTATCAATCTATGCTCTTCTTCCCAGCGTTCTCCGCAAACAAAACAATTAAACCTCCACCTCATATTCTCTCCAAACACTTTTTACAATTTACAAAACTAATGTGTCTATTTTTCATGATCCTGTATTCCTGTTTTGTGCAACTATAACCACAGAGTGTTGTTTGTCCATCGTGACCTGCTTTATGTCGCTTCATTAATCTATTGTAATGACTGACCCCTTAAAGCAGTTGTTGATGTCAGATACTCCGTATTTTTGTTTGTTATAACAATGCCTACAAAAATCATTGTCAGTTTTATTTTTCTCATGTATTTGTTTTTTACACTTTGTGCATTTCAATATCTGTGCAAAACTCATATTAATCAATCGTAATTATCGATCCTTGAAAACAATTATTAATGTCAGATACTCCGTATTTTAATTTAGTATAACAATGTTTACAGTGTATGCTGTCTTTTGCTATGTTATCCCATTTGCCTAACGGGTCGTTGCATTCGGGACAGGCTTTCCATTCATCTTTTGTTAAAGTATTACCTTGGCTCATGGAGGGTTATATGTGCCGTTATATAACCCTTTATCGTTAAAAGTTATCCCAACTTGTTATCCGTATTCCACGCTTATCTATTTCCTGCAAAGCCAACTCGCACATCCACAAAGATATTACTGCATCTGATGTATGTCCATCTAATCTACCGTTCTTTCCCCACATTAACCTAGACAAACCTTCTACCAATTTCCTTGATCCCACAGGCCCTGACTTGTTTACCGACTTATTCCAAGGTATAATGTATTTGCCCTGTTCTAACGCTAACGCTATTCTAGGAATACCAATCTGTGCGTGATGCTTTTCGGAACCTGTTCTGTGTCCTTTGACAGGCAAAGATGCCAAGTCTTTAGCTGCGTGTGCTACTAATCTTTGAAACCCATTAGTTTCTACCATTACCATTGTTGGATTGTATTTGTTAGCTAAATCTACCAAATTCTTTACCTGAGCAGTTAGCCACCCTGCTCCTTCTGCTTTTACCTTACCACACCACTGATAAATCAAGTGACGCATTTTTGTATCTCTATCATAAGACAATACACTGTATGCAGTTTCATCATTTGCCGTATCTAATCCTACTGCTAAATCAACACCAATTACAATATCTGTATTTTCTAAGGGATTACCAAAACCTATTGATTCATCTAAACAAGGCTCTATAGTACTCCACGGAATTACAGCCGTTTCTGGATCTAGAGGATTCAACAAATATTCTGACTCAAAGGCTCTACTACCCATAGCATGTCGTTCTGCTTCTAATCTATCTTCATTCCAGTATTCAGGCCATCTAGGATTTCCATCTTCTTTTACAGCAGGATGCCAAACGTGTGACCAATCAGGACTTTGCCTTACCCAATCCGTAGCATCTCCTATTCTCTTCTGTGTTCCTATCAATAATATCTTGCCTTCAGGCAATCGCATTGGCATCACAACTCTTTTTATAAAATGTATAACTCTATCATCCGACATCTTAGGAAACTCCTCTAATATATCATCTAAAATAATTAAGTGAACGTGTGGCCCTTCTAAAGATTTAGATGTAGACGCAGCTCTCAATCTACTGCCATTGTTAAAGAACTTCTCACTCTTCTTCCATGATCCTCCATCTTCTTTACCTTTTATGAAACTATTCAAACGCCATGAACGTTTACACAATTCCTCAAACTGTTCTAACTTATCTATTGCTTGGTCTAATGTTGCAGATACATACAATGCTCTAAAGTTAGGATATTTATGCATCATATACGCACAGTAAGTCAAAGTAAATGTAGTCTTAAGATGACCTCTTGCACACATTATTCCTACGTAATGTCTGTTATCATTAATTGTGTTATACCATTCTTTGTGCATTTTACCTAATGGAACAAAGTCACTAGGCTCTTGCCTCATAAAATCAGTAAGTACGTCACTCGCAAAATCCATAAAATCAAGTTCTTGCTCAGCTAAACCTTTAGCTAAAAAATGCTGTGTAAATAATTCTAATCCTTCACTTTGTAACACTGTCAATATACTCCTGATTTTTTGACACTGTAATATACTTAGCGTTTCGAGCTACCATATAATCTGATAATTTTTGTATGTCATTTGTTTGAAATATTACCTCACCTGTTTCACTATTACAGATCCTAAACATACTTATCCATCATAACAAGCGCACGGAATGTGGTTATCGTCTTTACCAAAATCCATCAATGATGTTTGAGTTTCTAAAGATCTTTTTAACCAATCTAATCTTTTTGGCCCTCTTAATAATAAAGTCATTTTAGGATAACTTGTATTTCCTTGTTCTAATTCAAGGCTTTTATTAAATAAATCAGGTGATTTTTTGTATAATTCAATCCAATTGTCAGTAGGTTGAAATGGACAAAAATAACAACCTGATTTTTCAGGGCTTGGCCACCCGTGTTCTTTAATTATTTTTGAACAACCTTCTCTATCTACTTCCCAATCAATTAAGGGATATCTCTTATCTGGATATAAATAAACCCATTCGCCTGTTTTAGGATCTCGAGTTCTTTGCGCCCTTTTTGTTTCGCCTGCATCTATCCCTATAAGCTGAATACAATCAGCATATTTTTCTTTAATCAATTTTTCAATAGGTTGTATTTTCCATTTAGCAGTACACATTCTATTCATCATAGAAGGAACCTTCTCCATGTATCTATAATAATCATAAATAGCAACTGTTTGGCCGTCTTCCCATTCGCCTTCCATTACTCCTCTACTTTTTTTACCTACTGTAAACGCTACGGTATGAAAAGGAAGGTTTTTTTCTCTGCAAAAAGGTTTTACATATTTATCAATAAAATCATAAGTTTTAGGTTGTTCTGATCCTGTATCTGCAAATATAACTGCATCTAATCTATTTCCTCTTTTTACCCATTCTAACAGAAGAGCTGTGCTGTTAGTACCGCCACCGTATGATAAAATTGTTTGTTTGTCTTCCATAAGCCCTTCACTACATAGGGTTATATATACTTCACCTGTCAGTTCTTAACAAACGCCTCTAAACTTTCACTTTCGATTTTACAACGCTTCTTCAGTATCTTAATATATTCTGGATTCAGTTCTATCCCTATTCCCTTTCTTCCTAGCTTAGATGCGACTCTTAACGTAGTTCCCGAACCTGCAAATATGTCAAGTACTACACACGGAACTCTCTCTGCATTACAATCACAATCTACTTCCCACCCAACTGTAGTCTTTTCACGCATAGACTCTAAAACTCTTCTTTTTACATCACTTGGATTCTGAGCTTTTGCAGATTTATAATCTTTAGTTGCTTGTCCAACATATACTTCATCAGTATATTTGTCACCAGTTTCTACAATTCTTTTGTAAGGTTCACCACATTCAGCACAGCATCCTGCCTTTGATGTTCCTGCTTTAATGCAAGTCTCAGGTAACTCTTTTGGGAAAGTAGCAAAGTGAGCTTCTTTGTACGGCTGTACAGTTATTGACCATACATCTCTTTTGTTACGCCCTTTAGGATTTACAAATCTTTTGCCCATTTTTTCCGTGTGTATTCCCTCTCCGCCCATTGCTGCGTTCTTTGTACTTGGTCTATCGCAGTCCCAACTGTGTTCAGCTCTTTTCAAACTAGCTTCACTTACTGGTTCCCTAATTGCGTCATTATCGTAAAAATATTTATTAGACTTTGTAAGTAAAAATATATGCTCGTGAGATTTTGTCGGCCTGTCTTTTACTGGTTCAGGCATAGGATTAGGTTTATTCCAAATTATATCAGATCTAAGATACCAGCCATCTGCCTGTAATGCTAATGCTACTCTCCACGGAATTCCAACAAGGTCTTTGTGTTTTAATCCAATACTGTCTGGAGATACAATTGGCATACCGCCCTCTTTGTGTTCTGTAAAATTACGACCCTCTATTCTTTTTAATAATACTTTGTCGCCTTTCTTTACACTAGGCGTATTCTCCGTTATTCCCCTACTGCCATTACTACCTGCATAAGAATCACCTAGATTTAACCAAAGTGTTCCATCGTTTCTAAGAACTCTTTTGACCTCTCTAAATACATCAACCATGTTTTCTACAAACTCTTCAGGCGTAGCCTCCAATCCTAATTGGTCATCAACCCCATAATCCCTAAGCCCCCAATAGGGTGGCGAGGTCACAACACACTGAACACTCTCATCATCCAATGTCTTTAGGACTTCTCGCACATCTCCTTGTATTACTTCGGGCCTCATTCCATCTCCTGAACCATCTCTACCCAATATCTAATTATGAGATTAATTTTCTTCTGTGGGATCTTAGCTTTTTTCATTGCTTCAGGCAACTTCTCTGCAACCTCTTCTACTAAACTATCTTGTAAATCTTTAGCACCCTCTAACCTCTGTAGCTCTCTAATTACTGAAACCATCTCATAAGGTCTTATTTCTGAAGTGCTGTTTTTTAACTGAGATATAAATTTAGATTGTATAGCCTGTAATGTTTTTATGTTCTTCATAGTAGAACGGGTGCTGTTACTTGCAGTTTCTTGCTTTATTACCTTTCTTTGTTTATCTAATAAAGAATGCCAATCACCTTGTTTAGCCCAAGTTTTAACAGTGTTATGAGATATAGTATTATTATATTGTTCTCTTATCTTATCTGCAATGGTCTTATATCCCATTCCTTGTAGATAAAACACTCTTGCTTCATCTTTTATTTTATCATCATAACGTGGCATCCAATAACTCCGCTTTCTGTCCTGTGTAATCTTCCCAGCGTTTAATTATAACATCACAATAATGTGGGTCTAACTCCATACCATAACATTTGCGGTTAGTTTTTTCGCAAGCTATTAATGTTGAACCACTGCCTAAAAATGGGTCATAAACTAATTTAGCATTTACTGCTATTAGTGATTTAGTAATTAATTCTATAGGTTTAGAAGTTGGATGTTCTTTGCTGACTTCTCTTTTAATCTGCCATACATCTCCATCTACTGTTTTCTGCCCACCAAATAAACCGCTATAAATTACCCACTCGTGTTGTTTGCCAAACAAATCTAAATTTTGTATTCTATGTTCTTTATCCCATACTATTACGGCTTTAGTTTTTTTGTTAAGTTTTTCTAATACTTCATTTATTGGCGTGTAACATTTCCAATTACAGCATACAAAAGACGTTTCAAAAGATATTATACTCAGAGCATCATAAATAACAGAATAAGCATCAAAATTATCATTACTTATTTTTTTATGATTTCTCTTTACATCCTGATAATCTATCCCATAAGGTGGGTCAGTCCATAATGTATCTATTAAATTTCCATCTAATAATTTATTTACTTTTTCAGCATTGGTAGCATCACCACATAACAATCTGTGATCCCCTAACTGCCATAACTGACCTTCTTTACATATAGCTTCTACTTCTTCAGGTATAGCATCATCATCTGTTAAACCTTCTTTAGGTTCTTCTAGGTCTGCTAATAATTGATCTAACTCATCTTCATCAAACCCTGTAAGCAATTCATCTATGTCATCAAAAAACTTAAGCTCAGCTAATAGTTCTGTAAGTTTATCCTCATCCCAGTCACCGCTTATTTTGTTTAAAGCTACGTTTAACAGCTTAGCATCGTTTTCTGTTATATCTAAATACACCACAGGTATTTCTTTAAGGCCTAACTCGATTGCTGCTTTTACACGCTGGTGACCGCCTACAATCATATTATCGTGTTTACGAACTAAAGCAGGGTCAACAAATCCAAACTGCTTAATACTTTTTATTAATTTGTTAAGCTCTTCTCGTGATATTTGTCTGGGATTATATGCTGCGCTTTTTAGTGTTTCAGGATCTAGAAGTTCAATCTTCATGTGTGCTTTCTTCATGACTTCTTCTCATCCAATCCTTAACATAAGATTTGATAACTTGCCTAGCTAACTCAGATACAGGTCTACCTTGCTCTTTTGAGATCTTAACAAATTCATCCCAACTGTTCTTAGTTCCTTTAGGAAACGTAAGCAAATACTGATACGGTCTGTTCTTATATGCCATGTCTATCCATCCGATATAGGGTTATATAACTGACTCCTGTTTCATCCATGTTTCCCAATCGTTTTCAGGAAACTTAAGAGCTATCCAAGCCATCTTAGTTTTAACATTATTATAATTGTCTAAAACTGTTGATCTCTCTTTTACTGTTTCAATAGATGGCATATATGCAGCCCCAGGAAACTTAAGAGCTATCCAAGCCATCTTAGTTTTAACATTATTATAATTGTCTAAAACTGTTGATCTCTCTTTTACTGTTTCAATAGATGGCATATATGCTGCCCTATCGCCTTCTTCATGCATCCATGAAGGAAAGCTTCGTCTAATCGTACCGAGTTTATCAGATACAACCATTCGCATAAAATCATAGTCTTGCTCTAATCGAAGTTCAACTGCTTTTTCAGAAGTTTTTATTTCAGATATTCTTTCTTCTAAAACTGCTAAGTTATGTTCTTCGTTTTCTAACTCTGCTTGTATTTTCTTATATTCAAATCTTTTACTTGAAATCTTATTACGTAATTCTTCTGTCTGTAACGTTAAAGATAATACATCATTCTTTTCATCCATCATCCTAAGTATAGCAATCTCAATCATTTCAGACATCGATCTACCTCTGCACCATGCTTTGAATCGTTTCCAAAACGTAGGAGAAACTGATATTCCTCTGACGATTCTAACTTCGTTTTTATTCTTTCTATCTCTACCCATTTTTAATACCTCGGAGCCTTCGGATACAATAACCCGTTAAATACTTTTTTCTTATATATAATATATAGATTCTTATATATATTATATAAGATATTATTTTATTTCCTCCTTTATTTTTTTAAGCCATTTTTCCCATTTTTTTATTACTTCATCAGGATCAAGTTCTTCTGTCATTGTTCTCTCTCTGAGCAAGCATTACATAACCACCATGCATTCATCCCCTTATACTGTTTTTTTAAATGAACTAAACCATGTCCATGCATTGTTTTATGTTCTTTGCAATTTTGTCTAAAGCCTATATTATCACACATATTACATTTGTAGGGTCTACTCTCTTCTGTCATCCAAAGCCTCCTGTATTATTTTTTTGCGATACCAATCAACTCCTATCCAAAACCCTGCAATAAATGAAAAACCCATACCTAAAGCTATTACAAATTCACTCATCTCTGCACTCCTTGCAAAGGCCATAGTTCATTTCGTAGTCTAAAGTAGTCATTACAATTCCACATATTTTACACCTCCAATG
>VTLG01000412.1_pt1 | contig 10945 bp, 10 predicted proteins | sample 4694571 | NCBI WGS metagenome assembly VTLG01 (sample SAMN12604809, study PRJNA352737) | marine metagenome | biome: ENVO:00000447; feature: ENVO:00000209|ENVO:00000569|ENVO:01000036; material: ENVO:00002151; isolation source: viral sequences binned using virsorter ... | reverse complement strand
ACTGCATTCACTGCACCTAATGTATTTGATAATGGTGTACAAGCAACTGCATTTCCTGTGCAGGTATTCCTAAACGGTGTCAAGCAAAGAGTTGGTGCATCTAATGATTATCAATTATCAGCACCATCTACAGTCAATTTCAATAGTGGTGTAGGTGTTTTTGATAATGTTCAGATAGTAGTATACTTTGGACACACGTTTGAGGAGGAGTTATTTACATCAACACAGAACCAAACCACGTTTACTCTCTCAAGTAGTCTGGCATCTGCTAAGAACTATAGGGTATTTCTAAACGGTGTAAGACTGAGAAGAGGTGTAGATTACAATGCTACAACTGCTGTTGTGTTGAGTCAAGGATGTACTGCTGGTGATGAAGTGGATATTGTATCTGATCAGGCAGAAGATCATCTGACTGCAAACCAAGGTCAGACTGCTTTTGCACCAACGACTGCAACCACTACATCATCTAATATGGAAGTATATCTAAATGGTGTTCTTCTAAACAAGACTGTTGATTGGACGATAGGTAACCCTGCTGTAACCATTGTAGAACCTGCAACTGGTTGTGAAGCAGGTGATGAATTAGACGTTGTTATCAGACGTTCATAAATATAGGAAAAGTATGTTATAAATGGCGAACCCTGCAACCAGAACTGAATTAGTAAAGTATGCCAAGAGACAGTTGGGTGCACCTGTCTTGGAAGTCAACGTTGCTGATGAACAAGTCGAAGACTTGATGGATGATGCTATCCAGATATATCAGAACCGTCACATGGACGGTGTTGAATTGATGTATCTAAAGCATAGGATCACACAAGATTTTTTAGATTCAATTAAAGCATCAAATATTGCCGGTTCTGAAACATCTACTGGTATTACAACAACCACTGGTACTGCTAATATAACTGGGATAGGAAATACAACATTCAACTTTGTAGAGAATCAAAACTTTATACAGATACCTGATGCAGTCATAGGTATAGAAAGAGTATTCAAGTTAGATAACAGATTGATCAGTACAAACATGTTCAATATCAATTACCAGTTGATGTTGAATGATGTATACTTCTTTAGTTCTATGGAACTTATGGGATATACTTTGACGAAGAGATACTTAGAAGATCTAGACCATATACTACACCCAGAGAAACAAATTAGATTCAACAGAAGACAAAGTAGATTGTATCTGGATGTTGATTACTCTAGCATGCAACCTAATGACTGGTTGATTATCAGATGTTATCGTGTATTGGATCCAAACGATTATACTAAAGTATACAACGATCCATTCTTGAAGAAGTATTTTACCGCATTGATGAAAAAACAATGGGGTCAAAACCTTATAAAATTCCAAGGTGTAAAATTACCTGGCGGTGTAGAACTCAATGGTAGACAGATATATGAGGATGCTTTAGGAGAAATAGATACTTTAGAAAGTAAGATGGCAAACGAATACGAATTACCACCACTTGATCTTATAGGATAATGAAAACATTAAAACAATTTATGGAAGGTTTAAGAGTAGTCGGTAAACCTGTACAAGGTTTGAAGACAATGGATAAAGACTTTGATATCATTGATCAAGAACCCAACCCTCTCTTAAAAAATCTCAGAAAAACAAGATATAAGAAGTATATTAACCAATTTGGTGTGGTGAATAGGGAAGTCTAATGGCACTAAATCCATATTTTCAGCAGGGAACTCCTAACGAGCAGAACCTCGTACAGGATTTGATAAATGAACAAATCCAAATGTATGGAGTTGAGTTCGTTTATATGCCAAGATACTATATCAATGAGAAGACTATTCTCAAAGAAGTGTCTAGCTCTAGTTTTGAGTCATCATTTCCTATAGAAGGTTACATTGAATCATATGAAGGATTTGATTCAGGGTATAACTTACTTACAAAATTTGGTGTAAGATCTACTGCTGAGATGAAGATTGTTATCTCACAGGACAGATACCAAAATTATATTGTTCCTCTGGTAGCAGGTAATACTGGAAGAAATGTTGATCCTACACGTCCATTAGAAGGTGACTTATTATATTTCCCATACAGAGACTTACTATTAGAAATCAAATATGTAGATGATGTAAGTAACTTCTATCAGTTACGTAAGAACTATACATACACACTTACATGTGAACCATTCGAGTACGAAGACGAGGTAATCAATACTGGAATCACTGCTATAGATGATGACATGCAGACAGCAGGATATAATGCAACACTTGTGTTGACTGCTGTTGGTACGACTGCTACTGCTTCAGTTTCTCTTGCTAGTGGTATTAGTCACATCAACCTATTGAATGGTGGTGTAAATTATACTGCTGATCCAGCTGTGAAGATTGCTCCACCTCTGGCATCTGGTGGTATTCCTGCTACTGCTGTTGCTATTACAACAAGCATTGGATTCACAGATAGTAGAAGAATCAGAGATATCTTTATAACAAATCCAGGTTCTGGTTATACCATGGCACCTTCAATACAATTCCTTCCTGAAGATGGTAAGGGTAGCGGAGCAGACGCAACCGTTGGTATTTCTTCTGGAACAGGTGTTGGTCAGATCTCATTAGATAACACTGGTTCTAAGTATATGGTTCCACCATCAGTGACATTCACTGCTGCACCTAGTGGAGGAGTAACTGCTACTGCTGTCTCTATACTAAATGACAATGGAAGTGTACAAGCTATCAGACTAACGAATGCTGGTACAGGATATACTGTGGCACCTACAATTCAAGTCGCTGCTGCTGGAACAATCGGTGTTGGTACATTCTCTTACGGTGAGATTGTTACTGGTCAATCATCACTTAGCACTGCTTTTGTTACATCATGGGATGCTCCTTCTCTCACTCTTACTGCAAGGAACCTTGCTGGTGACTTCAATGTTGGTGAGATTATAGTTGACAATGAGGGTTCTGCATATAGACTACATAGTATTAATTACGATGATGATGACTCTTACAACTCAGGTGATGAGATTGAAGTGGCAGAGATCAGCGTCGTTGACTTTAGTGAGAGAAACCCATTTGGTGAAGTATAATGTTAGGAAATTATTTCTACAATGAGACAGTTAGAAAGACAGTAATTGCTTTTGGAACTTTATTTAATAATATAAAGGTCAAGAAATTTGCGAGTGATGGTAAGTCTATAAGTCAAATAAAGGTACCTATTGCTTATGGTCCTATACAAAGATTTATAGCAAGAGTAGAACAACAATCAAACTTTGATGATAACGTGGCGATTACATTGCCTAGACTATCATTTGAGTTGACTTCTTATACCTATGATGCAACAAGAAAAGCATCACCTATACAGAAGTTTACTATGAAGTCTCCGAATGCGAAGACAAAGATAAAGAAAATGTTTTTGCCTGTGCCCTATGACATAGGATTTAGATTGAGTTTTGCTACCAAGCAACAGGATGATGCTCTGCAAATCATAGAACAGATATTACCATTCTTCCAACCATCATATAGTGTGACTATCAATATGTTGCAAGGTGTAGAAGAGAAAAGAGATATACCATTTACACTCATGTCTACATCATTTACTGATGAGTACGAAGGTGACTTCTCTACCCGTAGGTTTATACAATATGATATGGACTTTGTTGCCAAGACATACTTCTATCAAGAGGTTCCAACAGACGAGAACGGTATTATCAAGAAGGTTCAAATCGATTACTCTACTGCTATACGAGCACCAAGAGAACAAAGATACGTTGTCACACCTCAAGCAACTAAGGATTATAATAGTGATATGACAGGTACACTAACTGAGACTCTAGATACGACAAAGACTATTGTAAAGGTCGTCTCTGGTGCAGCATTTACTGTACAATCATATATTGATATCAACCAAGAGACTATGCGTATCAAAGAGATCAGTGGTAACACCTTACTTGTTGATCGTGGACAGTTTGGTAGTAAGATCGCAGAACATGCAAAAGGTGATCGTGTAAATAAGATAAGTCAACCAGACCATGATGCTATTGAGATGGGTGATGCTTTTGGATTTGCTGAATCCAGATCATTCTTCGATGCTGATGGTAAGGAATGGAGTCCAAGTTTCGGTGATGTAGACGTATGACCAAAGATTATGATCCGACTGATAAAGAGACAACCTCGTTCAGTCACATTGATAAAGCACTAGATGTAAAGGCAACTGAAGTTGTCAAGGAAGCAAAGGCAGTAAAGAAAGCTAAGAAAGATCAAACTCCTAGAGATGATTTTGAATATTCTCGTGCACAGTTGTATAATATTGTAGAGAAAGGACAGGAAGCAATGAACGGTATCCTTGATGTATGTCAGGACACTCAACATCCACGAGCATATGAAGTTGCAGGTCAACTTGTCAAAGCAGTTGGTGATGTAACTGATAAGATTATAGATCTACAACGTAAGATGAAAGACTTGGAGAAAGAAGATAAACCTGCACAAGTTACTAATAACTCACTGTTTGTTGGTAGCACTGCTGACTTGCAGAAGATGATAAAGAAAGGTTTGATGTCTACAAAACCACCAGAACCTAAACCTAATAATATAGATTTAAGTTCTTTAGACATTGACAGATCACCATGAACCTTACTTACATCAAAGAGCCTTGGGAGTGCTATACTTTTGAAAACTTCCTATCACCAGACAGGTGGAAAACTATTAGAGAGCTAGCGCAGATAGAATTAGATAATTGTAAACTGAATACTACAAGAGGTCAGATGGTGACTTTCTGTGAGGAAGATATATTACCTGAGACTAATGAATTATTTTTCAAATATCAATTACCTGATCGTGGATATAAAGGTGACTTGAAGAAGATATTACATTGGGCAGTATCACCACCTGACTGGAAGTATCCTACACACTGTGATGCAAAGGCAAGGGTATCTACTTCTGTATTGTATGTTGCTCCTGAGGAGATGGATGGAACAGTAATGCATAAGAACCGTAGTACTAATGACAATGAAGATCACGGTGAAGCAGACCTACCATCTGAATATGAATATGAGATTCCTTGGAAACCTAACAAGTTATTTTACCATAACTCTATCCCAAATAAGACTTGGCATAGTATTCAAAATACTCATGATCAAAATAGGATAGTTCTAATATCATTTTTTGTTCAAGCAGATAAAGTCCCTAAGAATAGGAATTTTTCTGATCAACTTCTAAATATAGTATGACCAGAAATAAGTACGGGTTACCTACAGGTCTCAAGTCAGATCCTGTAAAGAGAGTAGAACCCAAAATGAACTTAGATACGTTCAAAAAAATTAGGAATCATCTGACAATGGGTGAGAACTTGGTGGAATCACCAAACCAGAACCCATATTTCCAGAACGTTGCCACTGGAGGAAAGGATGTGTCAGGTCCTCTTGCTGTGCGTAAGAAAGACTCTACTTCCATAAAGAAGAGTGAGGGTGGTAAGTTAGTGAAGAATAAAGGTGGTGCATTAGCAAAGAAAAATAGACCTACAGTATCAGATAAACCTGATGGTCCTGATAAAGATTCTGCTGATAATAGAAGAAAGAAATTAGAGAAGAGAAATAAAGATAGAGTTCAAACTACAAAAGGTAACCTCAAAAGTAAAGTTGGTAAGGCAGCAGGAGCAGTTGGTAAGGTAGCGAAGGTTGTTGGTACTGTAGCGAAAGTAGCATATAAGGGAGCAAAGATGGTAGGTAGTGCTAGTAAGGCATTTGACCCTAAAGGTGGAAGTACATGGGAGTCATATATACAGAGATCGACTCAATACTTAATGGAAGATGGCGACAAAGAGTGACATATATCTTGGTAATCCTAATCTAAAGAAAGCCAATACTCAACAACAATTTACTGAAGAGAATATAATTGAGTTTGTAAAATGTAAGGACGATCCTGTTTATTTTACAGAGAAATATATAAAAATCGTCAACGTTGACGAGGGACTTGTAGGTTTTAATATGTACAAGTTCCAGAAGAAACTAATAAGAAATTTCCATAGACATAGATTCAACATTTGTAAGATGCCACGTCAGACTGGTAAGTCAACAACTGTTGTATCATATCTTCTACATTATGCTATCTTCAATGATAACGTAAACATCGGTATACTTGCTAACAAGGCAGCAACTGCACGAGATCTCCTTGGTAGACTACAATTAGCATATGAAAACCTACCCTCATGGATGCAGCAGGGTATCATTGCTTGGAACAAAGGATCTATGGAACTAGAGAATGGTTCTAAGATCATTGCAGCATCTACATCTGCATCTGCTGTTCGAGGTATGTCATTCAACATCATATTCTTGGACGAATTTGCTTTCGTACAGAATCACTTGGCTGATGATTTCTTTGCATCTGTTTATCCTACTATATCTTCTGGTAAATCTACTAAGGTTATAATAGTATCCACCCCTCATGGTATGAATCACTTCTATAGGATGTGGCACGATGCTGAACGTGGACAGAATGAGTATTGTCCCACTGAAGTGCACTGGTCTGAAGTACCAGGTAGGGATGCTAAGTGGAAAGAACAGACTATAAAGAACACAAGTAAACAACAGTTTGCTATTGAGTTTGAGTGTGAGTTCTTAGGATCTGTTGATACTCTTATATCTGCTGCTAAATTGAAGGCACTGGTATATGAACAACCTGTAGAACAGAATGGTAAATTGAATGTATATGAGAGACCGTTTGAGAAGAGAGATTATATTGTAACTGTTGATGTGGCAAGGGGTATATCAAAAGATTATAGTGCTTTTATAGTTGCTGATATAACTGAGTTCCCTTACAAGGTAGTTGCTACCTATAGGGATAATGAAGTCAAACCTATGATATTCCCATCAATCATATATGATGTGGCAAAGGGATATAATAATGCTTATGTTCTATGTGAGGTAAATGATATAGGAGATCAAGTAGCATCTATATTATTCTATGACCTTGAGTATGAGAACCTGTTGATGGTTGCGATGAGAGGACGTGCAGGACAAATAGTCGGCTCAGGATTCTCTGGTGTAAAGACTCAACTGGGTGTTAAGATGAGTCAGGTAACCAAGAAGTTAGGTTGCTCCAACCTGAAGACATTAGTTGAAGATGATAAACTTACGTTCTGCGATTATAATATTATAAGTGAGTTGACTACCTTCATACAAAAGAGACAGTCATTTGAAGCAGAGGAGGGTTGTAATGATGACCTTGCCATGTGTCTGGTTATATTTGCATGGTTGGTAGCACAGGATTATTTCAAAGAAATGACTGATTCTGATGTTAGAAAGCGCATCTATGAAGAGCAAAAGAATGCTATTGAACAAGACATGGCACCATTTGGTTTTATAAGTGATGGGTTTGAAGAGATGGGAGGGGAAACTGTAGAGTCTGATGGTACTGTTTGGAAGACAGATGAGTATGGAGATCGCGCATATATGTGGGAATATCGCTAGTAAGAACGCATTTTCATAAATATCAATAGTCATTGTATGTGGAGAAAGAAGTAAGAATGGCACTTCGATTAGCATCTCCGGGCATTTCTATAAAAGAAGTTGACCTAACTCGTGGAGGTATTGATTTTAGTATCAATGTCGCTGGCGGTTTTGTTGGACCTTTTAGAAAAGGACCGGTCAACGAAATTACAAGAATCAATAACGAAAAAGAGTTAGTTGATGTCTTTGGGGAACCCGGTGTTGGAACAACTGATTTTCATTACGAGACATTCTTGTCTGCATCAAACTTCTTATCCTATGGTGGTAAGTTAGAGGTAGTAAGATGTAAAGGTGGAGATCTCAATAATGCAAACGCTGCGGTAGGATATGCATCGTCAAGTATTTTGATGATAGAGAATTCTGAAGATTATTATAATAATAATGCAGACGACCTCAACTGGTATTTTGCTTCTAAGAACCCTGGTTCTTGGGCAAATGGTATCAAGGTTGCTATCATTGATAACGCTGCTGACCAAATCCTAACACCGACTCTTACAGGTGGTGCGATGGGTGACATCGTGGTCGGTATGGGAGTTACACAACACCTCACTGGTCAGACAATCGGTGTTGGTACAGTAACACCAGCAACAGGAATTCTAAAAGGTATCGTAACTGCTAAAGACGCAACAGCAGGGACTGTAGACGTACGAGTCGTCAGCACAGTCATAAGCGGTACAGAAACATTACAGAGTTACACACAGAACTCTCAGTTTGAGTTCAAGACAGGAACAATACTGAACTTTGTGAACACATCAGGTGTACCACAAGCAGTAGCGGGTGGTGGTTCACCCACTATAGGGGTTGCAGACTGGTATAACAATCAAAACATTCTAACGAGTGTTGCTGATGGTGGTACTGATCTAGTCACACTTCCATGGAGAGCAGTTCTAAACAAACCTAGAACTAATAACTTTGTATCAAGTAGAGACGGAGATAATGATGCGTTACACGTTGTTTCTATCGACCAGAACGGTTCTGTTACTGGTGAGGTAGGATCAATCCTAGAGAAGCATGCTAACTTATCAAAAGCAAAGGATGCTACTCAGTCAGGTGGTGGGTCAATATACTATAAGAACTATCTTGCTGATAACTCAACATATCTGTTCGCTGGTGTATCACCAACAAACGGAAATGATAGTTTCCATGAGACTACACCGCTGGCATCTGGTTTCAGCACTGGACACACTGCTGTTACAACAGGAGCAGGAGCATGGGGACAAAACTCCAAGAATGTCAAGTTCAGTTCTATAGGTAATCAAGGTTACGATCTAGGTGGTGGTCTTGATTATACAGGAGTGGGTGTATTCAATGCACCTCTGGGCGACATACTGACGTCCTACGATAAGTTTGCTGATCCTGTAGATGCTGACATTCGATTCTTACTGCAAGGTAGTGCATATAGAACGAAAGAAGAAGAGCAAGCAAAAGCAAACAAACTGATTCAAATCTGTGAGTTGAGAAAAGATTGCATAGCATTCATCTCACCATGCAGAAGTTCAGTTGTAAACGTTGCTGACTCAGCAACCCAGTTACAAAATGTTCTAGAGTTCTTCGGACCTCTAACATCATCATCCTACGCTATCTTCGATGCTGGTTACCAGTATGTGTACGATAGATTCAATAAGAAGTTTGTTTACATGCCAACTTCAAGTGACATCGCAGGATTATGTGTAAGAACAGATAGGGATAACTTCCCTTGGTTCTCACCTGCTGGACAGACAAGAGGTGGTCTAAACTACGCTATCAAACTGGCATTCAATCCAGGTCTTGATGCTAGAGATCAACTTTATTCATCAAGAATAAACCCTGTCACATCTCAACCAGGTTCAGGAATCATTCTCTTCGGAGACAAAACTGCTTTATCATACGAGAGTGCCTTTGACAGAATCAACGTTCGTAGATTGTTTATCACTATTGAGCAAGCAATCGAGAATGCTGCACAAGCACAACTCTTTGAACTCAACGATGCAGGTACACGAAGCAACTTCGTGAACATTGTTGAACCATTCCTAAGGGATGTACAAGCAAAACGAGGTATAACAGACTTCTTGCTTGTTTGTGATGAAACCAATAACACACCTGACGTTATTGACCGCAATGAATTCATTGCTGACATTTATGTCAAACCAGCAAGGTCGATTAACTTTATCGGTCTGACCTTTGTTGCTACGAGAACTGGAGTTTCCTTCAGTGAAGTCGTAGGAACTGTATAATAGAGGAAATTACTAATGGCATTAGATAGAAACATATTTTCTATACCTAACAATGAAAGGTCAATCGATTCTTTCAAGTCAAGACTCATTGGTGGTGGTGCTAGACCGAACCTCTTTGAGGTTGAGTTGAACTTCCCATCAGGTGTAGGAATATTTGATGAGGACATAGACAACACGACTCATCGTATGATGATCAAAGGAGCACAGTTACCAGCATCTAACATTGCTGAAGTAATTGTTCCTTTCAGAGGAAGACAACTGAAGGTTGCAGGTGATAGAAGGTTCGATCCTTGGACTATTACTGTTGTAAACGACGGTGACTTCAAACTAAGAGAAGCATTTGAGCGTTGGGCAAACTTCATCATCAAAGTATCTGATGGTTCAGGTACTATCAACCCTAGTGATTACTACGCTGATTGGGTAGTAAACCAATTAGGTCGTGCACAAACAGATCTAAACGTGAAGGGCAAGGACAACCCTGCTACTTTACCAGTGCTACGTAGATATCAGATGGTAGGATGTTGGCCAAGTGCAGTCAGTGCAGTTGAGTTATCATACGATCAGGTAGACGCTATAGAGGAGTTCCAAGTTACCCTTCAGGTATCTTACTGGACTGCTTATGACGGTACAAATGCCGATTCTGTGGTATAATAAATACATCGAATAAGGTAATATAATGGCCAAACTTTTTGGTTTCTCAATTGAAGACGACGATAAGAAGAAGAAAGGTATAATCAGCCCTGTCGCTCCTAACAATGAGGACGGTGCTGATTATTTTCTATCTTCGGGATTTTATGGTCAGTATGTAGATATTGAGGGAGTATTCAAGACTGAGTTTGATATCGTAAAAAGATATCGTGACATGTCTCTACACCCTGAGTGTGATACAGCGATTGAGCATGTGGTAAATGAAGCAATCGTTTCAGACATGAACGATAGCCCAGTGGAGATAGACCTTGATAACCTAAACATAGGTCAACCACTAAAGAAAGTTATAAGAAACGAGTTCAAATATGTAAAAGATCTTCTTGAATTTGACAAGAAGTCACACGAGATTTTTAGAAACTGGTACGTTGATGGCAGGATATTCTACCATAAGGTAATTGACGTACAGAAACCAGACGAAGGAATACAAGAACTAAGATATATCGATGCTCTCAAGATCAAGTTGATGAGAGTCAAACCTACTGATAAGGAAAAAGGTGTAGTTGCTATCCCTACACAAGATCAGGGTACAGAGACAGTCAATAAAGACACAAAGGTAACAGA
>VTLG01008547.1_pt1 | contig 10946 bp, 14 predicted proteins | sample 4694571 | NCBI WGS metagenome assembly VTLG01 (sample SAMN12604809, study PRJNA352737) | marine metagenome | biome: ENVO:00000447; feature: ENVO:00000209|ENVO:00000569|ENVO:01000036; material: ENVO:00002151; isolation source: viral sequences binned using virsorter ... | reverse complement strand
GCGGTAAGTAGGCTTATGGTCTGCTTACCGTTATTATTTGTGCAGGTTGTACCTGCATCAGGCTGTGTCTGAATCTACTGAAGAAATTAAAAAGCCCACCGGTTCGGTTGGTGATACAGAAGAGAGTCGATGGCGTGGAGGTAAAGGTATAGCGTCACGCGTTGAGGAAAGAGTTAACGCTGCTTACGCTGCGATATTGGATGGTGGAACGAGAAGGGAAGCTTGCGACAAGCTTTCGCTTAGGTTCAATGTGAGCCATCGGACAGCTCAAGAGGACTATAAAAAGGCAATGGTGCTGCTGCGTGAGGAGCAAACTGCTACAAGAGAGGATTTGTTGAACCAAATCCAAGCGCTGCGGCTAACCACAGTGAAACGCTGCCTCAAGGCGAGGAATTACCAGACCGCTGCGCAGCTGCTCGCCGACATGGGCAAGGTGATTGGCGAAGCGGCACCGGAAACTCTGGCTGTGGCAGTTCCAGAATTGTCTGTTCGGATAGCAGACAAAGCGAACTGATGAAGAAGGCGGGGGGTAGGTAGGAAAATTTTTTGGCCTAAGCACCCGCGGGGGAACCTACTGGTAAATCCTCAATTACTTCTACTATAGTACACCCTATACTACAATATATACGACAACTGTTAACAATGTATTACATTAGCCCTGGAGAATAATGTCTACCAACTTCGCCTTGGAATAATGTGTGCGCGTCCCCGCCAACTTCTTCAACTCCCTCGAAGGCAACTGCATTAAAAACCGACGTCTTCCCTCCTCTGGATCGGGAGATCTATAAACGAAGGGCCGTCCTAAAAAATCGAGAAAGTGCATACAAGGGGGAGGGGTTTCAAATGCAGCTATTCTGCTACACATGCCCGTAAAATCAGCAGACCCACTAACTCTCCGACACGCACAAGGCGAAGTTTTCTCTAGCCGCAAGCGTTTCCGAGTTCTCGTCGCTGGCCGCCGCTTCGGAAAAAGTTACCTCTCCTGTGTCGAACTTCTCCGTGGAGCGGTAGAACGACCAGGCGAAACTTTCTTCTACGCCGCCCCCACATATCGGATGGCAAAAGATATTGCCTGGAAAACTCTCAAGCAACTTGTACCCCTAGCCTGGATAAAAAGTAAAAACGAAACCGACCTAAAAATAGAACTAGTCAACGGATCCACGATCGAGTTAAAAGGAACTGAAAATGCAATGGCCCTACGTGGCCGAAGTCTCGCTGGAGTCGTTCTCGACGAAGCCGCATTCATGGACGCCGAAGTCTGGTTCGAAGTCATCCGTCCCGCATTAGCTGATAAACAAGGGTGGGCCCTATTCATATCAACTCCCGATGGAACCGCTAGTTGGTTCTACGATCTCTGGTGTTTTGTCCCCGAAGACACAACCAAAGATTGGAGACGCTGGCAGTACACAACAATCGACGGCGATAACGTTCCAAAGGTAGAAATTGAAGCCGCCCGCGAACAACTAGACGCCCGAACTTTCCGCCAGGAATTTGAAGCCAGCTTCGAAAATCTCAGTGGCCTAGTCGCCGTATCTTTCAGCGACGAAAATATCTCAACCAAGTCAATCGATATAACCGTCCAACCTCTATTACTGGGGGTTGACTTCAACGTAGACCCCATGTCCGGCATCTGCGCTGTGAGAGATAAGGAAAACTTATATGTTTTTGACGAAATAATGCTCACTGGCGGAGCCACAACCTGGGATTTCTCCGAAGAAATAGTCCGTCGTTACGGGGTAGATCGCCGAGTCATCGCATGCCCAGACCCAACAGGCGGAGCCAGAAAAACATCGGGTGTCGGTGCCACAGACCACAGCATTCTCCGACGAAGCGGATTCAAAGTATCCAGCCCCCGCGCCCCCTGGAAAATAAGAGACAAAATAACCGCAGTTAATACTGCACTACTTGACGCAACTGGAGCTCGCCGAACTTACATCCATCCACGTTGCAAAGAGTTAATAAAAAGTCTAAGAACACTAACTTATGCACCTAATACAGGCTTACCAAACAAAAACCTAGGCGTAGACCACGCATTCGATGCTTTTGGTTATCTATGTTTGCAACAATTCAATTTGGCTAAACCCCAAACTTTGGGGCAGACTGATTATCGAATCTACTAACTTTTATGGAATTTACTTCTGAAATGCTCGACGCTATTGAAGCAGTAAAAGGAAAAAGAAAGGAGGGCTTGTGGGATTTCAGATGCCAACAATATTTTGACCAAATGCAAAATCCCCCAGTGTGTCCTCCTAAAAAACCTGAGAAAAAAGCTGTTAATAAGGAATCAACCAGTTAAACTAATCCCATACCCCTTTTTTCAAAGATAGGTCATGGCCTTTTATCGTGGTGAAGAAGGCTCCGTAAAGTTCAAGAACACTGCTGGAACAGTTGCGGCTGTAACTGCAACACGGAGCTGGACTCTTTCAGTAACGAAAGATGTTCTCGATTGCACTGCTCAAGGAGCAACTTCACGTAGTTACGTCGGTGGTTTCATTGACGGTAGCGGTTCTGTTGAAGTGCTTTATACAGCAGCTAGCGGCGACGAAACTGCTGAATTCCTCAACGATGTCTTCACCACAGAAGACGATGGAACTGCCAAATTTGAGTTGTTCTTGGACACTTCAACCAGCAAAAAACTTACTTTTGACGGAATTATTACAGGTGCCGAGTTTGGTACTTCAGTGGGAGATCTTGTCGCTGTGACAGTGAACTTCCAGACAAATGGTGCAATCACTTCTGCTGCTTAGTGGGGGTAAATAACTAAAAAGGGGTCTTTATCGTGACGTATGCCGTCCCAGGCAAAATCCGAACCCATCAAGTCAGTACAACTTTTCAAGGTGGTGCTGATAGCCCCTTCACTCGAACTAGAGCTGTTCTAGATCAGATGAAGGCATGGGAAATTATGAAAGCGGTAACGCTTGGGACGGAGTACCTACGAGATAATTCTGAAGCTTTTTTACCTCTTGAACCTCGCGAAGATTATGAGGCTTATTTATCAAGAGTAAATCGAGCTGTCTTTTCGCCTTACACACAACGCTTAATTCGAGCTGCCGCAGGTCTCGTTTTAAGAAAACCTATTTCTGTCATCGGAGATTCATATTGGGTTGACGTTTTTAATAAAGATGTCGATGGTTGTGGTTCAGACCTAGACGAATATGCTCGAAGACATCTCATATGTGCTCTTACTTATGGGCATAGCCATACCTTGGTGGATTTTCCTGCTCCGACAGGGGCAAGATCACTAGCGGAAGAACGTGCAGAAAACCGCCGTCCCTACTGGATTGAAGTCGATCCAACTAACATTTATGGCTGGAGATTAGACAGAGAAGTTAACTACGGAAACCTTATTCAAGTTCGCATTGCAGAAAAGGCTGTTGTGCCCGACGGTGAATTTGGAGAGACAGTATTTAACCAAGTTCGTGTTATCGAACCAGGTCAATATCGTGTTTATAGACAAAAAGAGAGTGACGCAACTCTGTATGGCACTGAAACAGGATTTTCAGGACAATTTACCGCTCCAATTACTCCAAAAGACTACGAATTAGTAGATTCTGGCGATTTTAGTTTGGGTGAAGTACCTCTAGTGACCTCTTACACAAGTAAAACGGACACACTGACCAGTAAACCGCCGCTTTTGGACATTGCCTACTTAAATTTGTGCCATTTTCAGCGTCAAGCTGACTTAATACACAGTCTCCATGTCGCTTCTCAGCCGATGTTGGTTCTTGAGGGCTGGGATGATCAGACAAAAGATATGACCGTCAGTGTTAATTATGCAATGGCCACCCAACCTGGCAATAAGGTTTACTACGTCGAGCCAGCATCAACAGCATTCGAAGCTCAAGCTGCAGAAATCCAAGAATTAGAGAAACAAATGGCCTCTTTGGGTATCAGTACCCTTTCACAGCAGAAATTTGTTGCAGAGTCAGCAGACGCACGACGCTTAGATCGTGTAGACACCAATTCAATGCTGTCTCTAGTAGCAACAGAAATGGAACAAAAACTCCAAAAATCGTTTAATTTATCTGCGCAATACCTCGGAATGGAACCTCCGGAAATTAAAATCAACAAAGATTTCGATATTGATCGTCTAATTGGTCAAGATGTGACCGCTTTAACCTCATTATTCGAGAATGGTGTACTAGGGAGAGACGAGTTTAGACAAATCCTTGTACAGGGCGAAGTCCTACCTTCTGCTAACGAGTTCGACGATTCTTCGAGCTCCTGATATACTACATCTACAACCTTTTTAAGTCATGCCAACATCAGGACCAGAAGGCTCTCTCGACAAGGTTTTACAACCTGACGGAAGCTACAAATGGGAAGTTGTTCCTCATCCAACGGCTGAGGAGTTAAATCCTCCAGCGGAAAAGGCTCCAGCTAAGCCAAAAGCTAAAAAGCCTTTGGAAGGTCTTACTACAAAACAGAAAAAAGAGGTCACATCTCCGACTTTTAATAACAACGCTGCTGAATAATGATCGAAGAAAAAGTCATCCAGCCTGAGTCTGTGACTCCTGCTGAGCAGCCCGTGGCTGAAACTGATGTCCAACAGCCAGCCGCTCCAAATTTAGACGCTTTAAAAACAGAATATGAACAGCAAATAGCAGCTTTAAAGGCTGCGAATGCTGAGACTGAAGAGAAATTTAAGGGTATAAAAGGTAAATTAGATGACGTCTACAAGAAAGCAGATGTCGAAAGGAAACAAAAGCTGGAAGACCAAGGGCAGTGGAAAGACCTCTGGCAAGAAGCCAACAAAACAGCCCAAACCCAAACAGAAGAAATAGGAACTCTAAAGACTCAATTAGAGGAGTTAAAACGCTCCAATGAGCAAGAAGCAACACGCACTGCGGCTTTAGCAGCCATAAGTAATGCTGGTGCGATCAATGCTGAACAAGCCTTATCTCTTCTTCAGGGAAAACTTCAAAGGAATAGTGAAGGAAGAGTTGTTGTACTAAACGGGGGTGTAGAACAAGAAATAGGAACTTACTTAACGAACCTAAAGAACCCTGGATCTGGTTGGGAACATCATTTCAAACCTACTACAGCAGCAGGGATGGGGGCGAAGCCAACTCCAACATCAAATGTCGCGCCAGGACAAGCGAATCCCTGGAAAGAAGGTAGTATTAATATCACAAGGCAAATGGCCCTTGAAGCTAACGAACCCGATCTTGCAGCTGTGCTCAAGAAAGAGGCAAGTAGCTAATTAGTCTCTGTGAGACTAATACCGAGTCTGTGACTTGGGCCCCGTAAACTAAATCCCGTTTTTTGAAATGGCAGCCCCGTTTCAGAATTATTCCGGCGGTGTCCTTCTCGCGGACATCGTAAAAAGGAATAATCTGTCTCGCTATGTAAGTGAGGCAATTAAAGAGCGCAGTCTCTTCATTAAAAGTGGAGCTGTAGCTCGTAGTCCTTTCCTTGATGCAAAGGAAGGCGGTACACGTATTCAAGTTCCTGAATTCAATCCAGTCTCTCCAACTGAAGAGATCATGGATGGCACAGCGTCTTGGGGAACAAGTACTGCTGGCTACATGACCCCTCAGAAGATTGGAACAGCAACTCAGATTGCATCCATCTGCCACAGAGGCTTTGCCTATGCGGTTGATGATGTTGCAGTTTTGGCTGCTGGTGAAGATCCAATGCTTCACATCCGCAATCAACTTGCAGATGCAATCAACAAGCTAAACAGCCAAAGACTTTTCTACCAGCTACACGGTCTTTTCGGCACAGCCCTTTCAGGTAACGCATCTGACTTAGCAAAAGCTGCTGCTTCTGGTGCTGCTGAAGCCAACTATCTAACAGGTGCAAACGTTGCAACAGCACGCGCACTTCTTGGAGAACGTGGCGATGAGCTAGACACAATCATCGTTCACCCCAACGTTGGTTTCTACCTCTATCAGGTAGGACTATTAACCTTCTCCACATCTTCCTTAACTTCTGGTGGCGCAGTCACCTGGGGTGGTGGCGGTGCTGGCGTTGGTGCTAGAAGCATCGGTCAGTTCGCTGGCTTAGACGTCATCATGGATTCTCAGGTGAACACAGTTCAGCCTGGTTCCAGTGGTCACATCAAGGAGTACTACTGCTACTTACTTAAGAAGGGCACAATCCTTGAAGGTGTTCAGCAAGATCTACGGATTGAAGCTGATCGCAACATCTTGTCTAAACAGGATGTTCTATCAGTTGACTACCACACTGCGTACCACGTCATGGGTACTAAGTGGGGCAACGCAGCTGACAACCCAACTAACAGTGTTCTTGGTGCTAAGGCCAACTGGACTGCGACCTATGACATAGATCTCATTCCAATGGTTCAGCTAACTGTTAACACACCTCTTGATACCTCCACCCTATAAGGGATAATTAAGACAGGTTCTGCATAATTGCCCCGCCCTGAGCAAGCGGGGCTTTTTCATGCCGATATACTGGTAGAGATGGTTATTTAAATAAAAGTGGCTGCAACAATCACCGCTACTTTGAAGGGGGAGACTTCAAATAGCTATGTGACATTGGCTGAGGCCAACACATATTTTGAAACTGCTCCAGAAGAGTCCACCTGGGATGACAAGACCGACGATCAGAAGAATCGAGCACTAATTTCTGCTTGTCGCTGGATCGACAGTCTTAATTTTTTAGGAGATCGATGTGATAACGATCAAGCACTGAAATGGCCTCGAAATAATCACCACGTAGATAATGTTGAACTAGTTTGTACAGCTATTCCAAAAGGAATTAAATATGCACAATATGAATTAGCAAGGGCACTAGCTAATGACACTGATGCAATAACAGGTAACAAAGGTACAGATGGAACCTATGAAAAGGTGAAATTAGGGGAAATGGAGGTTGAATACAACACAGATAGTCAAGGTGTTGGAACGATCAACAATGTTTTTGACGTTTATCCGTGGCTTCAGTCCTATCTTGGTGCTTATTGCCTTGGTGGCTCTGGTTCTTACCAAGTTCGCTTAGTGAGGGGTTAAATGGCAGCTCTAGACACACTTTTCACTGATGTGGCGAAGCAGTTGGTTTCCGATCTGGGATCAGCTCTAAATACCACTGTCACATTCACCCGTAGAGCATCCGCTACCTACAACACAGCCACAGGTGCTCTAACTACGACAAATACAGCTTATTCTTCTTTAAAAGTACCTGTTGAATTTGTCGACTCCGAAGAAGAAGGAGGTAGGGAAACTAGAGAAGCTAAGTTATATTTAACACCTAACTTAATCGGTAGTAATCAACCAACTCTTCAAGATGAAGTAATACTTAGTTACGCTGGCTCTGATCGCAAAGCTCAAATAATAGACATACGCACATACCGAGGCGGTCAAGCCTATTTATACGTTTTGAGGGTTAAATTCTGATGGCTATTCAAATAAAAAAGAACGACTTAGCAGGTTTTGTAACTAAACAAGTTAGAAGAGATTTCAATGACTTTGTACGCTGGGCACAAACAGAATTGTCTAAACCCGAAGGTACGGGAAAAGTCTATAGTCCTATTCTCACAGGCTTTTTCTCGTCAAGTTGGAGAGTTGATAATAAGAGAATTCAACCTACTGATGATATAAAGGCTTTTGCCCCCTGGAACGCAATAAAGATAAAGACTGGCTCAAAACCTGCGGTATTAGCACCAGGGAATAAAGCTGTTGTTCAGAAAAGATTCCCTATGAATACTCGCCTTAAGACTGATATTACTTACTATATAGGTAACTCCGCTAAGTATGCTTCCTATGCTTTGTGGTCTCCTAAGAACAAGCTACCTTCTTTTATTCAGGGTGAAATGAGAGAAAAAGTGAATCAATTTTTCAAAGAGAAAAAGACATCTGTTCTATCCAGGGCTGGCTCCAAAGGGTATCAATACGGTACTGAAGGAGCAGATATTGAAGTTGAGACGGATAATGAGTATCTAATGGACTTCGGAGGTGACCTTTGACCTTAGTTAATGCAAGAGCAGCCTTCGACAAAGCTGTAACCGACGCTGTTGCTGCTGTTGACGCAACAGTGACAATGTTTTATGACAACACTCCATTTACAACACCAAGTAAAGATAAAAAATACATATCTATCTCTGTAGATTTCACTCGTTCAACTCTCCAGACACAAGGAAATCCAACCGACTTTTACGCAGGAGTCATTCAGTGCAACGTATATGTGCCAAAAACTGACGGCACTGCAACCCTCTCAGCTCTCGGAGAAGCTGTCATAGACGGTCTTACCTCCGTTAATAGTTCGAGTTACTCCGACACATTCAGTTGTAGTCCCCGCGTAATGGATGTCGCTGGCCCGTCCCCTATAGACGCTCCAGACCAATCACATTTTCTTGGTATCATCTCTTGCCAGTTCACAGCAAACGCTTAGTGTATTATTTAATCAGTCACTAAACATCATGCCTAGAGCTATCGATCTGCTGAAGAATAAGTTCGGTGTCAGCCAGCTTTATCAGTATGAAATCAAGCAAGACGGAGACGTCCTACTTGTAGTGCATTGGCACCCTCTAACTATTGCTGAAAGGGAAGCGATTCAGCAAAAAGGTGGGGAGGATCCAACAGGAAGTGAGTTTGCACTCAACCTGATGATTCAAAAAGCTTTAGACGAGAATGGAAAGCGTCTATTCCAAGAAGGAGATAGAGCTGCCTTAAAACGTGAGGTTGAAGCAGCAATCCTTCAAGAAATACAGCTAGCAATGCTTACCTCCGGAACGGAAAACACTGTTGAGGAGGCGCAGAAAGATCTAAAAAGCTGATTCCACCTGGTATTTCATCTTCTTTTTAGCGAAAGAACTTGGAATGACAGTTGCAGATATAACTAAATCACTAACTTATGAGGAACTAATAGGTTGGTCTGGTTTTTATGCTTTGAAGGCTGAAGAAGAACAAAGAAGTAGAGATCAAGCTCAGACAGGAGCTACCAGAAGAGTACAACACAGGTAGACTGCGTTGAGGACTCTTGACAGTTAGTAGTGGCTAATTACGACGTCAATATTGCGGTAAGGGCCGTCACCAAAAAGGCCGAACAAGCCCTTAAAGGTATAGAGCGTCGGGTAAAAGAGATAAGGAAGGTAACTAAGAAAGGTATTGAGTGGGGAAGAAGTGCTTCTCTACGGAAGGCTGTTACTGACTTAAATCAGTTAAAGAAGTCCGCTTTAGATACGTCTAAAGCAATAAGAGGTATTGGAGAAAGGGCTGGGTTTGGGCTTCTTGTTCTCGGTGCAGCTAAAGCGGCTAAAGCAATTAGGGAAGCAGCAAGAAATACAGAGTCTTTTGGTCGTTCAATAAAGTTTATAAATAAGGAAACAGGTACTTCTCCTTTCAAGGCTTTAGTTGATGGTACTTCTCGTTTAACTGACGGGTTTAAGAATTTAGTTCCAGGGGGAAATAAGGCTGCTGCTGTTTTAGGTGCAACAGGTAAAGCTGCAAAGGTAGCTGCGGGTGGAATAGGGGGTCTTCTTGCTCGTATTGATTCATTACCTACAGCAATAAAAGCAGCAGGAGTTGCTTTAGCTGCTTTTGGTCCACAGCTACCTGTTCTTGCAAATGCTTTAGGTGATGTTGCCGGAGCGGCAGATAAGTTTTTCGGAAAAGTTCCTAGTACTCAATTAGGAAAATTAGGTAAGGCTATTAGGTCTGGTTTAAATAGACCTGTAGAGGAGTTAGCTAAAGGCTTTTTCAAAGTAAATGACATAACTGTAAAAGTAAATAAAAACTTCATGCAGTTGGGTTATCAACTGCACCAGCAAAGAAATTCTTTAACCGCTTTAAATCAGATAGTCGGAGCGTATAGAACAACGTTAGAAGGCACTCATTCATCAGAAAAGATATCGATAGAAAATGCTAAAAACTATGCTACAGCTTTAAAAGCACAGCAAAAAGAACAAAAAGCTTTAAATGAACTTGTTAAACAAGCACAGGGCTTAAGTGTTACTAACAGAGCAACGAATAAGTGGAACTTAAAAGAAAGACAGAGGGAAATACAACAAAGAGGGCGTAAGTGGACAGATCGATATGGAATGGAACACGATCTAAAGAATGTACGCAGTGTTAATCAATTAAAGCAAGTTAGAGTGCAAACAGAGAGAAACATAAGTCAAGAGAAGTTTAAACAGTATCAGTTCCAGAGACTTGAACTTAGATTAGCTGAACAAAGAAATCAGGCAGAAGCGAGAAAACTACAACTTCAAAAGAGAAATACCATGCTTGCGAACATGGCGAGTAGTGGTCTTATTGGTGGTGGTTTTCCACTCTTATTTGGCCAGGGAGGCTCTGCTGCTGTTGGTGGTGGTATTGGTGGTCTTATTGGTGGCGCAATGGGCGGCGGCTTTGGCTTCGGCGTATCTGTTGTTGGTACTGCAATTGGTCAATGGATGGAAGACGACGCGAAATTCCAGAAGAGTTTGGGTGAAATAGATGCGTTAATGCTGTCTCTCGGAAATTCAACTCTATATACAGGGAAGCAGCTAAAAGACTTGTCTAAGTCAATGGGGGGTTCAATAGATGATGTTAAGGCAGTCATATCTAAATTTGCTTTACGCCAGCCTGGTTTAGCAGAAGACATAGGTAAATTCTTCGGACCAAAATCACGCTTTACAGACAGATTTACGGGCGCTGCTGGAGCGACAAGCCAGCAACAATTGAAGACAGCTTTAAGCTCAATGATCGATGATATGCCTAGGGAATTATATAAAGAAGTAGAGGCTTTAATAGAAGGGAATAAGCTTTACGAAGCTAGGGCAAAACTACTACAAGAAATATTCTATATAGGTTCAAATACACGTAAACAAGAAATTATACGGAATCAATCATCCTTAGGTAGAAGGATGCAAGAGAGTACTAAGTTATTCTTACCTGGTATAACTGCGCACAAGTATAAAACTACAGATCAACGAATAGATGAACAACTGACAACATTAGGTCAGGCTAGAATGAGCTTGCAAAGAATGTTAAATACAATTA
>VTLG01006758.1_pt1 | contig 10946 bp, 10 predicted proteins | sample 4694571 | NCBI WGS metagenome assembly VTLG01 (sample SAMN12604809, study PRJNA352737) | marine metagenome | biome: ENVO:00000447; feature: ENVO:00000209|ENVO:00000569|ENVO:01000036; material: ENVO:00002151; isolation source: viral sequences binned using virsorter ... | reverse complement strand
TGCAATTTTTATTGCTTCTGTTTTTTCTAAATCCGTTAATTCTATTTCTTCAGTTTTTGCACCTAATGATGCATTACTTCTAACATCACCTTTTATGACATTTCTTTTCATTGCACCCATAACTTCTTCATTACAAACTACAACTCTCATATCATAATCAGTTTCTATATATTCTTGTATTATAATAGGTAAATACTTATTATATAAAAGTATCATCTGTACTATTGCTTGTAAAGAACGCATACTTTCAATAACCACGACACCAACTCCAGTTTGTGTTCCAGTAGATGATTTTAATATAATTGGAAATTTAGTATTCAGTTCTTTGAAAGCTTGTTCTGCACCTTCAGAGTGTACAATTCTTGCAGTTCTAGGAGTTCTGATATCATTATTTGTAAATAAAGTATATGTCAGTTGTTTACTAGTACATATATCATAACCTTCTAAACTATTAATTATAAAATAACCATCATATTCAAATTCTTTTATCATATCATACCAAGCACGACTTGCAGTAAATCCAATAGTACCCAAACCTCTAGGCATAATTATAGTATCGTCTGGACTACATAAAAATGGTTCTTGATATTCTAATTTTCTTTCTCTAGAATCTGGTGAAATTAATTCACCATCTTTATCAAAACCAAATGAATATAACAATCTTTTACTGTTTCTTTTTTTAGTATAACCACCAGTAAAGTCGGCTCTAAAAAAAGTAATACCTAATTGTTTGCAATACTTAGAAATTAAATCTACATTTTCTGTTGTAGTTTCATCTTTAGTGTCTCTTATAGAACCACCTGCTGAAGTAATAACTACTAATTTATATGATTTTTCTTCTTCTGCAAGAAATGATTTAAAATCTATAACTTGTGCTTTTTTCATTAACAAGACTATTCCTCTCGTTTTTTCCCTATGTTATATTTGGTTTCAAGAATCCATTCATTTTTTTCTTTGAAAGAAATAATTTTAATTTGGCTTAATGGAGCTACCATATCGGTATTCCCTATTATTTCAACTAAACCCCAATCATTTAACAATTTTGCAATAGAATTTCTTCTTGCAATATCATTATCAGATAGGTTTGTTTCTTTACCATCTAATGCAAATAATTCTTTAAAATGCACAATATAATACCTACCTTGTTTATGTAATATATGACAAGATTGATATAATTTTCTTTCTCTTCTGGAGGCTACACCTATACGAGATAGAGTCTCTCGTATTTTTAGGAAATCGTCTGGTTCTTTCAGACTAACTTCTAGCATTTGCTCCTGTGTCCAACTTCTACTTTCCATTTTTACCACCCTTACTCAAACTATTTTTAATAGTTTCTATCTGTTCATCACTAAGAATATCGAGAGCAACCTTTGCTTTTTCATTACTATATCCATAATACTCTTTAACATAATCTAGATTCTTAATCTTTTTCGCTTTAAGCCAAGGAGTGTATCTTTCTCTTGGTCTTAAACTATTTAGTAAAAAATCATATTGTAGTTTAGAGTCTAAGTGGTGGTTAACATTCATCTCATTTACTAGATGTACTGTATCTGGAAATGGTGCAAGACATTTGTTTATGATAAATGGTGGGTATTTCTTTTCCCACAATTCATCATCATTATCCATTAACTTTTCTTTAGTTCTATTGATGGATTTTAAATAATCTTTTAGTTCGTATGTCATTTGAATTTACATTGTACCATTATTTCAGACAAACAAGCAAGAAGGTTTATCTCTTGATCTGCAACAAAAGCAGACTTGTAAGAATAATCAGCCAGAATAACAACAGCATGAGGGATAGTAGAGGAATCAACACTATTATACAAATTATCGTATATACGCCTGTAAATACGAATTGGATCATTGTCCAGATTTTCCACAATCCATTTACGAACATTTGTGAACTCATTCTTTTTAAGCGATACCATAAGTTCATTGATATTTACCTCTGATAAATTTACTAGTATTCCAGCATCTATTTGTCCAGATGCAGAATATCTTTGTAATTCATTAAGCGTTCTTCTCCAATCTGGAAAATGTTTGTTTATTAGTTCTGCAACTACCTTTGAGTCAAACTTTACATTTTCTTCTTTGAGTATATTTTGAACTCTTGAAAAGAAATCACTTGCAAGTTTTGGTTTTTCACTTTTAGGTATAATAAAATCAACTACACTACAACGAGAGTGGAGTGGATCTATCAACCTATTTTTAAAATTACAAGTTAATATAAATCCACAGTTCTTATGAAACTCTTCCATAAAACCTCTAAGGGCTGGTTGAGTAGATTGTGGATTTAAATAATCTGCCTCATCTAGTATTATGTATTTCCTTCCACCCTCTAACGAAACAGTAGAAGCAAAGTTTTTAATTTTAGTTCTGAGAACATCAATACCAGATTCTTCAGAACCATTTATCATCATAGATGTTGCACCAATCTCATCTAACATTGCCTTTGCAACTGTTGTCTTACCAACACCAGCAGTTCCAGACAATATAAGATTTGGTATGTGTTTGTCTTTTACAAATTCAGAGAATGTGTTTTTTAAACTCTCTGGTAGAATACACGAATCAATAGTCTTTGGTCGATATTTCTCGACCCATAAAAAATCTTCCATAATATATCACCAAAATTAAACTGTATAAGTTGATTCTGGTTCTAATGCAATCCAATATTCTACTTCAGAATTTTTATTTTTAAAATGACTTATATTTTTAGATGATACAGAAACATCATAAGAACCATCCATAAGTTTCAAGTTTTCTACTTTAAAAAAGAATTTAAATTCACCATCACCATTAGTATCTATATCTGATGAATAGTTATTTGCAGTATCATTCTTTTTGTCTTTTGCAACAAGAGAGGAACTACCATTTAATCTTTCAAGAACCATATCTGGAGCTCCAATAACACTTGCAGCCCTTTTCATTTCAGACAAGTTATTACTATTCAACTCAAAAGTAACTTCTTCTGATGGCATAGTAATTGTCTTTGATGGACTTTGTACAACTGATGGATCTGAATAGAAATATTTAAGTTTCTTTCTAGGTTCATTTTCCTCTGTAATTGTAACGAACTGTTCATCAAAATCCAAGACAGGACTTTTAAATAAAGACATAGCTGCAAGAAATTCATTTAAGTCGTAGATTGCAAGTTCTTTAGAAAAACTTTCCTCTACAGTTGCTTTTGCAACAATGTTTTTCATTGCAGACATTGTGGTTAATTCACTACCTTCTTTAATCACTAAATTTTGATTAATAGTAGCAAAGTTCTTCAATACTGAAGTTGTGTGTTCACTTAGTTTCATTATTATTCTCCATTGTTATTCCAAGATCATTTAGTTCTTTATTTTCATTATGTAAATCATGTACATATAAAGACATAATACCATAATGAATTACTTTTAGCAAGTCTTTTCTATCCTTGCCATTCTTTTTTCCATATCGTTGACCATACTTGAGAATATTACCAATACAAAAACCCTCACCATGTCCACTATCAATTATAAACTCTGTTGCTTGAAAGTTTTTATGACTATAATGTTGACTATATGTATTGTCAATATATTCTTGTAGTTCTTTTAGGATATTATCTTCATTATATTTGTAATTAATTTTCTCTTTTTTCACCAAGGCCTCCACCGCCTCCACCATAACGAACTCTACTTCCTCTAAAAGTATTAAGAACTTTTTCTCTATCTTCTTCAGAAGCATTTTTCCAATCAAATAATTCTGGAGAAATAACATTTGCATTTGCAGCTAATGTTCTTCTTTCTCCTTCGCCATAAAATGGCATGACAGCGTGTTTTAACCAATTTGGAAAAACTAACAAAGTTCCAACTTGTGGTTTAAAATATTCTTCTGCAATTGGATAAAATTTTCTTAACATATCTTGATTTCTATTATCCCATATAAAATATGTAAAACCATCTATATCACCACTACTGTCATTAAACCAAACATTTCCACCTTTATCATCTGGATCTGGAAGTGTAGATATACACTCTGGTACTTGCAGATATAAAATCATAGAAAGGCCACCTGGCGTCATAACTCCATGATCGTGTAAAGGATTATAATCACCAGCAAAACTATGTACTGTCCAAGCCTCAAACACATCTGCTTTATGTTCTGTAAATCCTATTTGTTTTAAATATTCATCACAAACTGAATCAAAAGTAGATTTTAAAAGACTACCACCATCAGAACCTTCTAAAACTTTACAATCTAATTGTGCTGACCTATCATCTTGACGAATTTGTCCAACTAAACCTTTAGAATAACTGTGTGATAATTCTGCATTACCTTTAACTTTTCCATAATTTTCATCAAAAGGAATAAGTTCTTCATCAATATACTTATTAATATTATCTACAAAATCACTAGGTAAGTCTACTCTGAACATATGTAAAGCAGCCTTACTACGCATCTGCGTTTTTATATCATAATGTTTATCCATAATTATTCTTCTTTATTTTTGTCAAACATATTTTTGAAATGTAAATCTCCACTACTTTCATCTTTTGCATTAGCAGCAAATGGAACTCTAAAGTTTGCAGATAAAGTTCTTCTTTCGCCTGGGCCATAAAAAGGTGCAACACTATGTTTTAACCAAGATGGAAAGATTAAAAACTTACCTACCTTTGGAACAACATATCTATCTTGTTTTGGTTTTAGTGTAAGATAATCAGCTCCAGTATTAATACCCCAAGTAAAATATGTACAACCATCAGTAGCACCACCATTATCGTGTAACTGTGTATTCTCACCTAACTTTTCAATTTGAGGAGGCACCATACAATAAAGTATTATTGAAAATGCCATACACTTTTGGTCATAAGAAACATCATGGTCATGTAATGGATTATAATCACCCTCATAACTATGAACTGTCCACATTGAAAAACAATCTACAGGCGCACTATCAAATGCATCTATACCACCATCCATAGGTATTTGGTTTGCATATGTTTTTAAAAATGTACGACCAGCAGTTCCCATTAAATTCATAAGACCTTGAACTGTTGGGTGTTGTCTATCTAATGAAAGTTGTTGTGATTTTTCAGTTTGTTTAATTTGTCCAACTAAGTTAGATGAATAGTCACTCATCTTTTCTCTGTGTTCATCAATATGAGCATTTAATTCTTCCATCATATCAAGAGATATTTGACCCTCTAAGAAAGTAATGCCTGGAATTTGGTTTAATGATATCTCTACCTTCACTTGTTCATTTGCCTGTGTTCTGGTAGGTGGTTCTGGTCTTTTAATATCTTCCATTTTTTCTTCACCACTCCACTTTCCAGTAACTTTACGAGCTTCTTCAATTACTTTTTTTTCTTCTTCAGTTTTTTCTGAATTTGTCAATTCAACCATTAAAAATTTCTCCTCACTTGCCTAATTACAAGTTATTTATATTATTATTAAGATAACATAAAAAGGGAACTTTTGTCAAGTCCCCTTTTAATTTTTTTACTATTTTATAGTAATTAGTCTAGGTTTCTTTTCCTCTGGAACTACTCTTTCCAAAGAAATATTTAAAAGACCATCTTGTAGTTTTGCATCTTTCACAATTATATCATCAGCCAAAGTAAACTTACGATTAAACTTTCTGTATGAGATACCTCTATACAAATTGTTATCATCTTCTTCATTCTCTTTTACAGAACGAATTGTAAGTACACCATCTGCAATTTCTACTTCAATATCTTTTTTACTGAAGCCTGCAAGTGCAATTTCAATATTAAAATTGAAATCTCCATCTTTACGAATATTGTAAGGTGGATAGCCTGTAGATGTAGAATTATTTTCTACATAATTTTGTAGTTGATCAAAGACACGATCAAATCCTACAGCATAAGGTGTTAATTGATTAAAATTGTCGAATAGACTTAGATTTGTTCTTACCATTTTTTTTCTCCTTTATTAAGCAAGATTAACGAGGGACAACCCATAATTGGCATTGTCTATATTATATATAAGGATTGTAACCCTAGATTACAACCCCTATATAATTTTTTTTGATATTTTTTAGAATGGTTCGTTTTCTTCATCATCTCCATCAATATCATTATTTTCTTCTTCATTAGAAGCAAGAGGATCAACCCCAGCATCTACTTTAGTGTAGAGGTCTAGGAAACTCTCTTTAGTTTCATCATCAAACCTTGCAACACAAAGTTCGATTGACTTCATTTTATCACCAAAGATTGCAAACGCCTTGACGATATGGTCTAACCTTCTTGTTGAGATTAGTTCATCAACACCACCATCAAAGAAGGTCTTTCTGATAACCTCAGCCCAAGTAACTAGGTTAGTTGCAAAGTCAGTATCAACTTTACCATATTTTTTCATAGAACCAAGAACAATCTTTTTCTCAGTAGCAGTAGTTGCATATGGTTGTTCAATAGTGATTGCAAATCTTTCTAGGAACGCCTCATTAAGAATATTAGTTCCAATAAATCGACCATCTTCAGAACCTTTACCTTTAGTGTTAGCAGTTGCCATCACATTGAAACCTTTTTTCGGAGTAACCCATTTATTTACTTTTTTCAAGTAAACACCTTTACCCTCAAGAACTGGTTGTAGTGCAAGTAACTTGTTAGAACCTAAGTCACACTCGTCAAGAAGTAAAGTACAACCTCTTTCCATCGCCTCAATAACGGGGCCAGGAACGAACTTTGTTTCACCATTAACGAGTCGAAAACCACCAAGTAAATCATCTTCATCAGTTTCGATAGTGATGTTCACACGAATAAGTTCTTTTTTCATCTCAGCGTGAATCTGTTCAATCATCAAAGTTTTACCATTACCAGATAAGCCAGTAACAAAAACTGGATAGAACATTGCAGATTTTACAATCTGTTTTATTGTACTGTGATGTCCCCAAGGCACAAAACCTTCAAATTTTTGGGGAACTAAATTTTGTGTTTCCATATTTGTGGCAACCAAGTTAACTGTAGTCTGAACTGTTGGTTCAGCAACAACTGTTTGAGGAACTACAACTTCTTTTGAAACTGTAGGAACATCAATAGGTAAAACAAATTTACCATTTTGAAACAGTTTGGATTGTTTAATTTGTCCTAATCCAAAACCACTTCGACCAACTTTTTTCACTACAGAGCGAACTTGATCCTCTGTAACTGTAGCACCACCACCAAACTCATTAGTGGCTTCAACGATAAAGTTTTCAATTGCTTTCATAATATATTAACCTCTCTTTTGATTATGATCTAGATCTACCATGTATTAATGGTAATGTCAAGGCAGTTGTTAAGTGATTGTTTTTATTAACTTTATTGGTATCATAATTTTTTATTATATTGTTAATCAAACGAATCACCTATGCAACCATTGAAATAAACTTGTTAAGTAATGGTCTATTTTTCAATTTACCATTTGCAGACTTTGAAAATGCTCTTTTTAATGCAGCCTTACTTGCACCTTGAGCAACTTCAATTTCAGAAGAATCTTGTTCAATCTTTCCTGGCAAGACATAGAACTCATCATATCCTTGAGATTTACAAACTGCAACATTTTCTTTTTTGATAGTGTCTAGAATTGCTTTAAACTTATTCCAATCTGAATGTTTATAGACACCAAACTTTTGTTCAATAATGTTTTTAGGAATACTACCTTTTCTAGTAGAACCAGCAATAAAGAACCCAACAATATTCATACCCTCAACTCTTTTCTTTAAAAGTTTTAATAATAACATTGTTTGTGAAGCTCTATTCCAATTCCACCTAGAACCATTTTTATCTTTTTCATCCCAAATTTTAGTATTTGTAATAGGATCAGTAATAACAACATTACTATAACTATTTACATATCGATTTGTTTTATTTCCATCTATATCAGTATCAAATTTAGAACAAATAGTATGACTATCTCCATCAGTAAGGAATATAGTGTGAACTTTTTGAACGCCAGTATCTAACTTGAACTTTGGTAGAATTTCCATTGCACATACTATAGCGTGGTTTAAAGGAGTTCCACCAAGAAACAAATCTCTAGGTGGGATTATTGGATATCCTAATGTTTTCCAATCTCTATAACCAGACGAAAAATAATTAGAAATCATAATTAGATTATGCATCATAGTATTTTGTTGATTTTTATTCATATTATTTGAAAAGAGATTTAATAGTCTAACATTATTTTCTAAATTAAAATCATTTAATTTCCATTTTTGAATTTCTTCTTTATTTTCTTTATTAAATTTACCACCTACTTGATCTGTAAATGCATAAACCTCAAAAGGTATCTTAACTCTATTACAAAACCAAATAATATTGAATAGTTGTTTTATAGTATTTGGTAAATTATATTGCATAGAACCAGACCAATCCAAAAACATCACAAAACCATGATTTGTTGCTCCAGGCAAAGTAGTAACTTTTCTGAAAAGGTCATCATTATATTTGTAAGTATGTAACCTACCCATATCTAAAGAACCAGTTTTTGAAATTGAGGCTCTTGCATATTGGTCTGCAGCCTTCTTCATCTCAAATTCTTTTACCATATATGAGATAGTCTTTTTATTTTCTTTGAAAGTAGTTTCTAACTCTTCTAAAGTTTTATCATAGTATCTTAACTCAGCAGTACCTTTAATATTATTTTTATCATAAGTTTTATTAAACATTTTCAAATTTTCATTATAATCTATGATAACTTCTTTAAGATTAACTTTTGGAATATTCACAAATGATTTTTCTTCAGCGTTTTTATCTCTCATTTGTTCTAAAGATTTGTATGTAGCTTGGTCAGTTGCAGCTACTATTTTAGTAGTTTTCTCACCAATTCCACCTTCAAGAGTAGAACCATCAGAAACATTTTCTTTAGTTTCTTCATTTGATTCTTCATCAGTTTTTTTATCACCAGAACCAGCAGAAGTTTCTTCATCACCTTCCTCATCTGACTCTTCAGAACCACCAGACTTAGACTCTTCAGTATCATCATTTTCTTCATCAGAAAAATTTTGACCACTATAAATCATTTTACCTTCTTGTTCACCAGAATCTTCATCAGAATCTTCACCATCCATACCATCTAAAGATTCCATTCCACCCATCATAGCACTCATATCATCAGAAATATTTTCTTCTTCTTGTTCTGGCATATTTTCTAACATATATGCATGAAGTTCTTCAGCAAGATCTAAAACTTCTTTTTCTGTTTTTGTTGCATTAGCTTTTTCCACCCAAACCATTTCTTCATCAGTAAATTGTATATCAGAATGATGTTTGTAAAAAAGATTAATTCTATCAATAAGAGTTAACTTATTAATATCTTTACCTTTAGTTTCAAAAAAGTTATTTGCAATTAATTCTTTATAACCTTTATTAAAGACTTTTTTTGAACCTTTATATTTGTCTTGAATTTTTTTCTCAATTCTTATATCTTCTAAAACATTAACAAAAGAATGATCAAGTTTTCTCTTGATTGATTCATTTAACATATCTAAAGAAGTCCAAAAAGCGTGTCCAACCTCATGTAATGTCATAAGGTCTTGAATATCTTTTGTCATCTCTTTCATTATAGGAAGAATAAGTTCACGCTTTTTTACATCAAAAGCTGCAGTTTTTACTTGTTTGTAAGAAATATGAATATCTTCTTCTGCAAACAATTTTGCGAGAACTGAATTATCTTTTATTGTTTTGATTGTCATACATAACCTCTCTTGATTATGTATATATGATCTCATATTTTAATAGGTTTGTCAAGGCCTCTAAAAAAGTCAATAGAATCAAGGACTTACTATCACGCCAGACTACATAAAATCCATTAATGGTGCGAATCGTGTGATTCGTGATTCGCATATCTTGAAATATTCTTCATCTTTTTCAATACCGATAAAATCGAAACCCTCATCTTTTGCAGCCATTCCAGTAGAACCACTTCCCATAAATGGGTCTAGAACTACACCACCTTTTGGTGTAACTAATCGACAAAGGTATCTCATCAACTCAACTGGCTTTACTGTAGGGTGTACGTTTGCAGATGGTTCAGTTGTAAACTTTTGTTCTACACCTTTCATATCTTTACTTGGAGTTGAACTCTTACCATTGAATACTTTTTCTTTTATAGGGAAATCATCTAGTCCTTGATTTCTCTCAGACTTAGAGGTTTTTGGACAATAGAAATATTTTGCCCACTCTGTTTCTAACCCACCATGCATTACATTTGCTGGAAATCTACCTCTTGGGTCTGCATCTGCAAATTCTGTTCCCTCTGCTTTCATACCAGAGTTTTCATTTGTCCAGACTCCATCTCCACTTCTAGATTTACGAACTACCTTTTTTCTTTCTGCACCAGTAATTTGATTAAAGTTTAATTTATCTTGTCCACCTTGTGCCATTGCTTTCTTTGCAACATCTCTAAAATCTGGATTCGTATCTGGATATTTTGCATCATTACCTTCTATTCTACAACCATCAATATTAATACCACCAGTTCCATGTTTTAATACATTATCTGCAATAGACTTTTCTGATATAGGTTTTCTTGCCATCACGATTGGTTCGTGTGCAGGCTTAAGGTGCGTTCCCCAACCATCCCACTTTCTGCCTTCTCCAGTTTCAAAGTCATATTCTTTTGTCATTTTGGTTCTATAAAAAGTATCAATATCGTTTCTGGTATTACCTTCAATCTTTTCTCTTTTCACACCATGCATTTCAGAAGAATCGTCTTTTGTTCCATGACGAACTCCCCTATAAATTTTATCTATATTTTTTCCAATATTCATACTTTTTGGAAACCCACTTCCATATAACCACATAATCTGGTCACGAATTTCAAAACCAGCATCTTCTACAGCAATTGCCATTCTATGATACGTTCTACTACCAGAAAATGCAAGTAGATGTCCACCTGGCTTTAGAAGTTTATATGCAAGTTCCCAAGTTTCTTTACGAAATGCAATATCTCCACCATCCCATTCTTTACCCATAAAA
>VTLG01017210.1_pt1 | contig 10948 bp, 16 predicted proteins | sample 4694571 | NCBI WGS metagenome assembly VTLG01 (sample SAMN12604809, study PRJNA352737) | marine metagenome | biome: ENVO:00000447; feature: ENVO:00000209|ENVO:00000569|ENVO:01000036; material: ENVO:00002151; isolation source: viral sequences binned using virsorter ... | reverse complement strand
ACGAAACTTGGTCAGTACATAGTTACGACGGTGACTATAACCCGATACATGACCACGGCACTAAAACCTTAATGGGTATATCTACTACTGCTTGGACTAAAGTGCCTTCACAAATAGGTAATGTTAATGCTCAATCACCAACTTATTCGCTATATAACGAAAGCGGACATTCAGATGGCTGTATAGCGTTTCAATACGGACAAGTATCAGTTATAGATTCAGATAGATTAAAACCAGCTCAATCATTTGTTATGACTCCAGAAGTAGGAAAGTTATTGCTTTTCCCTTCTTGGTTACAACACATGGTCTATCCCTTCAAAGGCGAAGGAGAAAGACGAACCATCGCATCCAACTTAAACTGTTGGGATGTGCAACCAACACCTAAGGAGGTGCAATAATGGCAAAAGCCAAAACTAAAGAAACTGTTGAGGTAGAATTTACGCCTGAACAAAAAAGTTTTCAAGCACACATACAAAGCTTGACAACAAAAATTAATCAACATCTGTTTGAGATTGATGAGTTACAGCCAAGTTTAAATATGTATAAACAGGCTCTAACCGAAAGCATGAAATCACAAACTGATAAAATAAAAGAGGAAAGTAATAATGACAATAATTAATATATTTACATGGATTTGCACAATAATAGCAATAGCATCATTTGTTGCTGCTGTTACACCAACACCTCAAGGTAATTGGTGGTTATCAAAACTTTACAAAGTAATTGATTGGTGTGCTTTAAATGTTTTAAAAGCTAAGGATAAGTAATATGAGTTTTTTAAAAAGATTTTGGAATAATCTTACTGGTACTGAAGAAGTCAAAGTAAGAGCTAGAACTAAAAAAGGTAAGTTTGTAGCTGATGATAAATCAACACCTGATGTAAACGAAGCCTGGACTACTAAAAGAGTTAAGAAATCTAAAAAATAATGGCTAAATCACCTGATGCGTTTGTTTATAACGCTACATTAGAAAGAATTGTAGATGGAGACACATTTGATTGTTGTCTTGATTTAGGCTTTGATGTAAAGCTACATAAACAGCGTGTTAGACTTGCAGGTATAGATACCCCTGAAAGTAGAACTAGAGATTTAGCAGAAAAAAAATTAGGACTTGCTGCTAAAGAAAGACTTAAAGAACTTTGTTGTGGCAGTATAAAAGTTAAATCTTTAGGTAAAGGTAAATATGGTCGTATATTAGGTATACCTTATACAGAAGATGGCAAAGATATATGCCAAGTATTAATAACAGAAGGCCATGCTGTTGAATATCATGGAGGTAAAAAGGTTAAAGTTTGGGGTGATTACTAATGGAATCAGCCGTTACTTTAATTCAAGAAGTTGGATTTCCTATTGCAGCCGCACTTGGTCTTGGTTGGTTTATTTATAAGCTTATCATGCGTATTGTGGATGGCATGGAGCAAAAACTAGATGTAGTTGATGAAAAAGTAGCTGGTCAAATACAAGCGATTGAAGAACGACTTGGTACAAAACTTGATTCCCAACACGGCATTTTGGTAGCTTTAATAGACAGAATACGTAGCCTTGATAATGAGATTATTAGACAAGATACGTTAATAAAAACTATACTAGGAGTACCACAACTTATAGATAGTAATAAAATAGCAAAGGCTGACAGAAATGACCAAAGAAAAGATTGATAAAGAAGAATTAGAAAGATATAGACTTATGATAACTATAGTTTTTATAGGTTTTGTATTATTTTTTGGAATTATTGCTGTAAATTTAAAAGCAGATACTATAACTCATAAATTTAAAAATCCTTCGTTTAGTGGTATTAATACTTCATCACATTATTTAACTATTGAAAACCAAGAATTTAATAGAAAAATGAGTATTAAAGAAGAACTAAAAGCGATACAAGACCAAATAGAAAGAGATAAAGAAAATACTACACTAGCTAGATTTATTAGGAATCTTGAATCAAGAATTTATGCACAATTATCAAGACAGTTAGTTGAAAATTTATTTGGGGAAACACCAAGCACAGAGGGAACTTTAACACTTGAGGGAAACACTATTCAATATAGTATTGAAGATGGCGTTATCACTCTAATTATTACGGATGAAAACGGTAATGTTACAGAAATACAGCTTCCTATTGGCGATTTTTCTTTCTAGTTGTAGTTTAGCTCCAGTAGATACTAATTTACAAAAAGGTAAAACCTTACCTAGTATTTTACAAATACAATCTGAAGAATTATTTAATGTATCACAACCTAAAATACCTATAGTTGTAGCAGTATATCCTAATAGTTTTACTGACCAAACAGGGCAAAGAAAAAGCAACAGTGAGTTTGCTTTATTTTCTACAGCGCTGACACAAGCTCCCAGTCATTTATTAATTAGAAGTTTAAAACATACAGCAAATGGTAAGTTCTTTAGAGTAGCTGAAAGAGTTGGGTTAGATAACCTAACTAAAGAAAGACAGCTTATACGCTCTGCAAGAGAACAAAATGAAGCAATAGATGGTAAAAAACCTATCATGCCTTTATTGTTTGCAGGTGTACTTATGGAAGGTGCTGTAATTGGATATGACACAAATATAAAAAGTGGTGGTATAGGTGCTAGATATTTAGGTATTGGAACAAGCAAACAATACCGAGTAGACAATATAACAGTTGCACTTCGTATGGTTTCTATTGCTACAGGCGAAGTTTTAATAGATGTTTTGGTTAGTAAACAAGTGTTTAGTTATGGACAATCACAAGATGTTTTTAGATTCATAGAGGCGGGAACAGAACTTGTAGAAATTGAAATGGGAGATGCTGAAAACGAACCTGCTACATTAGCCTTACAAAGGGCAATTGAACAAGCAGTTTTGGAAATAGTAAAAATAGGTTATGATAAAGGTTTTTGGGAGATAAAAAATGAATCAATTAAGATTGATAAGCCTGATTGTGATGCTGACTGCATTGACAACATACGGGGCTGATAACGAAATAAGTGTCGAACAAAGTGGCGCTACTGCTAATATTGACTTAGAGCAACTAGGTTCTGGAAATATAATTGGCGGTCTAAACTCTGTTGCAGGAACATTAACTGCATTAGATTTGGATGGAGCAACTATGACATTAGATATTAACCAAATTGGTGATTCTAATAAGTTTTTAGGTGACATACTTGGTGATACTGTTACAGGATTTTTTGAATTTGATGGAGATAGTAATACTTTTACTATACAAGGCGACCCAACAAATACTTATGGTATTGATAGTTCAAACTATAACGTTGATGTTACAGGTAGTACCAACACATTTACATTAGACCACGGTACAAGTGCTTTAGCTGCTACTCTTGATTTGGATTGGATAATACAGGGTGATGGTAACACTTTTGACTTTGATATTAATTATGATGGCGCTACTAACTATGTTGATGTTGATGGTGACAGTAATACTTTAAATTTTACTGGGTCTGGTTATGCCGGAGGTTATTTTTACTTAGACCAAACTGGTAACAGCAGAACCTTTAACATAACACAATCAAGCACATTAGATAATGACTGGCTTAAAATTATATCTATCGGTAATAGTGGTACTGTTTGCGTCATTCAAAACGACCAAGGTACAAGCACAAGCTGTTGATATTGGGGATATATCAGAACTAAACGGTACAGCTCAAATTGTCCGGGATAAGCCGTATGAAGCAGATTTAAAATTTGCTATTCAAAGTAATGATGAGGCCATAACTAAAAATGGCCGTATGGCTATTACGTTTCTTGATAAATCTACAGTAAAACTAACAGAACATAGTCAATTATTAATTGACGAATATATTTACGACCCAGACCCAAGTAAAGCAAAAATGGCCCTTACTTTTGGGCTAGGTACAGCTAGGTTTATTACAGGCAATTTAAACCGTATAGACAAACAAAACATTACACTCAAGACACCTACGGCTAACATAGCAATACGTGGAACTGATTTTACGGCTACAGTTGATGAACTAGGGCGTAGCCTTATTATATTGCTACCAGACGCTCTAGGGCTTTCTAGTGGAGAAATAGAGGTAGTTACAGCTACAGGTAGTGTTTTACTTAACAAACCATATCAAGCTACTACTGTAGATGTGTTTGAAAATGCTCCTTCTAAACCTGTAATATTAGATTTGACGCTAGATATTATTGATAATATGTTAATTGTTTCACCTCCAAAAGAAGACGATTTGACGCAAGATGAAACCACAAGCACCAAAACAGTAAATTTATTAGATTTCAACGACCTTGATATTGATTATTTAGCGGAAGATTTTTTAGAAGATAGCAGTTTAGAATTTACTGAGTTAGATATAAATTATCTTGATATAAATTTTCTAGAAGATTTATTAGATGTGTTAGATGCTTTAGCTGTTGAAAAAGAAGAAGACCAGCTTGTTGCAACTACTGGAGTAAACATAACAGGAACATTAATAGGCCAGGATGCAAATACACAAATAACCACTATTGTTACAGGTCAAACAATAAGTTTGAGAAGAAACGTAAGTGAATCTGTAAGACTAGATTTAGATACAGGGAGTGGTTATACAGTTATACTTATACAGGATGGAGTTTCTAATATCGTAAAAATTAATGGTGGGGGGGATTCTGTAATAACTATAAGGCAGAGTGATTAAATGAAGAGACTATTATTACCTATACTTATATTATTAAGTTTACCATTATTGTTTCAAAGCACGCCTACAGAAATATTAAAACTTAAAACTTTTGATATTTTTATCAAAACACCAGAGGCATCAGGAAATTTTGTAATACTAAACATTACAGAAGAGGATGTAGAACGTGAAGGGGGATGGCCTTTACCTAGACAAAGATTAGCAGATATACAATTAGAAATATTAGGTAAAGGTGCTTTAGGCGTAGGTTGGGTTATATCTTTCCCACAAGCAGATAGAATGGGAGGAGATGCAAGATTTGCTAGTTCGTTAGGTTATGCTCCAAGTGTTATAGCTACGTTTGAAAACGGCAAAGGCGTATATCCTAAAACCACAGGTACGGTTATTAAAGGTCCGGATGTTGGCGGTTTGCAATCAACAGGAATAAAACAAAATTATTCTGCTTATGATAAAGTTATACAGGGTGTTGCGATAGCACCAACAGAAGTTGACCAATTAGTAAGGCGGATTCCTCTAATTTTAAAAACCCCTACTGGTTGGTCAGCCTCATTCGGTACACAAGTTCTTAAAACACTAACAAATACACCAACATATATACTCACAACGAATGAAAATGGTATACAAGAAATAGCTGTTAGAGGTTTGCCGCCAATTAAAACAGACAGTTTAGGTCGTAAATGGATAAGCTGGGTAAAAACAGAAGAAACTGATTTACAAGAAATGAACGTTAATGGTAAGTTTGTTTTTGTAGGTGTTACTGCTAATGGTGTAATGCCACAAATAGCTACACCTGTAGGCTTGCTAGAACCGCATAAAGTTCAAGCTGCATTAGCAGAATCAATTTTAATACAAGACTCTCCAACTGTTCCAGATTGGAGTTTAGCAGCAGAATTAGGCATTTTTTTATTTTTCGTAAGCCTGTCGTGGCTTGTGTTGCATTATTTAGGTATAACCTATGGTATAAGTATGGGTATTTTTTTAATGTGTTGTGTGGGGTTTGGCGGTAATACTTTAATACAAAGTGGCTATCTTATTGATGTTACATGGACATTAATTTCACAATTTATTACAAGTGCAATAGCTTTTTATTTAAGATTTAGAGAACAATTTAAACTTAGATTACAAATTAAAAAACAATTTGAGCATTATCTTGACCCAAGACAAGTTAAAAAATTACAAGATAACCCTGATTCTTTAGTTCTTGGTGGAGAGCGCAGATATTGCACGTTTCTTTTTACTGACGTAAGAGGCTTTACTGCTATGTCTGAAAAATTAGAACCTGAAGAAGTAACTAAAATTATGAATAAAGCTCTTACAATACAAGCTGACGCAGTTAAAAAATATGGCGGCATGGTAGACAAATATATTGGTGATGCCATGATGGCTATTTTTAATGCTCCAATAGACTTACCAAATCACGAAACTGTAGCTGTATTATGTGCTGAAGAAATACAAGAGAATATCAAAAAAGCTAATCTTGGTGTAGAGATAGGTATAGGAGTTAATAGTGGATATGCTGTTGTAGGCAATATGGGAAGTGAAACTAGGTTTGATTATACTGCTATAGGTGATGCAGTAAACCTTGCTGCTAGGCTTGAAAGTTCTACTAAGGAAGTTGGAGAAGATATTGTTATAGGTTATGATACTATTCATGTAAAAAACTTTAGTAATCAAATTATACTGAGAGAGCTAAAAAGCATATATGTTAAAGGTAAAGAAAAACCTATAAATATTTATACAATAGTAGCAGATGGTTAATAAAAAAATGACAGCAGAGGATGTAGCAGAAAGACTTACAAAGTTGGAAACAATTTCACATGAACGTTGGAAGACTGCTTTTAACGAATTTTCTGACATCAAACAAGAAATAACTTATATAAATACAACTATAAAAGCAGCTACCTTTGGCGTTTTTGGATTTATTGGTGCAATAGGAATAGCTGTATTAACGAGGTTTTTAATATGAAAGCATTATTTAAAAATATAGTAGGAGCGGTAGCACCCACTTTAGGCACAGCATTAGGCGGCCCTATGGGTGGAATGGCTGCAAACATGATTTCTGAAGTTTTAGGCGTGCCTAATAACCAAAAATCTATAGAAACAGCTATACAAAATGCTACGCCTGAACAAATGTTAGAACTAAAAAAAGCTGAAAAACAGTTTGAAATACAAATGAAAGAACTTGACGTTGATATATTTGAATTAGAAGTAGCTGATAAACAAAACGCAAGAGGAATGTTTAGCAAAGATTGGACCGCAAGAATTATTGGTTTGTTTACTATAGGTGGTTTTCTGGGGTATATATTTTTAGTTACCTTACAACCGCCAGAACAAAATTCTGAAGCACTTATTAATTTAGTGTTGGGTTATCTTGGAGGATTGGCAAGTGCAATTATTTCGTTTTATTTCGGAGCATCTCACACCAGCGACAAAGGAGAATAATATGAATATATCGCAAGAGGGTTTATCACTCATTAAAAAGTTTGAGGGTTGTGAGCTTGAAGCTTACAAATGTGCAGCAGGAGTTTGGACAATAGGTTATGGCTCAACTAAAAATGTAAAAGAAGGCGATACTATTACCCAAGAAGAAGCTGATGAGTTGTTATTACACGAAATGGAAGAATACGAAGGCTATATAAATGATATGGTTGATAAAAATTTAAAACAAAACGAATTTGATGCTATGGTTTCATGGGTATTTAATCTTGGTCCAGCTAACTTAAAAAATTCAACTTTATTAAAGGTGTTAAATAGTTCACATCCAGATTGGAATGATATTCCTGCACAAATAAAAAGATGGAATAAAGCTGGTGGTAAAGTTTTACAAGGTTTAGTTAGAAGGCGAGAAGCAGAAGCTTTGTTGTTTGAAGGCAAAGAATGGCATGAGGTCTAAAAATGCCTTTAAATAAATTTATTTTTAAACCAGGCATAAATAGAGAAGGAACGTCTTATGATAATTCTGGGGGTTGGTTTGATGTAAATTTAGTTAGATTTAGAAAAGGAAGACCTGAAAAATTTGGGGGTTGGGCTAAAGAAACTTCCAATACCTATTTAGGCAAAGCTAGAGCTTTGCATAGTTGGAACTCATTAGAGGGTAGCAAATATTTAGGATTAGGTACAACTTTAAAATACTACATTAAAGAAGGTGATGCGTTTTCAGATGTAACTCCAATTAGGTTAACGACTTCTGCTGGTGATGTTACTTTCGCCAAAGAAGCTAATAGTGACGCTACTATTAATGTAACTGATACTGCACACGGAGCTGTTAAAAACGATTTTGTAACATTTAGTGGAGCATCTTCTTTAGGAGGTAATATCACTGCTGCGGTATTAAATCAAGAATATCAAGTAGCATCAGTCGTAAATGCTAATACTTACACTATAGAAGCTAAAGATACTTCTGGCGCTACTGTATTAGCTAACTCTTCTGATAGTGGTAACGGCGGTTCATCTGTCGTTGGAACATATCAAATAAATGTAGGTTTAGATGATTTTGTTACATCGACAGGTTGGGGTGCAGGAGCTTGGGGTGAAGGCTCTTTTGGCTCATCTACAGCATTGTCTGCCACCAATCAGTTAAGATTATGGACACATGACAATTTTGGCGAAAATTTAATAATAAATCCTAGAGCTGGCGGTATTTATAGGTGGGTTGAAAATAATGGTTTGACAACAAGAGCATTAGAACTATCTCAAATTAGTGGCGCTAATTTAGTACCTACCAAAGCATTACAAGTAATTACATCAGAAATTGACAGACACTTAATAGTTTTAGGGGCTGACCCTATATCATCTGGTTCAAGAACAGGAACAGTAGACCCTATGTTAGTTGCTTTTAGTGACCAAGAAAATGAATTGGAATTTGAATCTTTAATTACAAATACTGCTGGAAGTTTAAGACTATCTGCAGGTTCTTCAATAATAGGTGCTACAAAATCAAGACAAGAAATTTTAATTTGGACAGATACTGCTTTGTATAGCATGCAGTTTGTTGGACCACCTTTTACTTTTGCGGTAAATTTAATTAATGAAGGAACTGGGTTAATAGGCCCGAAAGCTGCTGTTACTACAGCCTCTGCAATTTATTGGATGTCATCAACAAATTTTTATATATATAATGGTTCTGTAAAAAAAATACCTTGTTCGGTACATAATTATGTTTATGGAGATATAAATTTTTCACAATCTTTTAAATTCCACGGCTTTTCTATAACTGAAAAATCAGAAGTTGGTTGGTTTTATTGCTCATCTTCAGCTTCTGAAATAGATAGATACGTTATTTATAATTATCAAGATAACATATGGTATTACGGACAGCTTGAAAGACATGCTTGGCTTGATACTGGTATTGAAGATTATCCTAGAGCAACTTTTAATAATTACCTGTTTCAACAAGAAACAGGTTTTAACAATGACGGAAGTCCTATGACAGGAGTTTTTATAGAAAGTTCAGACATTGAATTATCTGAAGGCAATCAATTTACATACATACAAAGAATGTTTCCTGATTTTAAATTTTTATCAAATGAAAACGGCGGTAAAGTAAATGTAGTAATAAAAACTAGAAACAATCCAGGTGAATCTTTATCAGTAAACTCTACAAATTCAATAGCTTCTACTACAGGACAAGTAAATTTAAGAGCAAGAACAAGACAAGCAGTTATAAGAGTTGAGTCAGATGACGATGATGTAAATGGTAATGACAGTGTAGGTTGGAGACTAGGAGCTACTAGATTAGATATTAAATCTGACGGACGTAGATAATGGCCAAACTTTTACCTACAAGCTTGCCATTTGCGCAAAACGAGGTAACTGGCGAAATTTTTAATAGATTAGTTCGTATAATTGAGTTAAACTTAGGACAGTTTGACCCAAATCGAACACCGCAATTCAATGAAACAGAGATTGCGCAATTAAACTTTTTAGAGGGTGATGTGATTTGGAATACTACTGCGGGAGTATTGCAAGTTTACCTAGGAAATAAATGGTTACAACTACATGTTCCTAATAACCCTAATAATGGTTTTGAAGCTACGGCTTCTTTAGGCGCTGTTTCTGTTATTAACAAAGGTGATATAACAGTAAATATAACGGTAGCCTAGTAATTTAGGAATATTTATATGTTAGCTAAAAAAGAAATTAATGATGAATATAATTTAAAAAACATCATACTTAGCTATCCTTCTGATTGGTTTGTAAATAAAAAAACTTTAAATTTAGCAAAAAAATCTTTGCCAAACATTGTAAAGTTTTACAAAAACATGGGCATTGAAAACCCCGAAAAATTACCACTAACAAAAGTTATTAAAGAACCTTTAAAAGATGTATATACCGTCCCTTTGTTTTCAAAAAATTTTTGTAAAATTTTATTAGATGAAATAGAAAATATGCAAACATATTTTAATTTTACGCCAAACCCGGAAGAAGACAATTTAAGACAAATCCCAGAAATAGTTTTAAACGAAAAATGTCCCGAACTGTATGAATCACTTATGAATGTAGTAGATTCTTTTATAAATCCCATATTATTGACTATTTGGAACAGGCACGTAACCGGCGGTAATATACAAATAGCTAATTATAATTTAAAAGATAAAAAACAAGGTGCTTGGCATCACGATGCTAGCTCAGATGTAAGCATTGTAGTTCCTCTTAATACGGGAGATTATGAGGGAGGAGGCACTGAATTTTGGAAAAAAGGCGTAATAGAGCCTTTACCTTCAGGCAGTGGGTTAATATTTCCTAGTTATACACATATGCATAGAGGGTTACCAGTTAACAAGGGTAATAGATATTTATTGGTTTTTTGGTTAACATCTATAGATAAAGATATTAACACTTAGCAAAATTGCAGGTAAAATTAAGATATGAACAAAATAGATAATAGCGGAACAGGAATAGCAGCATTAGGACGTGATGGCGATAAGTTTATGGCCCACGTTACTACAGGAGAAATGGTTGTACCACCTGTAATCAACGAAGAGACAAAGCAAAGAATTAGAAAAGAAATGATAGCTGCTGGTTTAAATCCTAATGAATACACTGTAGGCGGTGGTATGTCTATAAACCCAATTACAGGTATGCCTGAATTTGGTTTTCTTAAAAAAGCTTTTAAGTCAATTAAAAAAGTAGTTAAAAAAGCAGCTCCTGTTTTAGGAGTTGCAAGTATGTTTATACCAGGTATAGGACCTGCTATTAGTGGAGCGCTTAAAGCAGTCCCAGGTATAGGTGGAGCTTTATCAGGTGGGTTTAATTTACTTACTGGAGCAGGTGCGGCTGGCGGAGCAGCTGGCGGAGCAGGTGCAGCAGCAGGCGCT
>VTLG01001529.1_pt1 | contig 10948 bp, 17 predicted proteins | sample 4694571 | NCBI WGS metagenome assembly VTLG01 (sample SAMN12604809, study PRJNA352737) | marine metagenome | biome: ENVO:00000447; feature: ENVO:00000209|ENVO:00000569|ENVO:01000036; material: ENVO:00002151; isolation source: viral sequences binned using virsorter ... | reverse complement strand
GTGAACATGGTCACGGGGATATTATAAAGAATCAAGTTTCCGCAACGTTCGGAAAAGGGGAGGATACAACTGCTTCAAATTTTATTGACAAGATAGAAGAGTTGGGGTATCAACCACAACAGAAGGTCTGGGTTGAACCTATGACCTTAAAAGCGTTTGTTCGTGAGCAGATTGCTAATGGTAGTGAGTTACCAACGGACAAATTCGGAGTCTTTATTGGCGCCGAAACAAAAATTAGTAAAACGTAAAAGGAGGCCTATATGGCAAATGCAAATGTTGCAAAGAAAGAAGAAACATTACCAGCATTAAACCTTTCAGTGATGGAACAGGACGCAAGTAGCGGACTGGAAAATATCCATCAAGAGGATTTAGCAACACCTCGTTTAAAAGTGTTAATGCAATTATCCCCAGAGATTGAGGATATAGAGGGTGCAAAAGCCGGCATGATTTTTAATACAGTGACTAATGAACTGTATGACGGATTAGCGGGCATTAAGGTTCTGCCGTGCGCATATCAACGTCAATACGTTGAATGGGCTGACAGGGGACAAGGATCGGGTGCACCGATTAATGTCTACGATGCAAGTAGCGATATTCTTGCTAAAACAACACGCGATGAAAACAATAAGGACCGTTTGGAAAACGGAAATTATATTGAAACGTGTGGTAACCATTTTATTCTTTTAGTAGAGGATAATGGAAATGCGACTCCTGCCGTTCTGACCATGAAAGCGACTCAATTGAAAAAAAGTCGTAAATGGAATTCAATGATGTTGAATCTCAAATTGAATGGTAAAAACGGATTATTCACACCACCATCTTACTCTCATTACTATCGTCTAAAAACGATTAAAGAAGGTAATGATAAAGGAAGCTGGTATGGTTGGGAAGTTAGCAGAGAATCTCAGCTTAGCGATGCAAATCTTTATGCGATTGCAAAAGGATTTGCGGACAGCGTTACCAAAGGAGAGCGTAAAGTTAAATACGAAGAAGATAGTTCTACTTCATCTAACGACAAAGTCCCTTTTTAATTAATTAAGGGGCGCTTGCCGCCCCTTTTATTTTAAGAAATTGTTATGGATAAAGTAGAAAAGTTTAAATCGATATTTAGCGGATTGGATCGCGCTTACGGTCAATATAAAAGCGAAGGACCAAAAGCCAATGGTAAAATTGGTGGTAAAGCTTTTATCATTAAAGAACCAGTCATTGATAAATTATGGATAGACCACCTAGAAGGAAAAGATCCAAGTCTTGGCATCATTCCTATTCGTGATGATTCAACATGTTCATGGGGCTGTATTGATGTTGATACATACCCATTAGATTATAAAAAAATAATTACTCATATACGAGAATTAAAATTACCTTTAGTCATGTGCCGTTCTAAAAGCGGTGGAGCACATATATTTATTTTTCTAAAAGAACCTGTGCAAGCAAGTCTTGTGCGTGATAAATTAACAGAATGGTCAGCGGAGATAGGATATGCAAATTGTGAAATTTTTCCAAAACAAATTGAAATTAAAGCGGATAGGGGAGATACTGGAAACTTTCTTAATTTACCCTATCACGGTGGCGACGATAGTATGCGTCATGGTTTTAGCGACGATGGTAGCGGCGCTAGTCTTACTGATTTCTTTCATTTATATGATACTTATTGTACGTCCGAAAAAGATTTAAAAGAATTTAAAGTTAAAAGAAAAAAGGAAGTAAAAGAATTAGAAGATGGACCACCATGCCTTGCCACATTAATGTCGCAAGGAATTCCAGAAGGTGGACGAGACAATACCTTATATCAATATTCTGTATACGCTAAAAAGAAATGGCCTAATGAATGGCAAGCGAAAGTAGATGAATTTAATCATAAATATATGGAAAAGCCGCTAGGATCAGCACAAGTTCAAAAAACAGTTACACAACACGAAAGAAAAGATTATCAATATAAATGTAAAGACCAACCTATGTGTGCCGTATGTTCTCCAATCGTATGTCGATCACGACAATATGGCATAGGAGATTCATTCCAACATAATTTTTCTGATTTAACAAAACTGCAAAGTGATCAATCGGTATGGTTTTTAAATATCGACGGACAAAGAATTGTTTTAGAGACAGAAGAATTATTCGATCAAAATAAATTTAGAAAAGCATGTATGGATAAAATAAATATTATTCCCAATCCTATGCGTCCCAATGCATGGACAACACGATTACAACAATTATTAAGAGACATTGAAGTAATAGAAGCGCCAAAAGAAATTAGGAAAGAAGGACGATTTAAATCTTTACTGGAACAATTTCTTGATGACCAAGGAGCCGCGGAGCACATCGATGAAATTAATATGGGCAAGGCATGGTTTGATGAAGGTAGAGCTTATTTTAAAACAGACGCTATTCAAACGTTCCTAGAGAAAAAACGATTCAAGGACTTTACTTCAACGCAAATACACGCAAGTATTCGCCAAATGGGCGGAGGACACGCACGTAAAAAAGTACAAGGTACAGCAACATTCATGTGGTACATTCCTTATACACAAAAAGAAGAAAAATCTTTTGCAGTGCCCAATCTGGAAGAGAAGACGGAGTTTTAATGAGAGAAATAATTTTTGGACCTCCTGGAACTGGCAAGACAACACACCTGTTGCGCATTGTGGAAGAAGAATTAAAAAATAAAGTATCCCCTAATCGCATTGGATACTTCGCCTTTACAACAAAAGCATCCGAAGAAGCACTCAAACGAGCCACAGACGATTTCAATTATAATGCAAAAGACTTCACCTATTTTAGAACACTACATAGCTTTGCCTATAAAGAATTATATCTAAAAGAAGAAGATGTCATGAATGATGATGACTATGCCTTTCTCTCCAACAAGTTGCAAATTAAATTAAGCAATCCCAATAAAAAAATTAAATCCTATGGAGCCGGTTTGCCCGATGATATTTTCACGCGCATTATTGATTTAGCAAAAATTAATGGTGTAGCAGCGCACACACAATTTGATCACCCGGATACAGGACATTTGCCTGGTGGGTGGTTAAAGTTAGATTATATCGAACGCGCTATGCAAGAGTATAAGTTTGGTGGTAAGCATCCAAGACGCAAATATGATTATACCGATATGCTGATTGAGTTTAATAAAAAGAATATTGATGATCTACCACAATTTGATGTGGTTATTATTGATGAAGCACAGGACTTGAGCTGGTTGCAATGGCAAATGGTCAAACGCATTGCGGAGAAAACAAAGCGTCTTTACATTGCGGGTGATGACGATCAAGCTATTTTTAAGTGGGCTGGAGCTCGTCCCGAATTTTTAATCAATATGAAGGGAACGAGAAAAATTCTCAGTGAATCATATCGTCTTCCTTTTTTAATTCACAAGAAAGCAAATAATTTAATACGCCGTGTTAAGACACGTGTTGACAAAGAATGGTCGGCACGGGATGCGCAAGGAGAAATAAATTACTATCCAAGCGAACAGTTGAGTAAACTCATGCAAGGCGAGTGGCTGATTCTGGCGCGCAATAAATACAATCTCGATCTATTGGAAGAAGGATTAAAACTGGAAGGATATTATTATCAGCGCAATGGTTCTACGTCCGTGGATGATAAATCTATTCGCGCTATCAGAGCATGGGAAAAAATTAGAAAAGGCGGCGAGCTGTCTTTAAAAGAAGTAAAAGATTTTTATTATTATCTGCTTGTGGATAAGTCTGTGAATCGCGGGCACAAGACCATGCAGAAGGCTGACAGGGAAAAATTATATAATTATGACACACTGACCACGGAACATGGATTAAATGTCAGCAATAACTTTCCGTGGTTTGAAGCATTCGACAGTATGCCACGCCTTAAATCTACATACATTAGATCAGTACTTCGTCGCGGTCAGAAAATTACTCATAATCCACGCATTAAATTATCTACCATTCATGGAGCCAAAGGTGGCGAGGCGGACAATGTTATGCTACTAACAGATTTGTCCAAGAAAACAGATGAAGCGTATTGGTTAAATAAGGATGAAGAACGAAGAGTATTTTATGTTGGTATGACACGAGCGAAACAAAGTTTAAATGTTATTCGATCAAAATCAAATAGAGAATTTACGGAAGTTTTTTAATGAATAAGCTGGTACGAATAATATTAACCGAGGAAGAAAAAGCATTATTAAAAAAACTCAAAGATTCCATCACTCCCGATACCATTGCGGAATGGGGAATAAATGAAATGACATCGAACATTAAGGATGACTATGCACCTCATCCCGAGGCTAAAGGATATGTGGATAAAAAATGAAGAGTAAGGATCTATTAAAAGAAACAATCAAGGTTATAACTGGACCAAGGGCAAAAGATTATGGTGACAAATATGACAATCATGTTAACATATCAGAGTTATGGAGTAGTTATCTTGATCATAAGATTTCACCCCATGATGTGGCAATATGCATGGCCCTCGTTAAAATAGCAAGGTTAAAGCATAGGAGGACAAAAGATTGCTATATAGATATCGCGGGCTATGCGGCCATCGCCAGCGAGATTGAAAGTAAGAAATCAAAAAAAGATAATAGCTTCTTAACAGAAGGAGAAATAAGAGGATTGCAAACACTGAAGTATGTTAAAAAGGAACAGAAAAAAAATGTTCAAACATAATAAAACATATTTAAAAAATTATGGATGGCCAGAGGAACGATTGCTTTCTCCTTCGCGCATTCTTGATCGAACAAGCGACAAGTCCTTTCTGGAAAAATGGCGAAAGAGAATTGGAGATAAAGAAGCAGATCGCATCGTCGCCCATTCTATTGCTGTTGGTAAAAGTATGCACTCCTATTTGGAAGGAAAAATAAAAAATGAAAAAGGCGATATATTATATAACTTCAATCCCAATAAAAAACTGGCAACAAAACTTGCTAAGCTGATTATTAAAAAAGGATTAAAAGATAAGTTGCAGGAAGTATGGGGCGTAGAAGCCCGCGTACATTTTGGAAATTACTATAGAGGCATTGCCGATCTGATTGGCATCTATGAAGATGAACCGTGCATTATTGATTTCAAGCAAAAAAGAAAACCGCAACTGGAAAGCTATGATTCCATTAAAAATTATTTTACACAGATGGCCGCCTACGGCATGGCGCATAACCGCATGTGCAAGACAAAAATAAGGAAAGGTGTTGTTTTGATTGCAACGCATGATTACAAGTTTCAAACATTTACAATAAAAGGTGATGCATGGCGGAGGCATTGCCGAGACTTTTTTAGCCGCCTTAGAACGTGCATGAAGGAGGACTAATGCCTAGAATAAAAGGAGGACTATCCCCTAGACAAAAAGTTTTTGCAAAAGTTTTTGTTGAAAAAGGACATAAAACCAGTGCTACGGAATGTGCGATAATGGCGGGATATTCAAAAAAATCAGCTATAAGTCAAGCATCTAATCTCAGAAGTAAAAAAATGTTTCCATTAGTTTTTGATCTCATTGAAAAATTACAAAAAGAAAAAAAAATAGATGATGATAAAAAATTTAATCAAGCTAGAAATACACTTGCCAATCTTTTTACTAAATTGGAAGAACAACTTAAAAAAAATATAGAACTAGGAAAATATGATGAGGTATCTCAAGCCGTAAAAAAATTTAAACCTATTTTAAGCTTAATGCCAGACCATATAAAAGTTTACCTAGCAGAGGAACAGCGACCTTATCACACTAATCATTATAAAATTGGTATGACAAAACACGATGATATAGAAGATCGCAGATCTTTTACAGATAATCCTTATGGATTGAATTACATTTGTTACATTGAATATTATGCAAGTAATGGATTGAATTTAGAAACAAGTTTACATAGATTTTTTAAACATTTTTCAACTAACAAGTATGGGAAGCACGGATCTTCGGAATGGTATTATGTAAAAAATAGAAAGAGAATGATTTCAACTTTCATAAAAGTTTCAAGAAGATTATGTGAAAAAAATGACTGCGCTTCTTTAATTAAGTTTACTTCACAGGAGGATCAATGACACAGATACCACTATTTCAACCACCAAGCGAGTGGCTTCCTCCGGAACGCATTCCCGAACTAAGAGAAGCAAAAGAAATTGCGATTGACTTGGAGACATGTGATCCAGATTTAAAAACACACGGGCCTGGATGGGCGACCGGCAACGGTTACATCGCCGGCGTCTCCATCGCTGTTGAGGGATGGAAAGGATATTTTCCTTTACGCCACGAAGGAGGCGGAAACTTTGATGAGAAATTCTTCAAGCAAGCGATGAAAAAAATTCTAGAACTTCCGTGTGATAAAATATTTCATAACGCCATGTATGATGTCGGGTGGTTACGGCAATGGGGACTGGAAGTTAAGGGACGCATTATTGATACAATGATTGCCGCTCCCTTGATCGATGAAAACAGATTTAGATATTCACTAAATGAGCTGGGAAAAGATTATCTCAAAGAAACAAAATCAGAAGCATTACTCTACGAGGCGGCGAAAGAATGGGGCGTTGATGCCAAAGCAGAGATGTGGAAACTCCCGCCCATGCATGTTGGCCCCTACGCCGAACAGGACGCCAGTTTAACATTGCGCCTATGGCAATATTTTAAGCCAGAGCTTATTAAACAGGAACTCTCAAGCATCTTTGATCTGGAGACGCGACTTCTTCCTTGCCTCATTGACATGAAATGGGAAGGCGTTAACGTTGATCTGGAGAAAGCGGATTCCATTAAAAAGAATTTAATAATTAGAGAGAAGAAAATATTAAAGCAGATCAAGGAAGACACGGGCGTGGATGTGGATATCTGGGCAGCGGTGAGCGTCGCCAAGGCTTTTGATAAACTTAATATTTCCTATGACCGTACACCAAAATCCGGACAACCCAAGTTTGATAAGAACTTCTTAACCACGCACAAGCATCCACTGGCACGAATGGTCGTGACGGCACGCGAGATTAATAAAGCACGCACCACATTCATTGACACAATTCTTACACATTCTGTTGACAGTAAAATTCACGCCGAGATACACCAGATGCGGAGCGAGGCCGGAGGAACGGTGACCGGACGGTTCTCGTACTCTAATCCCAATCTCCAGCAAGTTCCATCACGGAACAAGGAACTCGGACCATTGATCAGATCCATTTTCGTTCCAAAGGAAGGATGCACATGGGGGAGCTTTGACTACTCCCAGCAAGAGCCACGCGTTCTTGTGCACTTCGCCGCACTAACAAGTGGCGGACTAAGAGGTGCGGATGAAGTAATTGAATCCTACAAGACAGAAGATCCCGACTTCCATCAGGCCGTTGCGGACATGGCGGGCATTGACCGGCGCACGGCCAAGACGATTAATCTTGGTATGATGTACGGCATGGGTAAAGGTAAGTTAGCAAGTTCACTTGGATTGGATGAAAAAGAGACAGCCGACTTGTTTGCAAAATTTCATAATAACGTTCCGTTCGTCAAGCAGTTAATGGAACAAGCAACACGGCGCGCGGAACATGTTGGTTATCTACGAACACTTCTTGGTCGTAAATGTCGATTTGATTTGTGGGAACCACGCGCGTTCGGTATTCACAAGGCACTTCCTAGATGGGAAGCGGAAAATGAATATGGACAATATTTAAAACGCGCTTGGACTTACAAATCATTGAATCGATTGATACAAGGTTCCTCCGCCGACATGACGAAGAAGGCAATGGTGGACTTGTATGAGGAGGGAATACTCTCTCATATACAGGTCCATGATGAATTGAATTGTTCAATAGAAGATGAGAAACAAGCAATGAAGATAAAAGAAATTATGGAGCAGACAGTAGAGCTGAAAGTTCCTTTGAAAGTGGATGTGAAATTAGGACCATCTTGGGGGGAGATAGTTTAGTGTCTGAAAAATTATTTAATCTTTGTATATCTTTTCTCATCATTTCTGCTAAAATATCTATAGATTTTTTTAAAGAATGCTCTCGTTGGCTATCTTGTTTCATATTTTACATTATTGACAAGTTTACATTTAATGCAATAAAATACTGTAATTTCAAAGTAAAGTGTGTCACGACTTATGATCAGTAGGGAGTAAATTTGTAAAGTGTGTAAATATGATAAAAATTTGGTTTTTAATGGCATTAATGTCATATCCCAACATACCCGCCATTGCCTACAGAGGTTTCGGTGGGTTTTTAGAAAAAGAAGAATGCGAAGAAAAACGCATTATTTCTGAAAATATGATAGCTGATTATGAAATGCGAAGAGGAAACACTGTCTACATAGAGACATATTGCATGGAAATGGAAGCATTTGAAAATCAATTAAAAGGAGTAAAGCCTAAAAAATTAGGAACGGATGCTTAAAGAACTTTGCGCTACACTGCTAGTACTATGTAATCCTATACTAAGTGGATTTGATTTTGATTATGCAAAAGATGATCATGATCAATTCGTGCAGGGCATCACTGAATGCACAATAAAATATAATACTGACATTAATCCCTTTGAACGGGCCATTGTTATTCTTAGTGTAGCACAAGCCATCATTGAATCGAATTGGGGAGAATCACGCTTTGCCAGAGAAGCAAATAATTTCTATGGCATTATTCAAACAAATAGAACAGAACCACACATCAAGTCCCTTCGTAGCAAAACACTATTAAAAGTTTATGACAATAAATGCGAGAGTGTTGGAGATTATATTGAACTTCTTAATAACAGCGAATATTTCCAAGAATACCGTGATATTAGAGTAAAGCAAGTTATCACAGGAGAAGTTGATATTTTCACAGTGATAGAATCTTTAGATTCCTATGCCACCGATCCAAAATATACTAGAAAAGTAAAAGATATTGTAAACTCTTTATTAGAGGATTATCCTTTATTATTTAATCCTTGACATTTTCATTAAATCCCATATGTATGGGCGTAATGAAAAGGAGACAGAAGAATGACGGATATTACTAAATTTAAATCAATCGCAATTAAGATTGATGCATATAAGATAGCAAAACCCATGGCAGATGAAAAGTATATGTCGATGGGAGCATTTGTTCGTTATCTTATTGATAAAGAACATGAACAACAAATAAATGGAAAAGATCATGACGGAACAAAGTCAAAATAATATTAAACAAGCTCTCTATGTTGCTGTTATAAATAAAATGGCAGGAGAGTTATCGGAACTGGAAGCAAAGGAAATACTACTAACAAATAATCCAACTTACATCACGAGCAAGGACCATGATCATGCTGATCATGTCGAGGAATTAAAGAACATTACACTTAAGCAAAATGAGTTACGAGAGACTATTAAGTATCTTCGTGAAACGCATTTTAAAACTCAAAGACCTCCAAAAGATGGTAAAACTAGTTAGTGCAGTAAGAAAATTTACGAAAGATAACGAAGAATATGTTCGTGTGCATTACACGGACGGATCAGAAAAAATTTTCAATGCATTTGAATGGGGAGCATTGGTGAAAGAGGGAAAAGACTTATGGGATTCTCATCCAGAAGAAATCTCCAAGATACGAAGCGCCATAGATTTTGATCCGGAGCGATTTGATGGATAATCAAGAAATAAATTATGATATTTATCAGCCATTTGGCCCTAGTATTTTAAAAGTTAAAATGCCACAGCCATATGTAAACTTGCTCAATACAGAAGCAGATACAATTTTATACGATGAAAATCTAAGTAAAAAATATGATTGGAGCCATAACTTGGCAGGTAATGTTAAGAAAGAAATTGCCATTGACCCTAGTAAAATAAAAGGATTTCCAGAATTTTTGGTTACGATGTCGGACCAATACTTGACAAAGGTATTGCCGGAATGGACAACCGATGCTAAAGTTAGCTTTCGCGTGTGGGTGGTTAGCCAGTATGCAGGCGATTTTAATCCCGTGCATATTCATGATGCCAATCTGTCCGGTGTTGCATTTTTAAAAGTGCCCTCCGGATTTGATGAGGAATACAGGAAAGAGGACCATCATCCAACAGCCGGGTGCCTTGAGTTTTTAGGCTCGATTCCTAATCATTTTGCACGCCACAGTTATATTGCGAAGCCAGAAGTCGGAGATTTCTATCTCTTTCCAAGTTGGCTTGCCCACCAGGTTTATCCCTTCCGCTGTAAAGGGGAGAGACGATCAATGGCTTTTAATGTGCACTTTAGCACAAAAGAGCCAGTTAAGGGAATTGATGTATAATGACTATCCAGAGTATCCAGAAAGAACGAAATATGACAAAAAAGCACGCAATTACCGGTATAAGTATGACATTGATTTCAAGAAATACCACTGGAACGACTTAACCCTCAAGGATCGCGACTATTGGCGCGGCCTTGTACAAATAGACGAGGAATATGCAAAAGAGAGATTTCAAGGTCGCCATGCGAGAGATGGGCGAACACGTGGTCACCAAAATAAGGGAATACACCGAAGAACTCATCCACCGCAACAAGGGGGATGATGACAAGTTACGAATGGGATCGATCGGAATGGACATGGACCATCCCCGTACGATTCTGTATGTCATTCTTCATAAACTGATACAGGATGATTTTAAACCGCGAAATGATAAATATGAAGATATCATGGATGAAATATTCAAACAATTAAAAATAGATGAGCAAAGCAGACCTAAAGAGAAAAAATCACAAGGGCCGGCGAAAAGTCGGTTCAAAGAAAAGAAGAAATAGAAATCGTATTCGTCACGGATTGAAAATCCGCAAGCGCTAGGCCGAGCAAGTAAGACACTCCTCGTCCTCGTCATAATTCGTCTTGTACGTCACGGTGGGAGAAACTTCGTCTGAAAAATCCGGCGGCGCTGATCCTGGCTTGTCGTCATTACATTTACATCGTTCTTTTTCGAGTTTTTCTACTCTGTCGGCCAAGTAGCATATCATTTTCGCCATATCATTTTCAGTCATTTTTTCTCCTTTTTTATGTTTAGGGGTGAACTTTCCGTTATATA
>VTLG01017209.1_pt1 | contig 10951 bp, 11 predicted proteins | sample 4694571 | NCBI WGS metagenome assembly VTLG01 (sample SAMN12604809, study PRJNA352737) | marine metagenome | biome: ENVO:00000447; feature: ENVO:00000209|ENVO:00000569|ENVO:01000036; material: ENVO:00002151; isolation source: viral sequences binned using virsorter ... | reverse complement strand
ACGTGATGAGTTTAGACTACGTATGTCTAACATAGGCAGACCTAAGTGCCAGTTGTGGTTTGAGAAGAACGATCCTGAAGATAAGATACCTTTGCCTCCACACTTCCTGATGAACATGATACTAGGAGATCTAGTTGAAGCTGTGTTCAAGGGATTACTACGTGCGTCAGGTGCTGAGTTTAAAGACAACGATACTGTCACACTCACACTGCCTGATGGACAGGAGATACATGGTGAGTACGACATGGAAATGGATGGCAAGATAGATGATGTAAAGTCTGCATCACCTTGGTCATACACTAACAAGTTTGACTCATTCGAATCTTTACAGAAGGGTGATGGCTTTGGTTATATACCACAATTAGTAGGTTATTCTAAGGCCGCAGGAAAAGAAGTTGGTGGTTGGTGGGTGGTCAACAAAGGCAACGGTGAGTTTAAGTATGTCAGTGCTTCGGAGGCTGACTCTGAGAAGGTAATTCAGGACATCCAGGAAACGGTAAATTACATAGAGAAAGATGAGCCGTTTGAAAGATGCTTTAAACCTGTACCTGAGACATTCTATAAGAAGCCATCTGGTAACTTAGTACTAAACAATGCATGTAAGTTTTGTAGCTTCAAGCACAAGTGTTGGGAGACATTACAGACACAACCTTCAAGGGTATCTAAGTCTAAGAACCCACCACAAGTTGACTACGTTCTCATAGGTGATGGCCTTGCAGCGTAGGCATAACAAAAAGTTATATCGTAGCGGCTTAGAACAAGAGGCTGCTGCGTTTCTAAAGACTAGACAGAAGACAGTTGAGTATGAGAAGATAAAGATAGAGTGGGAAGACTTACGCTATCGTACATACACACCTGACTTTGAGTTAGACAACGGTATCATAATAGAAACCAAAGGAATATTTAGTGCAGCAGATAGGCGCAAACACATAGAGATACAGAGACAGCACCCAAAGCTAGACATCAGGTTTGTATTTAGCAATGCTAAAGCTAGATTATACAAAGGAGCCAAGTCTAGGTATTGTGATTGGTGTGAACAGAAAAGCTTCAAGTGGGCGCATCGTGTTATACCTGAAGGGTGGCTACTAGAAAAAGGCAAGCGGATGAAGAGTCAGCGTGTCATAGTTAAAAGGAGAGCCTGATGGCTTACGAAGTAAAAGATGGTGATGTGGCTATAGTCATTAGCCCTGAACTAGATGATGAAGGTGCATGGACAGGCATACTAAAGACAGGATTAGTATTTGGTGAGTCGCAACATCCTATAGCTATGCGTAGTGCTATGGACTATGGCCTCACTATGGCAGCAGCTTCTGAAGTACTAGAAGATTACCCTGAACTAGTGGATTACTTTGATGATGCAAGGCATAGAATATTAAAAGAAATGTTTCCTAAACAGTATGCTGAATCAGAGCTTGAACTTGGTAAAGAGAACGAGTATACCACAGATGGTAACGTAATTAAATTAACTAAGTGGACAAAGACATTGGGTGAAGCATGAGCAAACACGAAGAAGAAGAGTTTACCATAGAAGATATCTTTAAGGACTTTCCAGATGATGACGATGGTTCTTATATTGTAAAGGATGATATGGTAAACAGACCACCACACTACAATGCAGGTGGTATAGAATGTATTGATGCTATCCTTGCTGCAACTAACCACAACAAAGAAGGATACTTACAAGGTAACATACTGAAATACATATGGAGGTATGACTACAAGGGTGGCCTAGAAGATTTACAAAAGGCTGAATGGTATTTAAAAAAACTTATTGAGGTATACAAAGAGAAGCACAAATGATACGTAAGTTTAGTGTCACGTATGTGATGGAAGTAGATGAGGATAATAACTTCTTATCTGCTCACGAAGAAGGACATAAAGAAGATGTGCATGACTTAGTGAGTAATGTTATGCATGATATAGATGATGTGAAGATACACAACTTAAGTGTGAAGGAGAGACAATGATAACACAAGAAGACATAGACCACTTTGCAGATATGCAATCACCTATCATGGACATGGGATACTACCAACAGGAAGCAGTGAAGACTGCTATCTATACTGACCCTATCATATACCCTGCGTTGGGCTTGGGTAACGAAGCAGGTGAGGTACAGGGTAAGGTCAAGAAGATGTTACGTGATGGCACGTTCAACAAGGATGCTATAGCTGCAGAGATTGGTGATGTGTTGTGGTATATTGCTGCACTTTGTCGTGACCTAGAGATAGACATGGCAGAGGTAGCGTTAAAGAACTTGTCTAAGTTGAAGAGTAGACAGGAGCGAGGAACTATACAAGGGAGTGGGGATAACAGATGATTGATCCATCAATGACAGAGATTTATAAAGCTATGGTTATACTGTTCTGTGTAATAGCAGGAGCCATATGGATATTTACGAGGAAGTATAAATGAACTACTGCACTACTAAGGGTCTGATATGGCCTATTTTATTTTGTATATTTGTAATAGTAGTACTGCCAGTGTTACTGGTGGACAACAAGAAGTATTGTAAACAAAGCATCGTTCCATGCTACCCTTGGAACAACGGAGGATTAGATGAGTAACTTACTACCAACAGACTATCAGAGTTTTATACACCAGTCACGCTATGCCAAGTACATAGATGGCAAAGGACGTGAGTCATGGGCTGAGACAGTAGGACGCTACGTGGATAACGTGGTACGTCCGAAGCTAGGCAACGACTCATGGGTAAATCAAATAGAGCAAGCTATACTTAGCTTAGATGTAATGCCAAGCATGAGAGCCATGATGACTAGTGGTGCTGCGTTGGACAGAGACAACACAGCAGGGTACAACTGTAGCTACCTACCAGTGGATGACCCTAAGTCATTCGATGAGGCTATGTTCATACTACTGTGTGGCACTGGCGTAGGCTTCAGCGTAGAGCGTCAGTTCGTGCAGCAGCTACCTGATGTACCTCAGTTGTTTGACAGTGAGACTACCATCGTAGTTAAGGACAGCAAAGAGGGATGGGCTAAAGCATTCCGTCAGCTACTAGCGTTGCTGTGGGCAGGTGAGATACCCAAGTGGGATGTGTCACGTGTACGTCCTGCAGGTGCTAGGCTCAAGACGTTTGGTGGTAGAGCCAGTGGACCTGGACCTCTTGTCGAACTTTTTAACTTTTCAGTACAAACATTTAAGAATGCACAAGGCCGCAAGCTATCCTCTATGGAATGCCACGACTTGATGTGTTTCATTGGACAGATAGTAGTTGTAGGTGGAGTAAGACGCAGTGCTATGATCTCTCTGTCTAACCTAAGTGATGACCGTATGCGTCACGCTAAGTCAGGACAGTGGTGGGAAACTGCTGCACACAGAGCATTATCTAATAACTCTGTATGTTACACAGAAAAGCCTGACATAGAAACATTCATGCGTGAGTGGACTGCGTTGGTAGAAAGTAAATCAGGAGAGAGAGGTATCTTTAATCGTGAAGCATCTAAGAATCAAGCTGAGAAATATGGTAGGCGTGATCCTAACTACGAGTTCGGAACTAATCCGTGCAGTGAAATCATACTTAGACCCTACCAGTTTTGTAATCTTACGGAAGTTGTTGTTCGTGCCACTGATACGATTAAAGACTTGGAGCGTAAGGTCAAGATCGCCACAATACTTGGGACAATCCAAAGCTCGTACACAAAGTTTCCTTACTTGCGAAAAGTGTGGCAACGTAATACGGAAGAAGAACGTCTGCTTGGTGTGTCTCTGACAGGTATCATGGACAACCCTTTAATGACTACAGTAAACAGTAAACTTGCAGGAGTACTAGATGAATTACGAAATGTCGCAGTGGGTATTAATGCTGAATATGCTTCTCTGCTTGATATACCTCAGTCTGCTGCTATTACCTGCGTCAAACCTTCGGGTACTGTCTCGCAGTTGGTGGACAGTGCCAGTGGTATACATGCTCGTCACTCTCCATATTACATCCGTACTGTACGAGGTGATAATAAAGACCCACTTACACAGTTTATGATAGATCAGAAGGTTCCCAACGAGCCTTGTGTATTCAAGAGTGATACTACAACTGTGTTCAGCTTCCCTGTTAAATCTCCAGAGAATGCTACAACACGTAACGACATGACTGCTATTGAGCAGCTAGAGACTTGGCTCATGTACCAACGCTATTGGTGTGAGCATAAACCTAGTGTAACGATATCAGTACAGAATGATGAATGGCTTGAGGTAGGAGCCTTTGTCTATAAGCACTTCGATGAAATGTCGGGTGTATCTTTTCTACCACACTCAGACCATACCTATCAGCAAGCACCATATCAAGATTGTGGTAAGCATGACTATGAATATTTACTGTCATGTATGCCAGAGAAGATTGATTGGACTAGGCTTTCAGAGTATGAAAAAGAAGATAACACTAAGTCCAGTCAAACATTTGCTTGTACTGGTGACGTGTGTGAAGTAGTCGATATAACATAGGAGTTAGATATGGACGTAATAGTAACAGCAGTAATAGTTTTCTTTGGTACATTTAGTATAGCAGAGAAGTATCTTGAACCTTGGGTCAACGATAAAGTAGAACAGTACTACGAAGCAAAGGAATAAAATATGGCTTGGATCTTAGTAGCACTCTTTATGTTTGATGGATCGCCAATGGTTATGAGCGACAACATCTTATACGAAAGTAGAGAGCAATGTAATGAAGCGGCAGATATACGTAGCAAATATTTAGATGCTACTAGGCCACCATCTATGTCTGAAGCAGACTATTGGGTATGGTGTACGCAGATACCACAGGAGGTATAATGACAGAAGTATACGTAAGAAAATTTAAAAAGGATGTGTACGATAAGGTAGATGCTCCCTGTAAGAGAGTACTTATTAAGTACCTAGAAGAACAAGGACATAAGATAGTTCAAGCTGAAGAGAACTACAATGCTGATGTAGTAACAGAGAAGGATGGTGAAACATACTACCATGAGGTAGAACGTAAAGCTCAATGGAGTGGTGATTGGCCTACTTGGTGGGCAGAGATACGTATCCCTGGAAGAAAAAGAAGATTGCTGGAAAAGTATGATTCAGACAAGTTATTCTTTTACATAGTTGACAAAGACTACGAGCAAGCATGGAAGATTAAAGCTACTCAAATGTCTGATGATAACTTGCAAAAACCTACTGGTCCTAACTATCGAATACCAAAGAATGAAACTTTTTATCATATTCCGTACCAAGAAGCGGAGCTAATAAAGACAGGCTAATGGATAATAAAAAGGGCGCTTAGTGCGCCCCTTCTTTTTACAGTCTACCTACCTCATCCTCTACATCTTTGAGGTAAGTTGCATAACGCATAAACAACTCAAGTTCTCTGAAGCTTAAATCTTCTAGCTGTCCAGTAATACCATAGTCTTCTCGCATCATTCGGAGAGCTTGTCTTCTAGTTTCTTTATTAAATCTTCTAGACAGTGACGTTGCCTTATTTAATACACTACCCCGATATCCTGAATAACCTCTATCCATACTCTCACGTACCATAGCTTTAACGTCAGACATTCTTTTCTTTAGCATACCTCGCTTTTGTTTTAGGTTTGCCTGTTCAAATCTAGGATCGTCTAACAAATCTTGTGTATATGTTTCAAGCATTGGAGCTAACATACCATTGAAGATCTTATCATAGGCAGGTATGTTAGTTCTTTCACTAGCTTTCCAAGGAGCCATGTCAGCCATAGAGTATACTGTTTCTGTGGCTGTTTTGCTAGGCTTTATTGTTATACCAAACATACGTGCAAAAGGATTAACATCGTATACCTCTCCTGCTCTGGTAGCCACAGATAACTTATCACCTGTCAGACTATCATCACCGAACTCAAAGTCTTTGTCTTTTAAACCTTCTACCTTATCAATAAGTGCTTCAAAGATATTATCTACATACTTAGTAGCAGTCTGTGAGAAAACATTTATACCTTCAGCTTGACGTACATCTTTAGCTGTGTCTGTACCTGCAGCAAAACCTACTGCTTTGTTCAGTACATCTAAGGGTCTAGTAAAACCTGCTGCAAAGTTTCCAGTAACTTTATACAAGCCATCTATGGCTGCTGCTCTCTTGTCTATGTCTACATTAGTCAACACATCCAACATATTATTTATGTCGTTAGCAAACTGTGTATCACGTGCAAGCTGACCAACAGCTAACTGTGTGCCAATCTCTCTCTGTAAGTCTGCTGATACTTGTTCACCATTTCTCATAGTGTTTAGTACCCTACCTGCAGCAAGCCATAAAGAGAATGGATATGTGTTCTTGGCATCCACAATAGTACCACCACCCACGTCTACTTCATATACATCTAAATTCTTTTCTCTTCTTTCATTGTCATATTCCATAGACAAACCTAATGCACTAGTACCTACAAGCATACGTGCGAAAGCATCCCTGTCTGTTACATTTGGCTCTTGCTTGTAAAGGTTTCTAGCAAACTTATAAAAGTTTTGAGGTGCAGCTAGTGGTGACCACTGATAAGCTGTAGCTATGACGTTGTTGAAGAACCTACCAAACGGTAGAAGTGTACCAAAACCTGGAGTGTTAGAAAAAGTTTCAGCCATCTTAGCAGCAGTTCGTAATAACTCTGGTTGTTCTGTAGTTGTATAATCTTTAGAGAATACAGACTTGAGTGTACTGTCCAACGCACCTTGAATAACTTCTAGGTCAGGCTCTTCTCCTCTTTCTATAGCCTCCCTTAAAGTCATCTTTTTATTTATACGCATGTACTTATCCATCTCAGTCATAAACATCTGAGACTTAGTGAAGCTATCCTGTATACGCACACCAGATATATTACTTGCTGCATTAGATCCAGCTTCTATATTTCTAAATAGTTTGCTATCAGGATTGATATTAAATCTATCTGCTTGAACTTCTACACCACCAGACATGGTTGCAAATAACTTGTTACGCACTACTTCATTATTAGTTTCAGACAAGAACCTCATGTATGCATCGTGCGTAGTGTACGGATCTAGTAGGTTTCTAAACTTCTGTGATTGTATCTGCGTATATGCACGTGCTTGTCTCATTGTTTCTCTAGCAGCAGTAGTGTCATACGCTGATTGACTAAGAGCTTTCATACTTAGCATACCAAAGTTAAACAAGTCAGCCATAGTCTGACCCACATAGTACTGAGCAAAACCAGCAACGTTGATCATGGTAGTAGCAGGAGATGAAACAAGTAAACGTTTCCACACAGACTGCCCATACTTCAGAGGCTGTGACTTATTCATCTGATCTACTTCTTTGGTAGCCTCTGCTATGTCCTCCTCTAAAGTTTTCTTAGTCCTATCGCCAGCAGCTACGATACCTGAGTTAACAATACGTTTCATTTGTGAAAGTACGTTAAGTGTTTTAGCTGATTCACTAGTATTTTTAGCTATTAAATCTCTTAGGTTTATACGTTTGGTATCAGCTACTTCCCCTAATGTTAACTCTGTATATTTACCCATAGCTTTGTTTATTTTTACAAGATCTTCTTCAGGTAAGAATCTAACCACGTTAGTTACTACATCTGCTGTTAGTTTATTAGAGTGTATCTTCATACCTCTATCATGCATTAGCTTTGCTAATCCACCCTTACCATCTTTCCCTAGAATTATGTTATAAAACAAATCGGATGGCATATTAGCAGTCTCTAGTTTATATCCTCTTTCTACCTTTGTATTCCAATCTTCAACGTCTTTTAAAATTTGTTTACTAACTTTTTTACCATCTGTCCTAGAAAGTATAGCTGAATTATTTTCTATAACAGCTTTAGATATATCTTCTAGTGTGTTTGTTGGCTCTTCAAGTCCTGATACTCCACGAAACTTACCAAAGCCTAGCTGTGCTGCACCTGCTACACCACCTAACAAAGAAGAGAAAGCTGTTTGTGTTTTACTGTACTGCTCCTGTGCGCCAGCTTCCATCAATGTGTTCTGTGCTAGGTTATCTTGCAGCATAGCAAACCCTGCGTCTGCACCTATTGTTGCTTTCAAAGCTGTACCACTTGCTTTGTCAAAGAGTTCTTGCTGTTTGCCCTTCATGGCATTCAGTGCTACATTTCTTCTTCCCTCTTTGGTAACCTCTTGTGTTACTTTCTCTGCTGCTTTCTTTGATTGGTTCTTAGAAAGTCCAGCTTTTGCTGCTCGTCTAGCTGCTTGTCTTCCAGCTTTCTCTGCTGCTTTTCTAATCTGTGTAGCGTTGGCTCCATCTCTTGCAGCTTGTAACCCTGCTCTCTTAACTGCATCAAGTACAATCTTCTTACCTGTAATTGTATAGCTACCTGCAATAAGCCTACCAATACCACCAGTGATTAAACCTACATAGTTTGTTGGATCTTTAGCTGCAGCAAAGATGTAATCCTTTACACCATCAACAGCACCCATAGCCCCATCATTCTGGAACACATTGCCTAGCTGTTCATATATTTGATATGCTTTACCAGCTCTGTTTTTTGTTCTTTGGTCTGCTTTATTTATAAACCGAAGCTCACCTGTTGTACTAACAGAGTTGGCATTGAAGTATCTCATGTGCTGTACAAAGTCTTCTATGACTTCATCGTCTGATTTCTTTTTATAGCTAACCCCTTTACGGTCTACCATATAAGATCTTATAGGAGTTAGATACTCATACTTCAGAAGATCATCCTTCTTGAGAGTAACATTCTTATCAATGTAGAAGTCTTCTTCTCTATCAGGTGTAACCCTGACATCAGGGCCACTCATAATGTCAGCTATTCTACGTTGAGCTTCTAAATAGTTTGCCATACTAGTCCTCTAATAATGCTTCATAGCCAAAAGGTAGTCCAGAAGTAGGATCGTGGGTTTCACCATAAGTTGCATCCCAGTACTCAGCTTCAGTAACTTTTTTCATTTTACCTGTAGGGGCATTCATTATACCTCCTGCTCTTACTGGTAGATCTTTAGTTTTTTCTCCACCATCAGCAGGTCTTGGAGGTGCAATGATTACCTTACCAGACTTAGGATCTACCTTGCCCTTATAATCTCTATCCCATCCTACTCTTTTAGCACTTAAACTAGACGGTCTTTTAGGGAAAGTTTTTGCAAGTAACGCTTCTTTTTGAGCTTCTGGATCGGGCGCTTGCGTTTGAGTATCTTCCGTTTGGTTGTTGCTTTGCGGTGATTCTTCGCTATCATCTGTACTTTCTGTTGGTGTTTGACTTAATAGATTAGCTGCCTCTTCATTAGCTTCAGCAGTTGACTCAGATGTAGGTTCGGTTGTAGGTATAGTTTCTTCTTCTTCTTCATCAGGCATCAAGCCAAGCTCTCTCATTTGATTTACTACATACTCTTCACCCAAAAGTCTCCTCATTAGATTTACGGAAGGTTCATGGTCAAATAGACCAGTCTGTCCGTACATCCCAATCTTAGTATCTATTATTGCTCTTGCTGCATTTCCTATCTCTAATTCTCTAGCATCCTCTTCTGCGTCTAAGGCTGTATATCCTACTGTTCCATCAGGGTGTACAAAGTCTTGCATTCTTTGTTTAAAAGCTGGGTCAAAATTCTCACTCTCGTCATCTATCTTTTGATTAAATTTTAATACAGCCGCCTTTATGCGTGCATCTGCTTTGGCATCAATAGCAGTTAATTCTATATTGCTAAGATCATTTACAAATTCTCCTGCTGCCTCTGGTCCATAGAACTCTCTGTCAAAGAAGTTAACACCTAAGTTAGGAAAGAGTGAGTTGTACTCTGATTGTGCAGCTAGTTCATTCACATCCTCTATGGACATGTTACCCATAAATGTTGTGTCTCCTAGTCTTTGCTTTGCTTTACTCATAGCATCTACGCCAAACATGGAAGCAAGTATACTGTCACTTGTTTGAACAGATTCCGCTTCAGGCGCAAGAGATGGGTCCATCTTAGCACCATACATTATCTTAGCCATCTCCCCAACTTTCATATCTACGTAAGCAGGGTTTACTTCAAATACTTCAGGCATCTCTATGATAGCTTCTACATCAGAAGCCCCTAATGTTTGCATACCTTTTTGATTTGCTGCAGCTAATAGTTTTTCATAGAAAGTTTTTATACCCATAGCACCAGAACCCATAGCAGCCATGACCTGATCCTTAGTAGCACCTAGAGCCATAGCTTTTTCAGCCATAGATCCATACTCAGATGCTAGGAGAGTTCTGTCAGCTATTGCTTTCCTGTTAGCTTTGGCTAGATCTTCCTGTTCATCTTCATACTCTTCAGCATCAGTCCTTCTTTTCTTGATGCCCTCTGTCTGCTTGTCCAAAAAGGCTGCTCCAAAAGCTTTCCAATCAAATCCCATCTTATTAACCTTTCGCCATCAAGCCCATTGGCTTCTCTTCTGGTGTGTCTTCTTCCTCTGGCTGTTCTTCAACCAAATCACTCAACATTCTTTTTCCCGGATCTGAACCATCATCAGGATTGTCTTTTATGTATCCACCTACTACAGCTTGGAAACGTTGTAGCTCTTTGTCTTCTGCTTCCTTCTGATAATCTCTACCATCATCTGAAACTTCGACACCCACACTGGTGATGGCTTGCTTTAGAAACTCATGGATGATTGGCTTGACTAACATACCTACATCAACTGAGTGTATACCATTCATGTTTCCTGCACTTACGATAGTATCTACTATGGGTTTGAGAGATAGACCTGCTTGACACACAGCAGCAAGATCATCTATAACTTCTTCGTTTGCCATACTGTCTATGTAAAACTTAGTGACATCCTCAAAGCTAGACATCTCTGCTGGTTGCTCCCAAGGATTATTCTTAGGTTCGCCTGTCAAAGACTGGCCTGGAATTGGTTGATCAAATATAGCTATTGTCTTCATGTTGTTATCCTACTTAGTAAATCCTGCACCAAAGTATAAGCCTACTATAGCTGACACAATGTGTGTATCTAGTGGTGTTATTACAAATCCTTCAGCATACTGCCACTTGACTACCT
>VTLG01007372.1_pt1 | contig 10951 bp, 6 predicted proteins | sample 4694571 | NCBI WGS metagenome assembly VTLG01 (sample SAMN12604809, study PRJNA352737) | marine metagenome | biome: ENVO:00000447; feature: ENVO:00000209|ENVO:00000569|ENVO:01000036; material: ENVO:00002151; isolation source: viral sequences binned using virsorter ... | reverse complement strand
TGGAATTACACGTTGGTTCAGCAGACGCTGCTTTCTAAGTTTATACATTTATACGGGACCTTCGGGTCCCTTTTTTTTTATCTATGGCTACTACAACAATTGACCCCGATACCGAACTATCCGCAGTGAACTCAATCTTGGGTAGCATAGGTCAATCACCTTTAACTACTCTTAATTTTAATAATCCTGAGACTGCATTTGTTTATAACTTATTAGTTGAAGCTAATAAAGATATACAAAATGAAGGATGGCATTTTAATACAGAGGAGAATGTAAAAGTTACTCCTGATGCAACAACAAAATATATAACTATTCCAAGTAACTATTTAAGATACGATTTACATGATAAACGTCTTGATAAAACAAAAGATTTAGTTAGAAGAAATGGAAGACTATATGATTTAGTTGAACATACTGATCAATTTACTGAAGATCAATATTTAGATATTGTCACTCTATATCCATTTGAAGATGTTCCTCCAGTTTTTCAAAGATACATAATATCCAAAGCTTCAGTACGTGCAGCTGTACAGCAAGTTGCGAATAGAGAATTAGCAGCATTACTACAAATACAAGAGCAATCTGCAAGAGCAAATGTAATGGATTATGAGTGCAATCAAGGCGACCATAACTTTATGGGTTGGCCGGAGAAGACAGCATATGCACCTTTCCAACCGTTCCAAATATTAAATAGAAGATAATGGCAAGTGTTACTCAAACAATACCAACGCTGACTGGAGGTTTATCACAACAGCCAGATGAACTGAAGATTCCTGGACAAGTTAGTGTAGCTAATAATGTAATACCTGACGTAACACATGGCTTATTAAAGCGTCCAGGAGGTAAGTTAATTGCATCAATTAGTGATAATGGTACATCAGCTTTAAACTCACAAACAAACGGTAAATGGTTTAGCTATTACCGTGATGAAACAGAAAGTTATATAGGACAAGTTAGTAGATCTGGCGATATAAATATGTGGAGATGTAGTGATGGTGCTGCAATGACTGTTAACTATGACTCAGGTACAGCAACAGCATTAGCTAACTATTTAACTCATACTGATGATCAAGATATACAAACCTTAACTCTTAACGACTACACATTTCTAACTAACAGAACTAAGACAGTTGCAATGTCTTCTACTGTTGAAGCTGTAAGACCACCTGAAGTTTTCATTGATTTAAAAGCTACAGCTTATGCAAGACAATATGCAGTTAATTTGTATGACAACACAACTACTACAACCACTTCTACAGCTACACGCATTAATGTTCAGTTAATTAAATCAAGTAATAACTACTGTAGTGGTAGTGGAGGTATGGTTGCTCGCAGTAGTCGAATAACATCAAGCACTAGATGTAACGATTCTGCTGGTGATGGTAGGGATGCATATGCACCAAACGTAGGAACTAGAATTATTAATGCTACTGATGGAGCAAGTCTTACAGATGATGCTGTTTCTGGAAGTCATACTTATACCATTGATGTAAAAGATACAAGTAATAACTCAGTTAATAGAGGAGTTAATTTATATTTTCGTATTAGAACAATAGGACAATCAGTACCATTTACAACTGGTTCTGGTAATAGTCAAACTACAACTTATCAAGCAAGATATACAACAACATATGATCTTTTATATGGTGGTTCTGGTTGGCAACAAGGTGATTATTTCTATGTATGGATGCAAGATGGCTACTATAAGGTAACTGTTGAAGATATAAGTACAACTGCTGTACAAGCAAACTTAGGATTAATAAGACCTAATCCAACACCATTTGACACAGAAACAGCTATTACTTCTGAGTCAATTCTTGGAGCTATAAGACAAGAAATTATAGATACTGGTAATTTTACAAGTGCTAATGTTCAGCAAATTGGAACAGGTTTATACATAACAAGATCATCTGGGACATTTAATGTAACAGCACCTTCTAGTGATTTATTAGGAGTAATGTCTACTGAAGTTAAAAATGTAGATGATTTACCAGCTCAATGTAAACATGGATATGTAGTTAAAGTAGCTAATAGTGAAGCTGATGAAGATGATTACTATGTAAAGTTTTACGGAAATAATGATAGAGATGGTGATGGAGTATGGGAAGAATGTGCAAAACCTGGCAGAAATATTGAGTTTGATAAAGGCACAATGCCTATTCAATTAGTCAGACAAGCCAACGGTACATTTACTGTCTCACAAGCAACATGGGAAAATGCTGCGGTAGGAGATACATTAACTAATCCAGAGCCATCATTTGTAGGTAAAACAATTAATCAATTAGTTTTCTTTAGAAACAGATTAGTATTCTTAAGTGATGAAAACGTAATCATGTCAAGACCTGGCGAGTTTTTTAACTTTTGGTCAAAGACTGCTACTACATTTACACCACAAGATGTTATTGATCTTTCCTGTAGTTCTCCATATCCAGCAATTGTTTATGATGGAATACAAGTTAATGCTGGATTATTATTATTTACTAAAAATCAGCAATTTATGCTGACTACAGATAGTGATATTTTAAGCCCAGAAACTGCAAAGTTAAATGCTGTTTCATCTTATAACTTTAATGAAAAAACTAATCCTATTTCTTTAGGAACAACTGTTGCATTTATAGATAATGCAAACAAATTCACACGTTTCTTTGAAATGTCTAATGTTGTTAGACAAGGTGAACCAGATGTAGTTGATCAAAGTAAAGTTATATCTCGTTTATTAGATAAAGATATAAGTATAGTTTCAGAATCTAGAGAAAATTCAGTTGTATTTTTTAGTGTAAAGAATACTGATAAAATCTTTTGTTTCAGATATCATACTGCTTCTGGAGAGCAAAGGTTATTACAGTCTTGGACTACATGGACTGTTACAGGAAATATTCAATATCACTGCATGTTAGATGATGCTTTATACGTTATTACACGAAATAATAATAAAGATCAGATGATTAAATATTCCCTTAAATTAGATGATGGTGGTCATTTTGTAACTGATACAAGAGATACTGCTGATACATCAGATGATTATGTATATCGTGTCCATTTAGATCATGCTTCATCCGTAACAGCAGCTTCAGGTACATACAGTGGTGCAAATATCAAAACTACTATTCCTAAACCAAATGGTTATGAAAGTACCAAACAGTTAGTTGCTTATGAAACTGATGCCGGTAATGACTTAGGAAGGTATGCAGAAATAACTGTTAATGGTAGTAATTTAGAAATTTCTGGAGATTGGTCAAACAATACTTTTGTTATTGGTTATTTATATGAAATGGATGTACGCATTCCTACCTTATATGTAACTAGAGCTGAAGGAGATAAATATAGATCTGATTCTAAATCGTCTCTTGTTGTCCATAGAATTAAATTTAGCTTTGGACCATTAGGAGTTTATTCAACAACCTTACAAAGGGTAGGAAAACCAGATTACACAGAAACTAAAGAACTAGCTTTAGCTGGTGTTGTATCTGCTAGTAGATTACCAATAGTAAATGAAGTTATAGAAACAGTACCTTGTTACGAGAGAAATACAAACTTAACAGTAAACGTTAAATCAGAACATCCCGCACCAGCCACATTAGTTTCATTGGCATGGGAAGGAGACTTTACAAATAGATTTTATAGACGTGTCTAATTACATTCACCCAATAACGGTTGAAGCTGCACTTGCTGTAGCTTCTAACCTTTTACCAGATGACCGTAGAGAAGTAGAAGAGGGTCATGGACATGATCCTGTTGTGGCAATACCTCAGTGTGCCAAATATGGTGACACTGTGTATTTCACAGTTCCAAACGGTGAACTAGCCGGAGTAGCTGGTGTAGAAGAAGATGGCAGAATCTGGATGCTATGTACACCCGCTATTCATAAGTACCCACTAACTTTTGCAAGAGAAGCTAAAAGATATGTGGAAAGTAGACAAGAGAAGTTGCTCTGGAACATCGTTGATAAACGAAACAGAGTTCATATAAAACTACTCAGATTCCTTGGGTTCAAATTTTTAAGGGAATTAAAACACGGACCTAATCAATTACCTTTTATGGAGTTTTGCCGTGTGTTTAGGTTCACAAGCAAGAGCGCAGAATGAAGCTGCGCGAAGACAATATAAATATCAGAATGAAAAGCGTGAACGCGAATGGATGCAAGCTCTTAGTGTTTACGATTCTAAAATAATTCAATCTGAAATTAATTCCCAAAATGCTTTGATGGGATTACAAGGTGCAGCTACTGATGCTCAGATACAACGTAATCAAGCACGGGATGAAGCACAAGTTAAATATCAACAAATGTATGTAGATCTTTTAAATAAAAGTGATACAGCAAAATTAGTTGCAAGTGGTCAGACAGGACAATCTATCAGAAAAATGCAAACAAATGAATTAGCTAAATATGGTAGAAATGTATCTGAGATTGGAAGGCAATTAGTAAATAATGATTATGCAATTAGTAGACAATTATCTCAAGCTGAAGGACAAGCTAGAGGTTATGTAGATCAACAATATGCACAAGTAGCATTTGCACCAGTACAAGGTGTTGCAGCACCAGCACCTGTTATGCAGAATGTTGGAGCAGCTGCATTTATGGATGCATTAAGTATTGGATCTGCTATTGGTGGCATGGCTACTGGAGTTGGTTCTATTAAAACAGCATTCTTTCCATAGGGAGTATAAATTATGAGATTAGATTTTAATGAAGTTCCGGATTATGCTTCAATACTTGAAAACAGTTATCAAGGTGTTAACAAAAGTTATCAAGAGAGAGAAGAAGCTGAAAGACGTAATGATGAAACACGTATAAAGAATGCTGGTATACCTATTGAGCTTATAGAAGCTATTGGTGAGTTTGCACCTACAGCTGGAAAATTGGTTGGACAACTTAAAGTACAACAACAGAAAAGACAGCAAAAAGCTTTTAATAATAGCAAGTTTGCAAATATGAGTGCTGATCAGCTGAAGGCTATTGAAGAAAAAGAAAGACTAGGAAATAAATTTGTAAAAGAAGAGTATTTTGCAAAATTAAAAGTAGCTAAAGAGATATATAACGAAGGAAAGGTAATTGAAGCTTTAGATACTATTGATAGTAGCACTTATAAAAAAATTAAATTTGGTTTAAGAAAAGCCATAGTAAAAAATCATAAAGCTGGAAGCCTTGATCGTTTTTATAATCAATATGATACTTCTGGATTATCTATAACAGATAAGCAAAATGCATATAGTAAATTTAGAGAAAAGGATACTGATGACTTCGATGAATATGGTGATGGTTTTTTAAAAGATTTAAAAGAACATTACGATGCCGAAGAAAAGCTCTATATGGCTGAACAAAAAAAAATACATATAGAGAAACGGCAACAAAAAAATGATGGAGAAAGACGTTTAATTCTAAAAGGAATTTTAAAATTCGATACTGATGAAGAGTTCCAAACCAATGTGATGGAACACATTGAGATTAGTATGAATGAAAAGGATTTAACTTTTGGTGAAGCATATAAATTTGTATTGCGTGATTCTTTAGAAATGGTTAAGTCAGGAGCTATAAAACCTGAAATAGCTCGTAAATTAGAACAACTATATATATTACATAAAGGTAAAAAAGGTTCACCTAAAGAACTGGTAACGGAATCACATTCCAAGATGTTGGCTGAAATAAATTGGGATAAAGAGTTACATGATGCTGAAGTTGAATATTATGAGCTTGAAGAAGAAAAAGCTGATAACTACGAAAACAGTAAAATAGCTGATATGAGAAAGATGAGGGAAGATAATAATGGGTCTTTTACAGAAAAAATGTTAGCTGACTTTTTAAGAGACAATTGGGATTCTGATACATATGGCACACCTTCCGCTGCTGTAACTGGTTTTGCTACTGATGAAGATAAGAATGATGAGGCTTATAAACCATACTTACAGATGCAATGGGACAAAGGTAGATTAACTGAAGATATGGTCTATAAGTTAAATAGTGCTCAAGATAGACAAACATGGTTGCCAAGAGTTGGTACAACCAGTCCTAGTGGTATAGATTCAAAACAACTTACATCTGGAAAAACTTTTGCTGTCGATTATCGAAAAGATTTAGCTACACAAAAAGGTGCAAAAAAAGTATTAACAAAAGAAATTGAAAATAATGTTTCTCAAAATGCTGAATGGTATTACCCAGCTTTAGTTACTAAACATTTTAATGAAGGAGCTAATAGTAAGCAAGATGCAATTATTGCTGCTAGGGCTGAAATGAAAGAAATAATAGCTGCCGGTACATGGGACACTCTTAAAACAGCTTCTACAGATATTAATGAAAGAAAACGTAATTTATCTTTAGCTCAAGGTCATTTAAAAAATGATATGACTGTTGTTAAAACAGGTATAATTGCTGGTACTGAAGGTATCCTTGAAGAAGCAGCTGAGCTACATAATAAAAATATAGCTCATCCTATGTATGTTCAACTAGCAAATGAATTAAGGATAGATGGTATACGACCTCATCCCTTAGCACTTCAAGAATATCAACTAGAAGTTAGAAGTAAATTAATGGATGCTGGTAAGCCAGTTAAGTCTGTAGTCGTGGAAACTTGGGAAAAACTGCCTGAAACTACTCGCGAACTATTAAGTAACCATGTTTCTCAAGCTAGATTAGTCAGAGCAAAGATTGAAGCTTTCTTTGGAGAAGGTGATAATGTAGCTGGAACTATTGATTACAATGACCCTGCTATAAGTTCTATGATGAATGAAATATTATCTAACAAAGATGGATTATATACTGAATTTTTATCTGATAGAGAGGTAGACCCTAGATACTTATTTGGAAGATCTGAAGTAGATAAAGATGAAAAATACAGAACTAAATTTAAAAGACTATCTAACAAAGTTTCATACTCTAAATGGAGAAGAGAACGAAGTGACAATGTAGCTGCTGAGAAACTTAAAGAAATTGTACAGTCTGGATTAAGACTTCCAGGAATGCTTCTCGAAGATGTATTTGCAACAGAATCAGCTGCCTTTGGTTACATAGGAGAAGGTTTAGAACAACAAAGAGAAAGAGTTAAAAACCAAAAAAACAGAAGAAAACGCAATTAATTACTAAGGTAAAACATGAATCCTGATGATTTTGAACTGGATGTTGATGCAATGGAGTTTGATAAAAACGGCATTGATTTCCAAGAAAGATATGAGGAGAGTGAAAAACAACAAGCGTATCAACAACAACAAGAACTTCAACTTGAAAATGAAGCAACTCAAGCTAAGGCTGAGTTAGATGACCCTCGCAACAAAGAAGGCGGTGGAGGATTAAGAGGCGTTGTTAAAGAAATCCAATCTGCTATAGGCGGTGGACTTCAAGATACTGCTTCGTCTGTTGTCACTCTCCCAGAAAGAGCCATTGATATGTTCAGTGGTGAAATGCAAGAAGAACAGCAAACTGATGAAGGCTACGGAGCTGAATGGGATGACTGGTTTGTAGATGACTCTAACCCTATAGAAACCAAAACATGGTGGGGTGGTGCATTAAGAAGCCTTGTACATTTTGGTTCACTAGCTGCTGCTATTATCCCTGCTGCTAAGGTAGCTGGCGTAACTGCTGCAACTACTGTAGTTGGAAGTCTTGCAAGAGGTGCTGCTGTCGGTGCAGCGTCTGATGTTATTTCTAAATACTCTCAAGAAGATAATGGTCTAGCAATTTTAAGAGATCGCTTTAATTTTATTGATACACCACTAGCTACTAAAGATACTGATCACCCTGCTATGAAGACATTGAAAAATGTTGTTGAAGGTATGGGTATTGGTGCAATATTTGATGCTGCAAGCATTGTTATTGGTAAAGGTATTAAAAAAGTTAGAGTAAATAAAGCTGGTCAAGAAATAGTTGAAGATGGTACAGCTGATGCTGTCCAAAAAGCTGTTAACAGAGAAGCAGACGTTGAAGCTCAAATAAGAGAAAAAGCTGTAGATGATTTACAAACACCAAATTACACAGCATATAAAAATAAAGACATATCTGATTCTTGGCAAGGTGCTCCAACATCCAATGGTAAAGCTAGTGATGTTAGAAACCAATTAAATCGTATTGAAAAAGAAGCCGGAGCAGAAATGGGTTCTACTGACTCACTTACTACTCCAAAAAGATTAGCTAGTTATACAACTCCTGTAGAAACTGAACTCATGGTTAGAAGCTCTCAAATGGCTGAAGATCATGTTGTAGAAATTCTTGGTGAGTTTATGACAGATGTTCGTCTACAAGCTGAGATAAAAGCAGCTAAAGCTCAAGGTAAAACATTAGCTGAAATATGGGGTGATTCTGCTGAACTAATTAAAGAAGTTTATGAAGGTAGAAATAGATCTGACATAACTCCTGAACAGTTTTGGGCAAGAATGTTTGAAGAACCTACTGTTATTAAAAAAGGTGCTCCTGATGAAATTACTATTTGGGACCCAGAAAAAGCTAGTGCTTCAAGATTAATTATTGGTTCTTTAATGAGAGAATTAAGAGATGCCGGTATAGGTGCTAGAGAGCTTGCTGATATTGCTGACCTTAATGATATTGATGGTCCAGCTAAAGCTATATACGAAAAGATTATTGCTGGTTTAACTCAAATTAAATTGTCTAGTATGAAAACATCTGGACAGTTAAGAGCGTTTGGAGCTGGTAAACAATCTCTAAAACAATTAAATGAAGCTGTTGACAAACAAGTTATAGATTCAATTGATGCTTTCCGTTTAGCTTTTAAAGTGGCTGGTGATGAGCCTAGCGGTGATTTATTTAAAGCATATATGGAAGTTATCTCTATGAGTAATGACATCCGTAATGTTAAAGACTTTGATAATTGGGTTCGTAAAAAACTAAAAGGTGGAGACTTTAACGGTCAACCTAAGACTGGTGTTCTTATTAAAGAACTACAAGCAATGATGATTCACAGTGTACTTAGTGGTCCAAAGACTTCTGTCAGAGCGATCATGGGTACAGGTACTGCAACATTCTTAAGACCTATATCTCAAGTAATAGGTTCAACTCTTACTGGTGATGTAGCTACTAGAAAAGCTTCTCTTTCTGCTTTAACTGGAATGATTGAAACTATTCCAGAAGCATGGAAATTATTTAATACTAAATTAAATGCTTACTGGTCAGGTGATGTAGCAACAATTAAATCACGTTATATCGAACGTACCAAAGGAGATGAGCAGTGGGCAATATTTAGTGATTGGGTAGAGAATAGTGGTAGAGCAACTCTTGGAGACAAGGCTGCTTTCTATATGGCAAATATGGCTAGATCACTAAATGATAATAAATTTCTTACTTACTCAACTAAAATAATGGCTGCTACTGATGATACTTTTGGGTATTTATTAGCTAGAGCTAAAGGAAAAGAAAAAGCTATGAGAGCTGCTATAGATGCAGTTTCTAAAGGTGATGTTGTAGAAATAACTCCACAATTACTTAAAAATTATGAAGATAGATTTCTCTCAACTGTTCTTGACCCAGATGGAAATATTACTGATGCAGCAACATTATATGCAAAGAAAGAAGCTACATTAACTCAAGATCTTACTGGTTTTGCCAGAGGTCTTAATGATGTATTTGAAAAAGCTCCTTGGGCTAAACCTTTCTTTTTATTTGCTAGAACTGGTGTAAACGGATTAGCCTTAACTGCTAAACATACTCCAGGATTTAACTTTTTAGTAAAAGAATATAATGAAATAGCTGGTGCTACTGTTGATAATTTAAAAGATGTTGCTAAGTACGGGATTACAACTGCTGAAGAATTAGCTAATGCTAAAGCTTTACAAACTGGAAGACTAGCTATTGGTGGTTCAATAATTACAATGGCTTCTATGCATTTTATGAATGGAGGTTTAACAGGTAATGGACCAGCTGACAGACAACAAAGAAGAGCTTGGATTGATGGAGGATATAAACCTAGAACTATTACTATCGGTGGTGTTCAAGTAGGTTATGACTCATTTGAACCATTTAACTTAATACTTTCAACTATTGCTGATATTGGAGACTACAGCCAATTAATGGGTGAGGAATGGACTGAAGATAATTTACAGAAATTAGCTTTAGTTGTTGCTCAAGGTGTATCAAGTAAATCTTATTTAGCTGGTATGCAGCAATTTGTAGATTTGTTTGGTGGTAGTCCTGGACAGGCAGAAAGGATTGTTGGTGGTCTTATGAATAACATTATTCCTATGAGTTCTATGAGAAATGAATTAGGAAAACTATTTAACCCACACATGAAAGAATTGAATGCTGGTATCTGGCAATCAATTAGAAATAGAAACTTAATAACTGAAGGTTTAGCTGTTAATGAAATACCTACAAAATATGATTTATTAAACGGAAAACCAATTAGAGATTGGGATTTTCCTACTCGTATGTTTAATATGTTTAGTCCTTTTTCTATTAATTTAGATCAAAGTGAAGGTAGGAAACTTCTGTTTGAAAGTAAGTATGATATGAGACTTTCTACTTTATCTTCACCAGATGGATTAAGTTTAAAGAAATCTCCAAGACTAAGATCTTTATTTCAAAAAGCAATCGGAGATCAAAATTTAGAAGCAGCATTAAATAGATTAGCTCGTAATCCTAGAGTTATACAATCACTTAAATTTATGCAGAATGATCTTAATGCTGGTCGAAGAGAAATGGACCCAAGAACTGCATATGTACATAACCAATTAATACATAGATTATTTCAAGATGCTCGTAGAAAAGCTTGGGCTCAATTAATGAGTGACCCTGAAGTAATCGAACTAATTGCTGAACAAAGAAGATTAGATGCACAAAATTTAGCTTCTTTAGATAAGACAGCTAATGATCTTTTATTAGTAAATAGATAATCCACTCGCCAACTAAATAATCGTTTGTAAATACAAATGGCGACAACTGAACATTTTTATACAGGCAATGGTTCCACCACAACCTTTGCCTTTACATTTCCATATTTATCGAATGACGCTG
>VTLG01005579.1_pt1 | contig 10951 bp, 14 predicted proteins | sample 4694571 | NCBI WGS metagenome assembly VTLG01 (sample SAMN12604809, study PRJNA352737) | marine metagenome | biome: ENVO:00000447; feature: ENVO:00000209|ENVO:00000569|ENVO:01000036; material: ENVO:00002151; isolation source: viral sequences binned using virsorter ... | reverse complement strand
CTCATCGAAAAAGATGAGGCAGCTAAATGGCATCTTATACAAGCACTTGCAGGGGATCAAACTGATGGCTACGCTGGTTGCCCTGGCATTGGTGTCAAACGTGCATCGACGCTTTTTGAAAGTAAAGGTTACAGTTGGAAAACCGTAGTCGAAACTTTTGCAGAAAAAGGTTTAACAGAAGAGCACGCATTAGTAAATGCTAGACTTGCAAGAATACTCACTGCTGATGATTATGACTTCGATAAACAAAAACCTAAATCCTGGACTCCCTCCTCCGATTACAAAATTAACTCTGGAACAGGATCTAAAGCTAAGGTTGTTGTATGATAATATAACTAAACCTGAGACTAGTAAAGAAGATATTATTACTGTCTTTATGGCACTACAAGAACAGAATTATGTTCTAGCAAATTCACTCACTAATTTAGTTAAAAAATGGCCTACGAATCTAAACTCAGCCCAAGTTACTACAAACGGGGATCAGCCCCCATCTGGGATTTTATACGTGATCAAGGATTAAATTTTCACCTTGGTAATGCTATTAAATATATATGTAGAGCAGGTTATAAAGGTTCTACAGAAGAAGATCTGGAAAAAGCAATCGTCTATTTACAAAATGAATTAACTAATGTCAAGCGTTACAATCTATCCAAACACAACACATCAGACTCCATTGTCTTCACAGGCTCAGGCCTTTCGGGAGGCGTATCAGATACTAAACTCGACAGCCCTTACGGATCGTACCCGACAGAAGAATCTTATTACAGAGGAATTCAAGGAATTTTTGGAAGCGGAGGGGATGTTGTTTCGTTCAAACCCTCAGTTTCCTCAGGAATGTCTTAAGGAATTAGCTGATCTTGTATATGTATGCTATCAATATGCTGCTAATATGGGTTGGGATTTAGATGAAGCCTTACATAGAGTTCATGAAAGTAATATGTCTAAACTTGACGAATATGGAAAACCAATATATAGAGAGGACGGTAAAGTTCTCAAAGGACCAAATTATAAACCACCAAACCTTGAAGATTTAGTCTAATGCCTAGTTTTATCTCCCGCACGGGTCGGGTCCAATCTTGGTTGGATAACCCTGAATCACGACTACCTGTATCTTGTACAGTCTTTGTTGTAGAAGACTCAATGGAAGGTCCAGAGGGTATTGAGGCGAGCTGGAGATTTGCCAGTCATGCCTTACGAAATGGCGCAGGTTGTGCTATACATTTAAGTAAACTTAGACCTAACGGCCATGAAAATGGAAAAGGACTCACAGCTAGTGGACCTGTTTCATTTGCAAAAATATATTCAACACTAAATGAAACACTTAGAAGAGGCGGCACGTATAAAAACGGCGCTATTGTTGCCCATCTTGATATTAACCACTCCGATATTCTTGAGTTCGTGCGGACTGATAGGTCTGAACTTGCCTGGATTAAAAGATGCGTCGACCTTACAGAAGAAACTTGGTTCAACGCCGGAACTGAAGTTAGAGACGCCGTCATTCACGGAATCAAGTCAGGGGACATCTGGCTTAACAAAATAAAACATGATAAAAATGGGGAACGTATCTATGGAAACGTCTGTCTTGAGGTATATCTGCCAACACGAGGAACATGCCTCCTCGAGCATGTCAATCTCGGTGCCCTTACAATCTCCGACATATCAACGGCTTTCTCTAAGGGTATGTCCGAGCTGTGCAATCTTCATAGCCGAACAGGCGTTGGAGGGACTGGAGAATACCTTCCAAGTGAAACGGATCGCCAAGTCGGACTTGGATGCCTTGGATTAGCAAATCTTTTAAGAAGGTATAATGTTAAGTACTCCGAGTTCGGTAAAGCTTTAGAAGAAGTAAATAATTTGGTAACGGAAAGCCTTTATGGTTTAGGAGACTTAAAAACAGATACTAAAGCAAAGGAAATAGCTAGTGAACTTAAAAGAGGTATTTATTCGGCTGAGCTTGTGGCAAGGTCTCACCGTATGGAGCGAGCCTTTGTCATTGCTCCTACTGCTAGTTGTTCTTATCGCAGCAAAGATTTAGATGGGTATACTTGTACCCCAGAAATTGCACCACCGATAGCTCGCTCTGTTGATAGAGATAGTGGCACCTTTGGTGTACAAACTTATGAATATGGCGATGTAGAAATCGCAAGTGAAGTTGGTTGGGACGCATATAAGCTAGTCGCTGATCAACTGATGATAATGTTAAATAATACAGGACTTCTTCACGGATACTCGTTCAACTCATGGAGTGATGTAGTAACCTACGACAATACGTTCGTGCAAGAGTGGTTGGATTCACCTCAAACCTCCTTATACTACTCTCTTCAAGTTATGGGAGACGTACAGGATAAAAGCGATGCGTATGCAGCATTAAAAGATACTGATGTCGACGAATACTTGGAGGGGATTTTAAACGAACCCCTTACATGTGATTGTCAAGAATGAGAAAAACACCTTACGAAATATTAATAGATAGGCGCCGTACATGGACGCCAGTACAAACCACCCCAGGAGAATTAAAACATGGAGCAGAGGAAGCCATCTACCGTGCTCTCGCAATACGTCATATGGAGTTACCAGTTGGTACCTTCATTAAGGAAGGTCTTGAAAAAGATGTTCCGAAACACGCTCGAACACTACTAGAATTAAATGTACAAGATGAAGAAAAACATGACCTTGCTTTGGGATACATTGCTAAAGCTATTGGGACCGACCCAACCGCAGAAGCAGAAGCAATTCGTTTACGTTCGGCCTGGGAATCACATCCCGATCACACGATTGTTAAAGCGTTGGTAGCAGAACGTGCAATATTTTTCGTACTTCTTCCCTTCTTTCGTTATAACGGCGATGCTGGTCTTAGGACTGTCAGCGCCGACATCAGTAGAGACGAACAGATACACGTGGCCACTAATAGCCTTGTATGTCGTGAGTTGGGCTTATCTTGGAGTAATAGTCTGGACAAGCTTAGGAAGGCCACCATTAACTGGATTCTTCAACCTTTAGGTAATAATACCTACGATAAGTATTTGAACAAAAAATTCTGGCTAGATACCAGCGATAATTTAATGTATCAGGGTAAAGCACCAGAACTTGTTGCAACCAAGTCAGCTAGAATGCCCGCCTTTTTTGAACATGCAAACACAAACCTCCCATCATATGCTTGAGTCTGTACTTGGTCCTGACTTTAAGTACATACTCAAAGAATTACAAATAAACTTCCCACCCAATAACCCACATCCTAAAGAGGAGCTGGCAAGTATTATGTATAAAGCAGGACAAAGATCAGTAGTAGAGTGGATTGAAAATAGATTAGAGGAGGATGACTAATGCCTGCACCAAATTTAACACAGCTTGATCGATTAAGCAATTCGTTTAATATTGGTAATGCTTATACCTCTAGAGCTTCTAGTAGTAGAGGTTCTGGGGGTTGGAGACTTAACCAAATCCTAAACAGATTAAATGTACGAGGAAGTGGAAATAGAACAGCTATAGATGCTTTCCTTGCTCTACCTATAGCACAGCAGACTACACTTGCGTCTCGTGCTAGGGCTATAAGAGCAGCTGCACCAGCAGCTACTAGGGATAGTTTATATAATATTAATAATTTTACTCAAGCTCATAATAATTGGTATAATACCTCTACAACCAGTACTTATAGACGAACCAATCCACCACCTACTACTGATCCACAGCAACAACTTAATTGGTATCGTACGCAGGCGAGTACTAACTACAGACAAAATAACCCACCACCTGGTGTTGACTTAGCTGCACAACAAAGGTGGTATGATAACTTACCTCCGACTGGTGACTACAGACAGGATAATCCACGACCTGGGTCAACAGGTACCCAAGCTAGGATAGACGCTCCAGGTCAAAAGCCGCAATGGCAACAAGACCGAAGCCCTGGTAGAGGTAGTTCTTTAATACAGAATTATTATCAAGGTACTACACGTACCCAAGTAAACTGGGCACAATATAGAACTGATCATAACTATAGACGTGCTTTTGAACGTCTTCAACAGGTACATCCTGATCAAGATTATGATATAGATAGACTAGCTATTCAGAATCCTTTAGAAGCACAACGTTTGATAAATAATGCTAATAGGTATATGTCTAGTGATGATTGGCTTGATGATGATGATGCTATACCATCAAATCCAGCCGCTGGTTTCCAACAACCATCTAGATCTTCTGACCGAGTTAGATGGGGTGATCTATATAACAGACCTAGTACAGCTTCATTAAACCAACCTAATTATCAACAACGTACACATAATGATGGTTCGGTTCATACATATCAAAATAATAGAAGGGTTATAACTATGGCAGAGAGGTTAAACATACCTCCAGGTAGAACAAGCCAAATAAATGTAGCACCACCAGGTCATAACCCTATTCTGCAAACCGTAAATTCACCGTATCTAAATGATCCGTTGTTACAACAGCGTGTAACAAGTACACCAACTGATGGTAACCAAGGACGAGGTATACCAACCGCCAGATCTGATGGATCTCACGATGCAGTTACTTTAAGTTATGGTCATGGGATAAGTAATGTAAGTATACCTGCAATGCCTGCAAGAGATGTAGGAGTTGATCCAGCTTTAGCTGGGCCACCACCTGTTTCTCTATTCCCTGGCATGACTTTTACAAGGTCAGCGACTAATCCAGATTCATGGGATTCTAGTTTTACTCCTGCTAATAGAACAGTAATCCCAGCACATTTACCTATAAATATGTTACCAACTACTGGTGGTTCATCACCTACGTTACCTGCGTTACCTAGTTGGGGTAGTGCTGCTTTAACATATCCAAGTGTTGCAAGCTCAACAGCAGCTCCTATACCACCACCTATACCAGCAAGAAGTAGGACTGCACCAGCAACTACACCAGCAGCGACAGCACCAGCAACAACAGCAACAACAACAGGAGGTACAACATAATGCCAACACCATGGAATCTACCAAGTAGAGGTACATTTTCAGGCGGAAGTCATGCAAATCCAGGCAATACCGATTTCGGTAGATGGGATTATAGAGATATACTTAGAACAGCAGGAGCAGGATTTAATAGACAGAACTTGATGGATGCTCAAGCATCGCTTCAAGCTTTCCGTGGTGATCCTAATAGGCCTAATATAACAATTGGTTCGGCTGCTAATGATTTAATAAGTGGTAACACCAGCGCCTATGTTGCTTCTACTGGTAGAGCTGGTATAAACCTTAGAGATCCACAAACTAATAACTTTAGCAGCGACTTTACTCAGGATGATTACCGTCATGCTCTAGCTACTGGGCAGACACACAGACAAGTATTAGATTGGCTTGATAGAAACCCTACAAGACTTGGAAATAATCCTATAACATCTACTGTACGAAGCAATGTTGATAGAGTAGCTAGAGACCAAGCTGCTGCACAACAGAACGCAGCTGTAGCTGGAATAACAGCACAACGTGATCAACTTTCAACTGCGAATACAGGTTTACAAAATCAGTTAAGTAACACTCAAGGTCAGTTAGGTAACACTCAAGGTCAGTTAAATACAGCTAGTACAAATCTAGCTAATGTTACTAATCAGTTAGGTACAACTCAAAACGCTTTAACTATTTCACAAAGAGATCTTGCTAGTGCATTAGATACTCGTAATAGGATTACTAGATCTGCACCACAAAGAGTTAGTGGAGCTACATCTGCAACATCTATAGCAGCACCACGTGCTACTACTACTAGACAAGGAGGTTTTAGAGGTACACTAGCTGGATTAACTAGAGGAGCACCTACAAGTGGACCGAATCAATTAAGAATAAATACACTTAATATATAACAATGACAGCCAAGAAAAGGTATGACGCTTTAAAAGGCTACCGTTCAGAGTATCTAGATCAAGCAGATATAGCGGCAAAATTAACACTTCCATATCTAATTAGAGATGAAGAACAATTCAGGGGTGGTACTCACGATTTAAAAACACCTTGGCAGAGTATCGGCGCGAAAGGCGTAGTAACATTAGCATCTAAATTAATGTTAGCACTAGTGCCTGTTCAAACTAGTTTCTTTAAACTACAAGTCGATGACGCACAACTAGGTCTTGAAGGTTACCCACCTGAAGTTAAAACTGAATTAGATTTATCCTTTGCAAAAATAGAACGTACAATCTTAGAAGCTATTGCAGCTTCTGATGATCGTGTAGTAATACACCAAGCATTGAAGCATTTGGTAGTAGCAGGTAACGCTCTAATTTTCATGGGTAAGAATGGGTTAAAATTATTCCCGCTAAACCGTTTTGTTGTAGATAGAGATGGTAATGGTAATGTAATTGAAATCGTCACCAAAGAAAAAATTGCTAAAAAATTATTAGGCGATGTCTTAGAAGAGAATGAGCTGATGCCCATCGATGAAGACGCTCGTGAGCGTGAAGATTGTGATGTGTATACTCATATAAAACGAGACAACAATAGATTTATTTGGCATCAAGAAGTATTTGATAAAATAATACCCAAGTCTCAAAGCAAGGCTCCTTTAGAAACAAACCCATGGCTACATCTTAGATTTAACACCGTAGATGGAGAAGCCTATGGACGTGGAAGAGTTGAAGAATTTGTTGGAGACTTAAAAAGTCTTGAGGCTTTGTCTCAGGCTATAGTAGAAGGAAGTGCTGCAGCAGCTAAGGTTGTCTTTGTAGTATCACCTTCTAGCACAACTAAACCACAAACATTAGCACGTGCTGGAAACGGTGCGATCGTCCAAGGACGTCCAGATGACATTGGTGTTGTACAGGTTGGCAAGAGTGCTGACTTTGCAACAGCATATCAAATGATAGGTCAGTTAGAGAAACGATTATCAGAAGCCTTTCTTATACTTTCGGTACGCCAAAGTGAAAGAACTACAGCTGAAGAAGTTCGTATGACACAGATGGAATTAGAACAACAATTAGGTGGACTGTTTAGTTTACTTACTGTTGAATTCCTTGTACCCTATCTAAATCGTAAGTTGTCTGTGTTTGAAAAGAGTGGTCAAATTCCTAAGCTACCTAGAAATATTGTTAAACCTACTATTGTAGCAGGTGTTAATGCATTAGGTAGAGGTCAGGATAGAGAAGCTTTAGGTATGTTCTTAACAACCATCTCACAAACGATGGGACCTGAAGCTACACAACGATTTATTAATCCAGAAGAAGTTGTTAAACGTTTAGCTGCTGCTCAAGGTATTGATACATTGAATCTTGTAAGATCAATGCAAGAGATACAAGGTGAACAACAACAAGCACAACAACAAGCAATGGCAATGGAAGGTGCAAAGGTAGATGCACAAATGGCATCTGCACCTATTAATGATCCAAGTAAAAACCCACAACTAGCGGAGGAACTCAGTGGATAAAGTTGAACCATCCCGTCCTAAACGGGTAAGGAAAACAGCAAAGAACGTCCAACCACCTTTGAGTAAAGAAGATAAAGAACTCTTTTCAAATAAAAAAGAGAACAAGTATGCTCCAAAGATGAAGGTTGGTAGTCCAACTATTAAAGCACCAGGTACTAAAGTGGTGACAACAGTTGGTCTTGGAAATTTAAAAGTAGAGACAGTAAATGGCAGAAGCACAAACACTAACATATGATTCTACTGAGCAAGCCGAAGGCGAACTTAGTAAAGAAGAGCAGGAATCTTTAGAAGTAGGTGAGAAGTTAGCTGAACAACAGAATGAACTTCTCGCTGGTAAATTTAAAGACGCTGAAGATTTAGAGAAAGGCTACTTAGAACTTCAAAAGAAACTAGGGGAATCATCTAATGAGGATGATGCTCCTAAAGATGAAGTAGAAGAACCTGAAGAAGAAGAAGATTCAGATGGTACTTTCTTAGATACATTATGGGATGAGTCTATTAATAATAAATGGACAGATGATACATTAGATAAACTAGGTAAAATGGAAGCTAAAGATATAGCTCAAATGCATCTAGATTATCGATCTAAGAATCCAACTTCTGAAGGATTATCAGAGGAACATATATCTGAATTAAAAGCTATACCAGGTGGTGAAGAGAAGTATACTGGTATGATGCAGTGGGCTAATACAGCATTAACTGAAACAGAACAAAAAATGTATGATGCTGTAATGGAGAAAGGAGACCCACTTGCTGCTTTCTTTGCTGTACAATCTCTAACTTATAGATACAACGATGCTCAAGGTGTCGAAGGAGAATTGCTTACAGGTAAAGCTGCAGTTGAAAAAGGTGATTCATTCCGTAGCCAAGCTGAAGTAGTTCGTGCTATGAGTGATCCTAAATATGATAATGATCCTGCTTATCGTCAGGATATATATAATAAATTAGAACGATCTAAAAACATAAAATTCTAAAATGCCAAAAGGTAAAGGAACCTATGGTTCACAGGTCGGAAGACCATCAACTAAAAAAACCAAACCAAAAGGTAAATGATTATGGGAATGGCTTACAATCCTAGAGACGCTTCTAGGGCAAATGACTTTCAAATAGAATATGCTGTTGGTACCACAGGTAATCGTTGGTTTATACCATATAACGATAACGACAGCATGGCAGATCAGCTAGCTCAATGTAAGAAACTAGTCGGTCAAACTACTGATGGCACCGATTGCGGAGTAGAATCACAGTAGTATAATATATATATATATAGCGGCTCGCTTGTCGAAGCAGTAGAAGCAAACGGGAACTGCGTCCGTTCGGGGCACTAACGTGCTTTGCATGAAAACAACTCATGGAACGGGGGGTTGTTACTAAGGAGAAGACTAATGAAAGTCCAACTAAAGTATCGCGGTATCCCTTATACCAAAACAATTACTTAATTAACAATGAAACTTATTGCACTTGCCGCTTTGGCATCATCCGTAGCCGTAGCAGCTCCTGCATCAGCCGGAATCTATACCAATGTAGAATCCAATGGATCTCGTGTGGGTTCAGAATACACAGGTTCTGTAACCGACGTTCACGTAGGTTTTGAGAAAGTTGCTGATAATGGTTCTTCCTTCTACATTCAAGGAGGCCCCGCAGTAGTAGCAGAACAGGAAGAAGATTCTGACTGGAGACTATCTGGTAAAGTAGGTGGAAATTTCCAAGCTACTGATTCCCTCGGAGTATATGGTGAAGCATCCCTGCTAACAGCAGATCAGGATACAGATGATGACAACTCATGGGGTACCAAAATCGGAGTTAAGTATAGCTTCTGATGAAAGTGTTATCGTCTCCATGGTCCATAGTAATCCTTTTCTTTGGATTCTTTTGGTTCGTGGAGACCCTTCACATGATTGAACATCAACATTGTAGACCGTGCGAAACCACACAAAACTAATAACCCTTATTCGGCGGAACCGTATAAGAGGAATAAACTAATACTAATTTAAATCATGCCTTATTATTCAAACGCGAGCCAAGGTACTGTACGTTATAGTCCTTCAGGCTTTTATGATAGCGGTCTTTTACTAGACGCTAACAGTGCTAGTGTTACTAACAGCGCAACTGTTGTAACAGCTGGTACAGACATACAGATACCTATTGGTAAGTATGATAGAGTTGTTGGTGAGTACTTTATTTGGTACGATACTGATGCAGATAACGATTTCCGTTTCTGTCTTGATACTACTGATTCAAGTGGCACAGCATTTAACTCAAACATTAGCTACGCTGTTCAAGCTGTAGTTGGTGGTGATGCTCTTAGTTCAGAAACTGCAACCAATGCTCCTTCTCTGTCTGCTAGCTGCAGCGGTGTGACTAACGGTCAAGGTGTAGAATTGCTACTGGTAGATGATGGTGATGAAGATCACTTTGCTCGTATTTCATTTAAAATTGAAAACCAAACTGCAACTTCAGGTAAGATAGATCTGCTATTCGCACAGGGTACAGCAACTGGATCAACGGCTACATTTATTTATGCCGGTTCACATGTAATGTACAAGAAGTACTAGATACTTCGGAAGGGAGGCACCTCAGAGTCGGACCTCTCTTTCATTGGCTTTTGGCCTCTACGGAGATAACCTTTAGCCGTCTAGACGGTGGGAAAGACCACAACAAATTTTAAATTTTCAATCGATTGAGAGACTGTTAATTAATACAATTACTCTCGCATAATGGCTAATACACTTGCAACCAGTATTGGTACTATTAACAATACTAGTGCTACTCCGTTAGATCCTAGTGTTGCTTATGATACCAAATACGCAACCTATCTAAAACTGTTCTCTGGCGAACTATTTAAAGCCTATGAGTCCACTACGATAGCAAAAGGAACTGTACAAAATCGTCAATTAAAGAACGGTAAGAGTCTACAGTTCATCTTCACTGGACGTATGCAAGCAGCTTATCATACTCCTGGAGAACCGATTCTCGGATCGGGTGATCCTCCAGTAGCAGAGAAGACCATCGTCTGTGACGATCTTCTCATAAGTTCTGCTTTCGTATACGATCTAGATGAAACACTTGCTCATTACTCACTCAGAAGTGAAATCAGCAAGAAAATCGGTCACGCTTTGGCCGAAGCATATGACAAGAAGGTATTCCGTACCGTTGCCTTAGCAGCTCGTGAAGCTCATCCAATCACTGCATCACCAGGCCCAGAGCCAGGCGGTTCAGTTATCAAGATTGGTAGCAACAACGAGTATGATGCTCAGAAATTGGTGGATGCATTCTTTGAGGCAGCTTCAATCCTTGATGAAAAGAACCTACCTAAGACTGGACGTACTGCAGTACTCGCACCTCGCCAGTACTACGCTCTAGTATCTCAGGTTGATTCAAACATCCTTAACCGTGACTACGGTAATACTCAAGGTAATTTGAACTCTGGTGAAGGACTGGTATCTATTGCCGGTATCGACATCAAGCGTTCCAACAACCTGCCTTTCCAAGCTGGTACTGTCAATAAGCAGTCTGGTGAAAACAACGATTATTCCGGTGCTTTCGCTAATCATGCTGGCTTGATTTATCA